>ERZ724509.950-NODE-950-length-11452-cov-4.983241_pt1 | contig 11452 bp, 11 predicted proteins | sample MGYA00376042_ERZ724509 | MGnify/ENA primary metagenome ERZ724509 (study PRJEB28724, sample SAMN07190887) | wastewater metagenome | isolation source: effluent of sewage treatment plant in Hong Hong | place: USA: Christiansburg, Virginia | collected 2016-03-01 ...
TTCAAGTCTACCAATTGTATTTTATTCTGAAACTCCAGAAATTTGTGAATTTGAGGCTTTTTATTTTCCAAACATCGAACTGACATCATAATTTATTCCATAGGAAAGTGCCATTTTCAGCATTTCTGTCACACCCCAATTTTGTGCTACAATAGGATTATTCCTCCCTATGCTGCATATCTTTTGGTTAGTCTTGGTTGATTTATGGCATTTCCTCCTCGGGTTTGAAACGGTAGAGAAGCATACCTTGTCTTCACGTCCAACCTATACCGAACTCCCCGGCAAGAGCGAGAGTATATCGCTTTCACCAATAGCAGCACCGCTTTCTTTGCCGGCGGTAGAAGTTTCATTGGTAGAGACAGAATTAGTGTTGCCTGAGACTACTGAGGTGGCGTTGCCACTTACGATGACTCCGGTCACGACTGAATCGCTGAATAAACCAGGTATGCTCTATGTGGTGCGTGATACCACGGGCACCAAGTTATTTAAGGAACCGGTCCAACAGTTTGATAGTCAGTTGCGGACACTGCCATACGGACAGATTGTCGCACTCAGGCGTTTTGAAGGGCAGTATGCTGAAGTGCTCGCCTACGGACAGGTCGGCTTCGTCCACAAAGATGCGCTTACGCCCCAGCTCGAGACTGTTTGGCCAACCCTCGTATCAGGCACCGTCTATCTCGCTGATAGTGACGTCGCCAAGATCTACCGTCAGCATATTAATGATGAATTCCTTGGTGGTGCGATTGGTCTACCACTGACAGCCGAAGAGTATGTGACCGTGCGCCTCCTGCGCGATCGGCTTGCTATCGCGTGGCCGCAGGCAAGACCACGACTCGCTGGCTCTTGGCACACGTTTCTGCGTGGTGTGCATGGCGTACGGAGCATGATTGCGCCGCAGCCTGATACGATTATCGAATGGTTCCTCGAAGATGAGGTCGGGCGACTCGGCTATGTTGAGGCGGTTTTGCCAGATGAGACACTGAAGATCAGTGCTGTAGGCGCGATGGTCCCCGGTGAATACACCGAGTCAATTGTGCCCGCCGCCCTCTGGCGCGAGTGGCGACCTGTGTTCATAAATGTGCGGTAGACTATGTACCAAAACTTCCAATTTCTGCGTTGTCTTCGTCTCGGTATATTCGACGTATGTCCATATACGTCTCATATGCCTCTACTAGACGCCTTGAAATTGAAAGTTTTGCTGACATACTCTTTTTTGAGCGTATAAGTAAGTTTAGATTAGGTAGTAGTAACAGACTTTGATAAGATTCAGTATATGCAAAAAGTCGCCTTTTTTGATATTGATGGCACCTTGTTTCGCTCCAGTCTCCTCATTGAGTTGGTGGAGGCGCTTATTAATGAAGGAATCTTCCCGGTGGAGTCTCGTGACGTCTACCTGAACGAACGTCGTGCCTGGCTAGATCGCGAAGGGACCTACGATACCTATATCGCAGCCCTCATTGATGCCTTCCTGCAACATATCAAAGGTGTCCACTACGGTACTTTTGCGGACGTTGGGAAGCGCGTCGTGGCGCGCCACCAAAAGCGCGTCTATCGGTACACACGTGATTTGATTCGGGAATTGAAGCACGATGGTTATTTCCTCATTGCTATCTCACAATCGCCAAAGACCGTGCTTGATGCCTTCTGCAAGGATTATGGCTTCGATAAGGTGTATGGACGTATCTATGATATTGGTCCGCAAGACCGCTTTACTGGTGAAGTCCAGGACGAACATCTTATCGAAAACAAAGCGAATATTGTAGACCGAGTCTTTCAAAAGCATCCCGAACTCACTCGCGATGGCGCGGTCGCTGTCGGGGACACTGACGGTGATATTCCACTCCTCGCTTCAGTCGCTCGCCCAATCTGCTTTAATCCCAATGCCGAATTATATAAGTATGCGAAGAAAGCCGGCTGGGAGGTAGTTGTGGAGCGCAAAGATGTCATCTATAAACTATAAGTCATGGCTAAAAAACTATATCGCACAAAAGAAGATACCATGGTGGCGGGAGTAATCGCGGCTTTAGCACGACGCTTTGACCAGGATCCGGTACTATTCCGTATCGTGGCTATTACGCTTTTGATAATTACAGGCGTGTTCCCTGGGGTTTTCATCTATCTTGGTGCCTGGTTCATTATCCCGCGACAGTCTCGTCACGCTGACTACATCATCTAAATTGCATGAAGATTGATCAGCGACGTATTCAACAGTTACAAACAGGAGAGCCGGGCCAGGGTCCGGTTTTGTATGTCATGGCCCGCGAACAGCGGGTGGCGGATAATGCCGCACTCGTGTATGCGATGGAGTGTGCGAACGAGCGCAGGGTACCACTCCTTATCTTATTTGCACTTGGTCCAATGTTTCAACATGGCTCCGCTCGGCACAACGAGTGGATGGTCGCTAGTCTGCGGGAAGTCTCAGAGAATCTCTCTAAAAAGAACATTCCTTTTTTCCTTGTGATGGGTGAGTGGAGTACAGTGGTGGCAGACTTCGTGCAGACGAACGCGGTTGGTGAGGTGGTGCTTGATTTTAATCCGCTTGAACCAGTGCGTTCTTGGCGTGAGGACTTGGTGAAAAAAGTTGTGGTACCCGTTACCGTCGTCGATGCGCGGAATATCATACCGGTCTGGGTCGCAAGCCCGAAGGCCGAGTTTGCTGCCTATACACTGCGGCCGAAGATTCACCGTCTTTTGCCCGAGTTCCTTCTCCCGGTACCAAAGCTGCCGGCACTAAAAGTTTCGTATGATAAATCTGTACCAAAGATTGACTGGGGGGTCGTGCGAGCTTTCAGACAATGTGACTATTCTGAACCAGTTCCAGCCACCTTTATTCCGGGAGAGAAGGCAGCACAGACGCAACTAAAATACTTTATCGAACATATCCTCCCCGAGTATGAGGCGAAGCGTAATGACCCGGTCCTAAATGGTGTCTCGGGACTCTCACCGTATATCCGCTGGGGTAATATTTCGGTCGCCACAATTGCGCTTGCGGTCAAAGCGAGTGATGCGCCTGGCACGGCAAAAGACGTTTTTCTTGAAGAGTTGATTGTGCGCCGTGAACTGGCCGAAAACTACTGCTACTACACGAAAGATTATGCGACAGTCAGTGCTGCCCATGCCTGGGCGCAGACAACTATCGAAGAACACGCCAAAGACAAACGTGAGTTCCTCTACAGCTACGAGGAATTTCGTGATAGTAAAACCCATGACGATCTCTGGAATGCGGCGCAGCTGCAGATGGTGATTGAAGGGAAGATGCATGGCTTCCTCCGGATGTACTGGGCGAAAAAGATTCTCGAGTGGACACCGGATGCGCAAACAGCGATTGATATCGCACTGCGACTAAATGACCACTACGAACTTGATGGACGCGATAGTAATGGCGTCGCTGGTGTGATGTGGTCTATCTGTGGCCTTCATGACCGCGCCTGGAACGAGCGTCCGGTCTTTGGCAAAATCCGCTATATGAACTACGCCGGCTACAAGCGTAAGTTTGATGTAAAGTCGTTTGTCGCGAAGTATTCAGACAAGTCTGAAAGCTCACTTTTTGCGTAAAAAACACAAACGTACCTAAAAAAGTAAATTTACGAATTTTGATCAAATAATCGTGAATATAGGCAATTTTTTGCTAATATTCACGATTATACTTGACATAATCGTGAATACTCCTATAATAAACATATGTCTCGAACTCCAAAATTTTATGAGAATATCAAAGCATTGCGGGCGCGGTATTTTGAATTATTGCCGGGCAAAGAATCACTCGTTCAATTGCTAAATGAAGCAGAAATTCCTGAGCATGTATATAACTCGAATGCGATTGAGAACAGTACTCTGTCTTTAGAAGAGACGGAGAAGATTCTGCTAAAAATTGATCTAGCACGATTTGTCAGTGAGCGAGAAATCTACGAAGCCAAAAATTTGGCATTGGTGATGGATTATATTGAAAAAAAGTCAAAAACTTGTGAGCTTAACGAGGAGCTAATGTTGGTGCTGCACAAAATGCTTCTTGGAAATATCAATGCCGATATTGCTGGGCGCTTCCGAAAAATGGATGAATGGGTGCGGGTTGGTGCATACATTGCTGCAAATCCCACTGAAGTGCCGACTCTATTGACCACAATGCTCCATGAGTACAAAATTGATCCAACTGAGAGTATTGTAAAGCGTATTGCTCGTTTTCATCTTACCTTTGAACATATTCATCCATTTTGTGATGGTAATGGAAGAATTGGACGAGTCTTAAACAATTTTCTCTTGTTAAAAGAAGACTACGTACCGATTAACATTGCTTTTACTAATAGAGCCGAATATTACCAAGCCTTTAAAGAATTTGATGCCAATGGCGACACCCTCACCATGGAGTATATTGTTGGTTATGCTATATCAAATAGTTACCATAAGCGGCTTGCGTACATGGAAGGTAAAAAAAATGTTCCATTGTCTGTTTATGCCAAACAGGTCAAGCAATCATTGTCTAATCTATTAAATAAAGCTCATCGGCAAACCATACCTGCCTTTCAGGAAAAAGGTGTTTGGAAAATCGGCGTGTAGTCTTTGGGTTACAACTGAATCTAGGTATGAATAAACAGGAGCGAGATTTTGTCCAATCGGTGTGGCAGTTCTATCAGGTCAATGGGCGGCATACACTGCTGTGGCGGCAGATCAAAGACCCGTACCGGATACTCGTGTCTGAGGTGATGTTGCAGCAGACACAGGTAGATCGGGTGATACCGAAGTATCAGGAGTTCCTCGCTGCCTTTCCGACCTTTGGAGCACTCGCCGAGGCACCGCTCGGAGCCGTACTCGGGCACTGGCAGGGCCTCGGGTACAACCGGCGGGCAAAGATGCTCCATGAGTGCGCGAAGGCCGTGGTGCGCGATTATGGTGGTAGGCTGCCGAAAGACGAGGCGAAGCTACGAGTACTCCCGGGGATTGGGCCGTATACGGCCCGGGCGGTATTGGCCTTCGCCTTTGGTATTGCTTTGCCACTGATCGAAACCAACGTGCGCACCGTGTACATCCACCACTTTTTCCGCGATGAGACTGATGTCACCGATGCAATGCTCCTACCGTATATCGAGCGAACTCTAACGCAGGATAATCCTCGTGCATGGTACTACGCGCTCATGGACTATGGGTCACATCTCAAGCGAACAGTTGGGAACAATATTTCGAAGAGTAAACATTATACGAAGCAGTCTACCTTCAAAGGGAGCGATAGGCAGATTCGTGGTGCGATTATTCGCCAGCTCACTGCACTTGGTAGTCTTTCATACAAGAAACTTTTGGTCGCTGTACCATTTGATGAACTCCGTGTTGTGGCGCAATTGGAACGACTTATTGAAGAGGGAATGGTCATCAAATATGGTCGTTCGTACCAATTACCAAACTAAACCTTTCGATCAATCGAAAGGTTTTGAATTTTGCGCCGTGTCTCAGGTTGTACAAAATACTCCGTTTAAATGGGGTATTTTGCTAACGGTAGGGGATGAACACAAACTATTTAGTATCCACCAAATACCTAGGAATGAATACACCGAGAGTCAGAATAAATCCACCAATAATAAAGAAGAGTTCAAATGAGAAGAGAGCGAGGCAAATAGCACCGAGAATTGCTCCAACGACGTTTGCTGCAGGGCGGAGGAGACGGAACACACTCATCAAAGATGCATCACTGCCGTCAATTTGTTTGAAGAAATAACTTTCGGTGGTGACCTCAACGAGACTCGCACCAAACCGGTTGATGAACATGAGTACCATAAAGCCAAGGATACCAAGCCCGCCAATGACACCAATTGAGGCGGTCGTAATTGCGAGGATAAGGAAGCCGACACTCATCATCTCCTGTTCACCGAGGTAGCGGTCGGCAATAATACCAATGGGATATTCAAAGACCACGTAGGCCATCAGACCTGACGCAATGATGATACCGACCTCCTGCCAGGTAAAATGAAGTACACTCGTGAGGTACAGCGGGACATAGATAATAATCCATGCGAAGAACAATTGGAGGAGGAAATGTGAGGCGATAACGGTCGCGATATTCTTATTCTGCCAGGCGGCACGCAGTAGTGGTTTAATTGGATGTACCTCGTAGACCGGATCATAAAATTGCCGGAAGACACCAACAATCAAAGCTAGGAAAATGAGACCCACCCCTGCAGCGGCAAAAAAGAGTTGGGTGTAGTCACTACCGGTACCCATGAGGTAGCCCATCGAGAGTGGGGCAAAGACCGCGGCCGCACTCATGAGTGAGAGCGTAAGACCGCGCTTTTTGCCGGTATCTCCCTCACTTTTACCAATGAGAGTCTCCGAGAATACATCGATAACGAGGTATACGAGTGGGTTGATAGCCAGGAAAAGCGCAAGCGTTGGGATAATAATGAGGGGATGACCACCAAGTGCTAGTGAAAGGAGGAGAATGACCGAAAGCAGCATCACGACACTACCCACAACGACATTGCCAAAACGATTTAGTAAACGCGGGAAGACGAGGAAAATAGCAATAGCACCAAGAGCGCCCGCACCGTGGAGTACTCCTACCGCTGTTGGATTCACGTATTGTCCGAGGTAACTCGAGGTGTTGTACGCGACGAGGAGCGTGTGGTACGAGAAGATAATTGCCAAGAGGTAGACGAACCCAAAGTGAATGTGGCGTGTCCCCATCGCGAGGCTCCCATGCTTGTAAAAGTCCATATCAGGTATAGTGTACTACAAAATTATTGCCAAATTGGGGGTGGTGGTGGAGAGAAATGAATTTACAGGATTGAAATTCAATAACAGAAAACAAAATACCTGACAATAAAAATGTCAGGTATTTTGTTGGTAAGTTGTGGCCGTCAAATATTGCTTTAGATACGAGGCGTCGAGGACTGAGAACCTGAGGTGTATGAGTTATACATTGAAGGTTTGAAGGACGAAGACAACAAAGTAGATGAAGTAGTATTGGGCGGTCAGACTAGAGTCCAATCAAGACAGGTATAACCATTGGTGACTTCTGCGTCTTCTGCATGAGGAAGGTTGAGACAGTGTCAGTGAGCTCGTCCTTCACGTAGTCGAGGTCAAGCGGGTTCATTCGTTCGGTATGCTTTTCGATTGTACGCTTGATGAGGACACGGGCTTCAGACAACATCTGCTGATTCTCACGAAGGTAGATAAAGCCACGAGAGATGATATCTGGTGATTTGCGGAGCTTGCCGGTCTTGGCATTCACGGTCGCGATAATCACGAACATACCATCCTGGGCGAGCGACATACGGTCGCGGAGCACCACTTCCTGACGCGCACCAACGGTGAAGCCGTCAACGAGAATCTGCTCGTTAGGAATCTTGACCGAAAGCTTCTTAATCTCGGTACCATTGGTGATGTCGATGATACTACCGGTATCTGGCACGATGATGTTGTCCTTCGGGAAGCCGTTTTCTACGGCCGCAAACATGTGACTCTTGAGGTGGTAGTGGTGACCGTGGACCGGGATGAGGAATCGTGGCTTCACGGCTTGGTGTACCCAGACGAGGTCGCCGGAGTTGCCGTGACCAGAAGAGTGCACGTGTGAACCCTGGTAGTTGATGATACGAGTGTTGCGGCGGTAAATATTGTCCTTGAGCTTCTGGACAGAGATTTCGTTACCAGGAATCACTGAAGACGAAAGCACGACGGTATCACGCTCAGTGAGGTTGATACTCTTGTGCTTTTCGGTAGCCATACGCATGAGGGCGGCATACTCTTCACCCTGGGCACCGGTCGAGAGCACGACAATCTTGTCAGCAGGATAGTCACCGATGTGGGTGGCGTCAATAAACACCTTTGGATCTACCTCGAGCATCTTGGCGGTGAGTGCAATATCGATGTGGGTCTTGATACTGCGACCTTCGAGCACTACCTTCTTACCAAGGAGTTCACAACTCTTGATCACTGAGATCAGACGATCAAACTGTGAGGCGAAGGTACCAATAATCAAACGTCCACGGGTGGTACGGATGATTTCTTCAAGTGTTTGGTACACCTTGGCTTCAGAGGCAGAGAAGCCACTGCGGTCGGCGTTCGTTGAGTCACAGAGGAGGGCAATGTTGTTGTCTTTGCCGATGCGTTCCCACGAATTCTTTTCTTCAACAACGACGTTGCCTTGCTCGTCAGTGACAACCTTGATGTCACCAGTGACGACGATGTTGCCGTGCTTCGTTTCAAACGAGAGACCCATCGCGTCTGGAATTGAGTGCGTTACCGGGAAGGTCTTGATACGCATTTTGCCAACCGTAAAAGTCTCACCTTCTTTGACGATGTTCATGTTCACCGGGTCGAGGTGGGGGAATTCTTCCTGACGCTTGAGGACCATGAGTGAGGTCAGGTACTGTGTGTAGATTGGTGGGTTGCCAATACGTTCGAGGATAAACGGAATACCACCGATGTGGTCGAGGTGACCGTGGGTGATCACCAGCGCGCGGATTTTGTCCTTACGCTCTTCGAGGTACTGGGTGTTTGGGAGGATGTAGTTCACACCAGGGGCGTGACTTTCTTCAGACACGAACTGGAAACCAGCATCGATGACGATGATATCGTCTTTGGTTTCGATGATGTTCATGTTGCGTCCGATTTCTTCTACACCAGATACGGTGATAATACGTACGGTATCTTCGTCGGTAATTTCAGGAATTACAGGGCTCTTCTCATCTGAGATAGCCATGCGGTGGGTAAGGGCTGGACTCGTCATGCTGCGACGACGTTCGTTTGGTCGGCGACGCTTCGAGCGACGCTTGTCAGCGTCTCCGGCCGGAGCGCCTGCTGCACCATCGCGGCGGGGGTAGCTTCCAGTACGGGCTTCACCTATACGCGGTCCACTATGCGGACGGGGAGCACCATCACGACGACGATTCCGGTTAAAAGGACGGCGTCGGTCGCCGGTTTCACCGGTGCGGGCGGGGGTTCCGTTCGGAGTAGTTCCGTTGGTTGGTTCTGTCATATTCATTTCGTTAGGGTATTACTTTTTAAGGTTATTAGTCATTGCTGTTGTTAAAAATTGGCCACCGGTCTTCTCTGGCTACAAACCAACTCTCAATATTCATAAATCGTTCGTGCGGCTTACTTAATCCCTCCATCGGTGCGGTACTGACATCTTTGTGAACAACGTACGGTAGTGACGGAACAAACAAGAAAAGGGCTGGACGCTCATTCTTGATGATATTCATTGCGGTAACCGCTTTCTGGTCTCTTTCGTTGCTACTCGTGGCGGTTCTGGCATCAGCGAGGAGGTTGTCGACTTCAATATTAGCATATTGCGCGATATTCAAACCAGGGTCTTCACGCTGACTTGAGTGCCAAAATGGGTATAAGTCGACGGTTCGGTTCATATCAAGACCAAAGAGGAGGATTTCAAAATCGCGCGGGCGGATGACGGCCTGCAATAAGTCACTCTGTTCATACTTTTCGATATCAACTTGGATACCAATGGCGCGCCACGCTTCAATCACTGATCCCGCGGTATCGGCAAGGAGGTCAGTGTGTGCGGTGCGGACGGTGAAGGCGAGGGTCACAGCATTCCCATCGATACGCTTTTCGAAGACGCCGTTTTGGTTCTTTTGCCAACCAGCGCGGGTCAAGATACGAGTGGTCTCAGCGACCACATCGATGTTTCGAGACGGTAAGGTGTTGTCAGTGTTGGTCGGTGGAAGTGGGGTATCGGTAGGGACACCATAGCCAGAGAGAACTGTATCAACGAGCGCATTACGATCAATTGCAAGATCAAGTGCTTCACGCACAGCGGCGTCACGCAGGGCGACTGATTTGTTTTGGTTAAAGAAAAGAGCAAAGACACGTGGGAGTGGTTTCTCGACAATGTTGTAGACATTACTATCAACGAGGGTGGCAATATCGGCAGCACGGAGGTTCGTGGTACTCGTGAGCTTACCTTCACTAAAGGCCTTGGTGAGGTCGTCTTCGTTTTGGTAAAAGCGAATGGTCAGCGCTTCGAGCTTTACGTCACTCTCGGCACGTTCGAGCTCATAGACCTCAATGAGGCCAGCGTCATTGCGGACGACTTTCTCGAGTGAGAAGGGGCCTGAACCAACTGGTTCGGTGTTGCGCTGCGAAAACGGAATTTGTTCGAGCGGGAGTTCACTCCATATATGACGGGGGATAATACCGACAGTGAAGTTTTCGATAAATGGTGTATACGCTTCATCAAGGACGATGTTGAGTTCGTACTCACTGATTTCCTCGACCGTTACACCGGCCCAGTTGCCCCTAAGGGGACTCTTGAGGTCAGGATTCTGAATAAGACCAATAGTGAAGGCGACATCGCGTGCAGTTAGTGGTGTACCGTCATGGAAGAGATTGTCTCGGCGCATGATGATGTTGTAGGTCTTTCCATCGTCTGAGCGAGTGATGCTTTCGGCGAGGTCCGGGATGAGGATGCCTTCGGTGTTGATCTTCATAAGACCACTAAAGAGGAGTGCACTCATATCCTGGTCAGCACGAGTGACCGCCAGGACCGGGTTCACGAAGCGGGGGATACCGACTACCCCTTCAACCACGGTGCCGCCTGGTACTGGGGTAGATACAACAAAAGCCTGATTGTAGAGGAAGATACCCCACACAAAACAGCCAACCGCTGCAAAGAAAAGGCTACGGAGGATGAGGCGATCACTGGGACGGGCGCTCTCAATGCGATTGATGAGTCGTCCGAACCACTGACCACGTGACCGAGAAGGTGTGCCGATGTTCATACAAGAGTGTTAATAAGATGATTTAGACACAAGAAAAGCCTCTATATACGGTATACGTCCGAAAAACAGATGGTTCGTGTTGATTAAATCAACACATTCATGAACGCTGCTACTACAAAGAGTACGGCAATACCGATTGAAAACTTAAACAGGAAAAGCTCTGCGCCACGACGCTTGTGGAAGGCTGAACTGAAGTTATCGCCACCAAACGCTCCGCCAAGACTAGAACCGCGCTGCTGCAAGAGGATAGACGCAATAAGGAGGACAGCGAGGATAATCTGGATGAATGGCAACGCAGGTTGCAGAGACTGAATGATTTCCATATCGGCAGTACTATAGCATAGGCCATAGGAGATGTAAACGGAAGGCGGGGAAAGGGAATTTATAAAAAGAAGGCGCCCGCAGGGTGCGGGCGCTTGAATCTGATGGACAGGGTGGTCATTTCGTCAGTGCGATACGCTTTGACCGATGCTACGATCTGCGTGGTCGCAAGCTTTCTTCGCACAGTCCGGATTGTCGCAGCAGCGAATGTTCGCCGTATGACTTTCCGAAGCGTTCTGTGCGAAAGCCTCCTGCGTCGCCTTGTTGTTGCAGAAGAGGCAGTTTTCCTTCTGGAAATCAGAAAGGTGTTGCATCGTCGCCATGGTCTTCTCCTCATGAGCTGGCAAGATTTATAATATGCATTGTTAATTCTTATTTGTCAATAATATGTAAATTTTATAAAAAAG
>ERZ724509.953-NODE-953-length-11431-cov-4.835707_pt1 | contig 11431 bp, 8 predicted proteins | sample MGYA00376042_ERZ724509 | MGnify/ENA primary metagenome ERZ724509 (study PRJEB28724, sample SAMN07190887) | wastewater metagenome | isolation source: effluent of sewage treatment plant in Hong Hong | place: USA: Christiansburg, Virginia | collected 2016-03-01 ...
TTGCGACGGTATGTGAGCTCATATGCCAGCCATCGGCCAGCAATGCCATCGAGTTAAACCACCAGCCAGCGGTAATTTCAACCACCATCATTACGGCGGTAATCCACATCACCGCACGGGTGCTGTGCTCCGCGACGGCATTGCCAGTATCAAAGACATGGTCATGCGACCAGCGAGATAGATGTTCAGGATTCATTGTGTCTCTCACTTCAGGTAGGCACGCAAAGCAGCAATTTACTCATCTTGGCCGCGGACACAAAGCACTTAACACAGCAGATTGGCCGCATTTTCATGGATAAGGTCACTTTTGCAGTGACCCCACTTTTTTGTCAACAACTTGGGCAATATGTGGGCAACGGATGGGCAACGAAAATTTCTTGTCCGATAAGACGAGTAAATTTTCAACACCCTAAAAGCACAAAACCCGCAGTGCACAAGGCATTGCGGGTTTTGATATTTGGTAGACGCAACTGGACTCGAACCAGCGACCCCCACCATGTCAAGGTGGTGCTCTAACCAGCTGAGCTATGCGTCTAGGGTCGTTCGGTGGTGTTGGCAATCTCCCAACATCAGCGAGGCGCGCATATTACTGAATCATGATACCGGATACAAGACCGTCTTGATTACTTGCGCCACCATGCCGTCATCCGCGGCCTCTTGTCAGCCGTTTCAGCCGACGAATCATCACGGGCGTATCTGGGGCATCCTCGCGGTAGCGCAAAGCACCATATACCTTGGCTATCTGCATAGCCCTTTCAGCTTCCTTTGGTTGGCTCACGGCCACTCGGGAGGCAAAGTCGTGGGGGCCCTCACCTGCCGCACGTACCAGCCCTGAACGCGCCATACGCTCGCAGTAGCGCCGGTACAGGCGGTCAACCGGATGCTCCCGACGACGCTGACCATAAAGTGCCCAGAGCAGCAGGCTGATGCCCAATACAGCCAGCAGGCTAACCATAATGCCTAACTGTTTGAGCAGGCTGGTATCGCCAACCAAACGCCGCATAAGGCTAGTCTGATCCTCAGTGTCATAACCCAGCACGCTTTTTTGCCAGCGGTAGTTAACGTAATCCATCATCTGACGCGCCTGACGGAACAGCTTGTAGTTGCCGTATCGCATCACGCTCAACCCTGAATCTCCCCAATAGGATGCATCGTTAGCTAGCCCCTGAGCACCGCGCTCAATGCGTTCGGGCGCTACGGCAGCCGTGGGGTCATACCCTACCCACCCTCTCCCGGGCAGCCACACCTCTGTCCATGCGTGGGCGTCCATCTGGCGTATTTGCCAATAATCCCCCAACGGGCTTTTCTCCCCCCCCTGATACCCCACCACCACGCGCGCCGGAATGCCGGCTGCACGCATCATGAACACAAAGCTGGAGGCGTAGTGCTCACAAAATCCCCTGCGTGTCTTAAAGAGAAACTGGTCGATCCGGTTCTCTCCCAAGGGAGGTGGCTCAAGGGTGTAATAGAAGGGTTCTTTTCTAAACCATTCGAGTACATAGCTCACAAACCGTGCATCACTGCCCATCAGCGCCCGCCAGCGCCTGGCTTGGGCCTTGGTCTGTTCGTTAGCGTTGGCTGGCAGGGACAAATTCTCGCGATGCGTCCAAGCCGATAGGTTTGAACTGTCCATCGGGGCGTTGGTATACGATGTGACATCGTAAGAAAAACGAGAAAATACTGGCGTACGCTTTAACAAACGAAAATCACGCGTAATGCCAACTTCGCGTGTGTTACTGCGAGGGATCGCTAAGGCAAATAGCCAGGGCTTATCGGTGGCCTCAAGAGTGATCCGGTAGTTCACTGATTGTAGCGTGTCATCCTGATTCACAATCGACCCGTCCGGCACACCACCCCCCCACTCCACGGGTACTTCATTTCCCTGCGTCCAAGTCTTGCCATCAAACCGTGAGAGCACCAAACCTCTCCAGTAAAGCTCTCTCGTAGGCGGAGCCTCGCCCTCAAACTCAACACGAAATGCTGGCTCAGATGACTGCCCCAAGCGCGCAATATCACCTGGGCTTATGGTGTCACTCATACCTGTTTTACCCGTGCTCTGGGTAAGATTAAGTGTCCATATCGGCGGGAGGCGTGGAAAGAAAACGAAGAGAATCAGCATCAACGGCACGGCCTGTCCCACCAGCACAAAGGCACGCCATACCGTCCGGCGCAGGCCAACACCTTGCCGCTGCTGCTGCACAAGCAAGGCGCCAACTATTCCCACCAATGCCACTGCAACGTAAATTGTTAACAGCAATGATTGGGAAAAGAGAAAAGCAGTAGCGAGCAAGAAAAAATCGAGAATGCCGAGAACAAAAATGTCGCGTGCGTTACGTGACTCCAGCAACTTCAATGCCGCAGCCAAAATAAGAAATGACACGCCGCCTTCTGGCCCCAGCAAGGTATTGTGCGAGGTATAAACCCCAGCCAACCCTGCAAGCAATAACAGGATGCGCACGATGGTACCGGGAAGACCTATACGTCGCTCTACGCTGGGAAGCCTCCACACGCAGGACAGCACTACCCCTGCCAACAGCCACGATGGCAGGCGGTCATACTGCGGAAGAATGGCCAACAAAAATGCGGCAAGCTGCCAGTAACGGACATGAACTGTACCCATTAGCTGCGCTCCCGCCCAAATAAGGCCAGCACCCGGAGGCACTCATCCCTGTGGTCAAGGCCACTGTCTAAGGGCAGCTCATGCCCCGGCAGGCGCAAGCCATAGGTGCGCCCCTGCTGAGACAGCGTTAGCACCCACCACGTTAAGCGTGACAGTCGGGTTTCAATAGGCAGTCCAGGCAAGGCGTTCCAGTCGAGGACATCACTTTGAGCCTCTTCACCGGCATAGTGCTTGGTCAGCATTCCTTGGCCTCGGGCGAGGTGCTTCCAAGAAACATGGGCCAACGGGTCTCCGGGGGTAAACCCTTTTAGCCCTTCAAAGTCATCCTGGCCTCGGGTACGCCGGGTTTCCCCCTCTCCATCTGTACCCGCTCCCACTGGCATTAACTCGCTCGCCTCAGGATGCGGATAGACAATGGCCGCCATGTCCATGTCCAGCCATGTCCACGCCCGAATAAAGCCCACCGGATACAGTGACGATAATCGCAATCGGGATGGCCGATACCAGCCACGCCTCTGCGTGGGCAATGGCACTGTTACTTCGGTGGCTCCTTGCACCCACTCCACCGGCAGTGTGCTGCCCTCCCACTCAATGAGCAGGCTTTCGTGTTCACGCCCACGTGCATCATCAAATCGCAATATGAAAGCCGCATCTTCTCCGGCAAATGCCGGGCGCGCAGCTATGGCCGTAATCCGCAAGCCGGACAAATTGGCGTAGGTGTGATGAATAACAATTACAAAAAGTGCACCCAGAAAAAAACACAATCCCAGCAAAAGATTGTTGGCGTAATTAATGCCTCCCACAAACAGGGCAACTAACACCAAGCTGGCCATGCCGCCCTGTCGACTGAGAAAGATGAAAATACGGCGTTGATTAAGAGTGACTTCACGCACCGGCGGGATGCGCCGGTTAAGCCAGTTCTGCCAGCACTTTTTAAAGAATGTCGCGAACGGCATGTTCATATCAGCCGATAACATCCACTGCTTTAAGCAACTGTGTGGTCAGACTATGCACGCGCCCTTGGTCGTCCAGCCCTCCGCGCAGGCGATGCTCGGCCACGGCTGGAAGTACTGCTTGCACATCTTCCGGTAGCAGGTGATCGCGCCCAGAGAGCAGCGCCCACGCTCTCGCGGCACGCAATAATGAAAGTGTGCCGCGGGGTGACAGCCCGTGAGGAAAGCCTTGCGCTGTTCGAGTGTGTGCAACTAAGCGTTGGATATAATCCAGTACGGCATCACTGGCATGAATTTTTGTTGCAGACTGCTGCCACGATGCCAAATCTTGCAGCGTCGCCATAGGTTTGATTGCTCCCAAAAACTGACGGCGATCGCCCCCTTTTAACAACTCTCGTTCAGCCTGCGCATCGGGATAGCCCAACTGAATACGCATCAAGAATCGGTCAAGCTGGGATTCCGGCAAAGGAAACGTGCCCATCTGTGATGATGGGTTTTGAGTGGCAATGACAAAGAAGGGTTGAGGGAGTTTGCGTGTCACTCCGTCAGAAGTAACTTGGTGCTCCTCCATCGCCTCCAGCAGCGCACTCTGGGTTTTCGGTGTGGTGCGATTGATTTCATCGGCCAGCAGCAACTGCGTAAACACCGGGCCTTCACGAAACTGGAAGTCTTGCGTTTGCGGGTTAAAAATCGAGACCCCAATAATGTCCGCCGGCAGCATGTCGCTGGTGAATTGAATGCGCTGGTAGGACAAACCCAGTACACGAGCCAAAGACTCGGCCAGCGTAGTTTTGCCCATTCCAGGCAGGTCTTCGATCAGCAAGTGGCCGCTGGCCAGCATGCAGGCAAAGGCAAGCTTCAGCTGCTCAGGCTTGCCCAGAATGATTTTTCCAAGAGAGGTCAGTACAGGCGTCAGAGGTGCTGTCATGGGGAACCTGAATAATAAGAAAACGGGCGGTCAAAATTGTTTATAGTCAAGGCATCCCTGAACCATAGCACCAATAGTCATTGCATATGAACCGTTCAAACCTTCATCACGTCGCCACTGCACACGCGTTCATCGAAGCCATGTTTCCGGCAGGTACTGTCTTGCCCGCACCAGACAGTACGCAACTGCTGAGTGAGGTTGAAACATGGTGTCAGCAGCAAGGGGGGTTAGGTCGTGGACTGGATGCGCTACTGACGCTGCTCGATGCCCGTTTTTTTCTGACCCACCGCCAGCGCTTTGCGGCGGCACCGTTAGCGGAGCGCCAACGCTTTCTGGAGTCACTGACTGGGCTGCAAGGGGGCTTGCTGCATGGCCTGTCTGCACCCTTCCGCATGGCGCAATTACAAGACGAAGGACTACTGGCTCGGCTGCACCTGCCCAATGGTGTGCGCGTACCGGCCAACATCGAATCCGCGCGCTGGCGTCAACAGATCAGTGGCCCTGATCAATTGGAGGGGGATGACACTATTGAGGCAGACGTCGTCATCATTGGCACAGGTGCCGGCGGGGCTGCCGCCGCACTGGAATTGGCCAGTCAGGGGCTGGCCGTCGTGGTGCTGGAAGAGGGTCGCTACCATGATCGCCGCGACTTTACCGGCCGCCTCACCGAGATGATTCCCCTGCTCTACCGTGCCATGGGCCTCACCGCTGCAATCGGCAATACCGTCATTCCTATCCCGATTGGCCGCAATGTGGGCGGCACCACCACCATTAACTCGGGCACTGCCATGGCAGTGCCCCCAGAAACCCTGGCGCGCTGGCGAGCCAGTGGCCTACGGGGTTTCACCGAATCGGAAATGGCACCTTACAACGCCGAAGTCATGGACATCCTGCAGGTGCAAAACGCCGATCCGCGCTTTGTGGGTGAAATCGGCAACGTCATCAAGGAAGGTGCCAACCGTATCGGCTTTGTGCAAACACACGATCTGCCCCGCAATGCCGTTGGTTGTGATGGTCAAGGCCTGTGTCAGTTTGGCTGCCCCACCGATGCCAAGCAGTCCACTAATGTGAGCTACATACCCCGTGCATTAGATGCCGGTGCGTTCCTGTTCACTGGCTTCAAGGCAACGGAGTTGATTAAACAAGGGCAACGCATTGAAGGGGTAAAAGCGGAAGGTCGCACAAGTGATGGCAAGGTGCGTCGGCTGACAGTTCGTGCACGCGCCACTATCGTGTCCATGGGCAGCTTTTTAAGCCCCGTTTTCCTGATGCGCAACGGCATTAAGTTGCCGCAACTAGGACGCCAACTGTCCATTCATCCCTGCGGAGTGGCATTAGGTTACTTCCCGAATCGCACCTTCGATCATGCGCGCCGTATTCCCCAAGGCTTTGGTGTCGCCGATCTTGCCCGCGAAGGACTGATGTTTGAGGGCGGCACTATCCCATTATTGGCACACGGCATGATGAGCTCGCTGGCTGGCAGCGCCTACACCCGCTTTGTGGAAAATTATCCGCACACGGCCTATTTTGGCTTCATGATTCGCGACACGTCGCGCGGGAGGGTTCGCCCTGGCCCCCACCCCGATTTTCCATTGATTACTTACTGGATGAACAACACCGACCTGAGCCTGTTCAAGCGCGGTATTCGTGAACTGTCACGTATGTATCTGGCGGCTGGCGCAGAGGAAGTGATGATCCCCGGTTTGCGCCATATGGCAGTTGCTCGCAATGAAAATGAAGTCGATAAATACTTGGCCAAAGCACGCTCACCGCGAGATTTCACTATTTCCGCTTATCACCCGCTGGGTACATGCCAGATGGGTGTAAACGAGAAATTTGGCGTGACCGATGCATCACTTCAAGTATTTGGTACAGAGGGGTTGTATGTGATGGATGGCTCCAGCGTACCGGGGCCGCTGGGTGTAAATCCACAGGTGACCATCATGGCACTGGCCACCCGTGGCGCACGACAACTGGGCAAAAAATTAGCGTAATGCCTTATGAGGCTTAGGCGATTGCCGCCAATCCCCGCTCACAATCCTTCTGCAAGTCGCCAATGTCTTCCAGTCCTACGGCCAAACGAATCAGGCCTTCGGTAATGCCTGCATCGGCCTTGGCTTCTGCACTCAATCGACCATGCGTGGTGGTGGCCGGATGGGTGATGGTGGACTTTGCATCGCCCAGATTAGCTGTAATGGACATCAGTCGGGTGCCGTCAATGAAGCGCCACGCCGCATCACGCCCACCCTTCAGTTCAAACGTAACAATACCGCCAAACTTGGATTGCTGACGCTTGGCCAGTTCGTGCTGAGGATGCGAGGGCAGGCCTGCATAATAGACATGCGCCACTTCCGGACGCGACTCCAGCCATGTCGCCAGCGTCAACGCATTGTCAGCATGAGCGTTCATACGCAGACGTAACGTTTCCAGACCTTTCAGAAATACCCAGGCATTAAAAGCACTCATGGTTGGGCCACAGGTGCGTACTACACCAAAGACCTCTTCCATTTCTTTTTGACGCCCAACCACTGCTCCACCCAAGCAACGGCCCTGACCATCAATGTATTTGGTGGCCGAATGAATCACGATGTCGGCACCAAGCTCCAGCGGCTTTTGCAGCGCAGGTGTACAAAAACAGTTATCAACTACCAGCAATACATTATGTGCATGCGCCACATCGGCCAACGCGCGAATATCACCAATTTCGCACATGGGATTACTGGGTGTTTCCATAAAAAACAAACGGGTTTTTGGCGTTACCGCCGCTTCCCAAGCGCTAATATCTGTCAGCGGCACAAAGGTAGTCTGCACGCCAAACTTCTTCATGTACTTTTCAAACAGTGTATTGGTGGTACCAAATACACTGCGTGAACACAGCACATGATCGCCTGACTGCAACAATGCCATGCAGGTTGCCATGATCGCGGCCATACCAGAGCTAGTAGCTACTGCACGCTCGCCGCCTTCCAGCGCCGCTAAACGCTGCTCAAATGTGCGAACAGTGGGATTGGTGAAGCGCGAATAAATATTGCCTTTTTCAGCACCACCAAAACGCGCAGCAGCCTGTGCGGCGCTGTCAAACACAAACGAGGATGTCAGGAATATCGGCTCGCTGTTCTCGCCTTCGGACGTTCGTTGGTGTCCCGCACGAACTGCCAAACTATCAAACGACAAACCCGCTAGAAATTCCTCATCAAGACTCATGACTACCCTGCTCTTTAATTTCCGTTGGAAAGATCAACAATAGTGGACATCGCGGGACCCTCACCATTCTGTTGCTTTTTGGCAGCATCATTACGTGATGCTTCGAGAGCAACCAAATAAGGCTCATCAATATCACCCGTGACGTACTCACCATTAAAAACAGAGCAGTCAAAGCCATCAATATGCGGATTGCCTTCTTGAGCTGCCGCAATCAGATCATCCAGATTCTGAAAAATTAACCGATCAGCCCCAATCAGCGTACAGACTTCTTCATCAGTACGGCCATGGGCAATCAATTCGTCCTTAGATGGCATGTCGATGCCATAGACATTCGGAAATTTCACGGCAGGTGCTGCGGACGCGAAATACACCTTGTTAGCGCCGGCATCACGTGCCATCTGAATAATTTCTTTGCAAGTAGTGCCGCGCACAATGGAATCATCTACTAGCAATACGTTCTTGCCCTGAAATTCCAACTCAATTGGGTTGAGTTTTTGGCGTACAGACTTCTTGCGTTGACTCTGCCCCGGCATGATAAACGTGCGGCCGATGTAACGGTTCTTCATGAAGCCTTCGCGGTACTTCACGTTAAGGTGATTAGCCAGCTCCAACGCCGAAGTACGACTGGTATCCGGAATAGGAATCACCACATCAATGTCATGATCCGGCCAGTCATTGCGAATCTTGTTTGCCAACCTTTCGCCCATGCGCAGGCGTGCTTTGTAAACAGAGACATTATCGATAATGGAATCAGGCCGAGCAAAATAGACAAACTCAAAAATGCAGGGCGTTAACGATGGCTTTTCAGCGCATTGCCGTGTGAACAGTTCACCCTTTGAGTTAATGAATACCGCCTCCCCCGGCGCCAGATCACGCACGATGCGATAGCCCAGTGAAGTAATAGCCACAGACTCAGAAGCGATGATGTATTCCTTACCATCGGCTGTATCGCGCTCGCCAAACATGATCGGACGAATACCATTAGGATCACGAAAGCCAATAAGGCCGTGACCGGTAATCATGGCCACAACCGCATAAGCGCCCTTGCAGCGACGATGCACTGCCTTTACGGCGGAGAACAAATCATCTTCTGTGGGGCTCAACTTACCCAGTGCCTGCAGTTCATGTGCAAACACATTCAGCAGCACTTCAGAGTCAGAGTCAGTATTGATGTGGCGAAGATCGTCACGAAACAGGTCTCGGGCAATCTCGTTAGCGTTGGTCAGATTGCCGTTATGTGCCAGCGTAATACCGTAAGGAGAGTTAACATAGAATGGCTGTGCCTCTGCCGAACTGGACGACCCTGCCGTGGGGTAGCGCACATGACCGATACCAAAATTACCGATCAACCGCATCATGTGACGCATGTGAAACACATCGCGTACCATGCCGTTTTCTTTGCGAAGATAGAGTCGCCCGTTGTGGCTAGTGACAATCCCTGCTGCGTCCTGACCTCGATGCTGTAACACCGTCAGGGCATCATAAAGCGCCTGATTGACAGATGACTTACCTGCAATACCTACAATACCGCACATAGCAAACCCCAGATCATTTGTCGTTGCCTGCCGCCGCAGGCCCATCATCTGTCTCTTTCTTGCCGACCTGCTTGGCCGCTTGCACTACCTTGTCCTTCATCTCGCGGCCTACGGACTCAAAGCGCAAAAACTCCTTGGGGAGCTTGGCGTTGACCCACCACGAATCACCACTGGCAAAGGGGGATACCATCACCAATGCCGCCAGCACGAGCAGCAGGCCACGGACAACCCCGAAGCCCGCACCAAGAAAACGATCTACGCTACGCAGCCCGGCACTCTCTATTACGCTAAGCACGAGATAGCTGATCAGTGAGGCCATCACCAGCGTCGTGACAAACAATCCGCCCCAAGCAACCGCTAACCGCAGCGATGGCGTGCTAATACTATCGACCAGCAGATTTTCCAGAGAAGTATGAAACAGTCTAGCGACCACGTAGGCCGCTATCCAGCCCGTCAAAGAGAACGCTTCGCGCACCAAGCCCCTGAAGAAACCAAGGCCCAGAGAAACCGCGATAACGCCTAGAATGATCCAGTCTGCGGGATGAAGTGCAGCCATTAACTTATCCCTGAGCGGTGGCAAGTGGACGAAATAAAGAGCGGCAGTTAGTCTGCCGCTCGGTGCGAAATTCTAGCATATCCGTTTAGCGGGAGTGCACTCAGGGTTTCCAGGCTTGCACCCACCCAGAGAGCTTCAGTTCAGGATCCGTCGCGAGACGCTGCTTGATCGACTCCGCGACTTCTTTGCGTAACTCCGGGCCCACCAGCACCTTCCAGTTGCCAGACTGATGCACCACCGTTGCACGAAATCCCTTGGCGCGAAGTCGGGTCACCAGTTCATCCGCCTTGTCTCTTGCGGACAGGCTGGCCACCTGCACTACCCAAGCCTCTGGCAAATTGGCCGCTGGCTTTGCGGGAGCCTTTACAGGAGCCACAGCGACTGGCTTTGCGGCCGCTTGCAGTTGAGCGACTTTCTGTTTTGCCTCTTGGGCCTTTTTCCCAGCCTCTAGGCGCTCTTTCTCGATCTTCTCGCGAGCCAGGCGGTCAGCCTCCGCTTTCTTTGCAGCAGCGCGATCCGCTTCTGCTGCGGCAGCCTTGTCGGTCGCTAAACGGGCCTGCGCCTGCTTGTCCGCAACCGATGGTGCTATCACTGCCGTTGCAGTCGCTGTAGCCGCTTGCGCGGGAGCCTGTGCCAGTGCATACGCATCATCTGGTGCCACATCTTCGACAGCAGATGCCGTGGCCGCTGGCACCACCTCATGAAATACGGGGCCTGCCTGCGCTGCATCCACCGATGCCGACGCTGCGGCTATCTCACTCTCTAAGTGAGGCTGAATATCCTCTACATTGGCTACCTTGGGCGGCTGGGGCATAGGAGGCACCACCAGATCTGAACCGGAACCGTCCAGCACCATAGGCAGGAACAAGGCAGCACCTGCGATCAGCACCAAACCGCCGACCAGGCGCTGCTTAATTGCTTTTTCCATCATGATAATGCGTACTCTGAGTGCAGTGCCTGCTGTGCAGCAGCCACAGTGTAAAACGATCCGAAGACAATAATTCTATCGACTGAGCGGGCCTGTTGACGAGCCACAACCATCGCATCCGCTACTGAGTCATATTGCCCCGCCACATGACAACCCTGCGCCTGTAAGGCACTTGCCAATCGACCCTTCAATGCTCCTCTTGGAACATTCAGGCTGGCGGCAAACCAGGCATCGACTCGTCCAAGGCAAGCTGCCACCACACCATCAATATCTTTGTCGGCCAGCATGCCCAGAACGGCAAGAGTACGCTGGCCGGGGGCGGCAGGAGGCAACTGCTCCATGAAAAAGCTGGCACCATGCGGATTATGCGCCACATCCAGCAAGATCAGTGGCTCAGTGGCCATTACTTGCATGCGCCCAGCTAATGCGGCATTCAACAGCCCTTCGCGTAGAGCTTGCTCTGGGACAAGCAATTGAGTTGCCTGTAAAGCGGCCAGAGCAGTGGCCGCATTGGCCAAGGCCACACGAGGACGGGGCAGCCCGGTCAGCACACGCTGGGCATCATGCCACGCCCAACCACCCTCTTCCTCAGACCGAAAGCCAAAGTCACGACCGCGGCAAATCAGCGTAGCGCCAGTTAATGCCGCCGCCTCAAGCAAGGTATCAGGGGGATTATCATCACCACAGATTGCCGTACGCCCTGCACG
>ERZ724509.954-NODE-954-length-11422-cov-7.221694_pt1 | contig 11422 bp, 9 predicted proteins | sample MGYA00376042_ERZ724509 | MGnify/ENA primary metagenome ERZ724509 (study PRJEB28724, sample SAMN07190887) | wastewater metagenome | isolation source: effluent of sewage treatment plant in Hong Hong | place: USA: Christiansburg, Virginia | collected 2016-03-01 ...
TATGCCTGTGAAGGGTTGTAATGGTTTTACCTGTAGCAATATCCCATAACCGTACCGTATCATCCTCACTTCCCGAAGCCAGTGTTCTTCCATCTGGTGAAAAAGCTAGGCTAGCAACCAAATCCATATGTCCTCGAAGAGTTTTTATGGTTTTGCCCGTAACTGCATCCAATAAATTGATTATTTTTTGGTCTTTTTTATCTATCGATGCACGTATTTTTCCGTTTGGCGAAATATTTTTATCTTCGAGAAATTTACTATCCCCATCTGATTGAATTTTCACAGGTATTCCGGGGCTTCCTAAACGTGCTCCCCATGTCGATAGTATGGTTATTTCAGAATCTTTATCCCTCTCTCCATCTATCCGCGCCAACGCATGAGCCGCATAAATTTGCCCTTCATTTAATTTATTTTCAGAAAATGCCCTATCCGCCTTTTCTGCTAACGCCAAACCATAATTATGTTCAGCTTTTCTTTCATTAGCATCAGCCTCCTGCTGCTTAACCCAAGAAAAACCTGCCAAAAATAACATCAAAACCGCAAGCAGCGCGTACAACATCACTTTTTTCTTTTGGCGTTTTAATTCGCGGTTTACCAAATCTTCTAAACCCACGCCCAATAAACCCGCCCTTAATTTCATTAACGCCGCATCGCGTCCATCTTTACCCTTGCGGGCATCGGCGGCGAGGGGTTCTTTGGGGGTGCGTAGGGCGGGCGGGAAGCATTCTGGTTTTTGGGGATCGGTAGAATTGGGTTCGCCTTCTAAAATAATCGGCAAAATATATTTTTCCCGCCCCAAGGATATGAAATACTCAATTTCTTGATTCACCCATTTTGATGCTGCCGAATGCGGTGAGCAAATCACGACCAAATAACGAGAATCACGCAGGGCGGCGGTAATGGCATCGCTTAAATTCGCTCCGGCGGGGAGTTCTTCGCGGTCTCGGAAAATCGGGTAGAGTTTGGCGGGTACGGTGTGGATGCCGTCGTTTGCCGTTTCACCGACCAAAGAAGAAGGGGTTTTGTAGCTATCCAGCTTCTTGTGCAACCAGCCACAAAATTTTTCATCGCGGTGGCTGTAGCTGATGAATGCCCAATACGCAAAATCGTTTTTGTCTTTTGGTGTGTTTTCTGTCATGGTCGGCATACCGGATGATAGGGGAATGGGCTTTGCGTTTGACGGGCTTTCATTCTAGCGATACACTACTAACCCATGAGTCAGTAACTTCCAATCATCCATGTCCATTTTTTGTTGTCCCCTTCAGTCCAAACGCCAACGCCGCAAGGATGCCCGCCCGGGCGAATTGTTGGATGCTGCGTTGGAAATTTTTGTTGAAAAAGGGTTCGCCGCCACGCGCGTGGAAGATGTGGCGCGGCAAGCGGGTGTCTCCAAGGGGACGGTGTTTTTGTATTTTCCCAGCAAAGAAGAACTTTTTAAGGCCGTGGTGCGTGAAAACATCGCGGGGCGATTGAGTGAATGGGAAGTGGAATTTACCCATTATCAAGGCAGCACGCAGGATATGCTGCGCTACGTCATGCGCTCGTGGTGGGAGCGTATTGGCTCGACCAAGGCCTCAGGCATTAGCCGCTTAATGGTGTGCGAGGCCTGTAATTTCCCTGAACTGGCTACGTTCTACCAAGATGAAGTCATCCTCCCCACCCACAATCTGATAAAACGCATTTTGCAGCGTGGTGTGGAAAAGGGCGAGTTCCGTGCCTTGACGGAAACCGAATTGACCTATGGCGTTTACACCGTACTCGCCCCCATGCTTTTTTTGGCGATGACGCAACGTTGCACGATGGGGCTTCCGATTGAACCGCAAGCCTATCTCATCACGCAGGTGGAAACCATTTTGTTTGGATTGATGAAAAAATGAAACCTTGGATCAAATGGCTAGCCTTTGGACTCTTGTTGGCTATGCTGGCAGCAGGAATTTTGCGTGCTTTATCTGCCCGTAGCACCCAACAAGCGGCATTGGCAGTGCAGCAAGAGGGGATGAAAACGCCGCCTCCGTTGGAAATCAAGCCACAGGAACTCTTGCGGGTGCAGATGCAAGAATTACCGCTGGGCTTGCCCATTTCCGGTGCTTTGAAGGCCACCCATTCCGCCATCGTGAAAGCACGGGTTGCGGGTGAATTGCACGATTTGAAAGTGCGCGAAGGCGATAGCGTCAAGGTAGGCGACATCATCGCCCGCGTGGACGATTCCGAATACCAAGCGCGATTCCGCCAAGCCCAGCAGCAAGCCACCGCCGCCAAAGCCCAAGTGGACATCGCTAAACGCAATTTTGAGAACAACCGCTCGCTGGTGGAAAAAGGATTTATTTCGCAAACCGCGTTAGAAAGCTCATCTTCTACACTGGCTTCTGCCGAGGCCAACTTCCACGCCGCACAAGCTGGAGCCGATGTCGCCCGCAAAGCGCTTGACGATACCGTGTTGCGTGCGCCGATTGCGGGTGTAGTCTCGCAGCGTCTGGCACAACCCGGGGAACGGGCGGCGGTAGATGCCCGCATCGTTGAAATTGTGGATTTAAGCCGTCTGGAGTTAGAAGCCAGTGTCGATGCCGCCAATTCGGTTGCTATTCGCGTCGGGCAGGCCGCCCAACTGCGCATCGAAGGCAGCAGCCAAACAATGAATGAAACGATTAACGCCAAAGTCGTGCGCATCAACCCCAGCACCGTGGCGGGCAGTCGGGCGGTGATGGTGTATTTATCGGTTGCATCACAAGTCGGTTTACGCCAAGGGCTGTTTGCCCAAGGCACACTGGCAATGGGTAAACAAAATGTGTTGGCAGTCCCCTTAACTGCCGTGCGCACCGATAAACCCGAACCCTATGTGCAAATGGTGGTGGACAACAAAGTGCAACACAAAGCCGTCACGCTGGGCGGTCGCAGTGAACTCCAAGGCGAAATATGGGTGCGCATTGACGGCGTAGCAGCCGATAGCACCGTGCTGGCGGGTAGTGTGGGTGCGTTGCGTGAAGGTAGCGTGATCACGACCACAACAACGGCGAAGGGTCAATAATTTATGTGGTTTACCCGCGTCAGCCTTCAAAACCCCGTTTTTGCCACCATGATGATGATGGCACTGGTGGTGCTGGGCTTATTTTCCCTTCAGCGTTTGCAGGTCGATCATTTTCCGAATATCGACTTTCCGGTCGTGGTGGTCACGGCCGAATACCCGGGGGCATCGCCGGAAATTGTGGAAGCCGAGGTTTCTAAAAAACTGGAAGAAGCCGTCAATTCGATTGCCGGTATCAACGCCTTAACTTCCCGCAGCTACGATGGGCAAGCGGTGGTGATTATCGAATTCGGTTTGCACATCAACGGGCGCAAAGCCGCTGACGATGTGCGCGAAAAAATCGCCATCGTCCGCCCCTCCCTGCGCACTGAGGTAAAAGAACCCAAGGTGCTGCGCTTTGATCCCAGCGCCCGCGCCATTTGGTCGGTTGCCGTTTTGCCGGATAAAGAAAAAGCACCCAACGCCGTGGAACTCACCAACTGGGCGGATCAGGTGCTGAAAAAGCGTTTGGAAAATGTGCGCGGAGTCGGTTCGGTCACGCTGGTGGGAGGAACGAAGCGGGAAATCAATATCTACCTGAATCCCCAAGCCTTGGAATCGTGGGGCATTACGCCGGAACAAGTCGCCACCGCGATTCGCAACGAGAACCAAGATTTTCCGCTGGGCGCGATTCAAACCCGTGACCAAGAGCGGGTGATTCAAATCGAAGGGCGGATGAAACGTCCTGAAGACTTTGGTGACATCATCGTCGCCCGCAAAAATGGCGTGCCAGTGCGCGTGAACCAGCTTGCCAAGGTCACCGATGGGCCGCAGGAAATCGAAAATTTGGCGCTTTACAACGGCGAGCGCAGTTTGGTGTTGAGCATTCAAAAAGCGCAGGATGAAAACACCATCGCGGTGGTGGACGCACTGCGTAAAACCATTGCCGACATCCAGCCCCAATTACCCGCTGGTGTGCGTTTAGAACCGATTACGGACGGTTCGCGCCAGATTCGCGTATCGGTGGACAACGTGCGCCGTACCCTGATTGAAGGCGCGATTCTCACGATTTTGATCGTGTTTTTGTTCCTGAACTCGTGGCGTTCCACCGTGATTACCGGATTAACGTTGCCGATTGCGCTCATCGGCACGTTTTTCTTCATGAACCTGTTTGGTTTCACCATCAATATGATTACGCTGATGGCGCTTTCGCTGTGCGTGGGCTTGTTGATTGACGATGCGATTGTGGTGCGGGAAAACATCGTGCGCCATGTGCAAATGGGCAAAGGCGCGTTTCAGGCTTCGATGGACGGCACGCAAGAAATCGGGCTGGCAGTGCTGGCAACCACGCTGTCCATCGTGGCGGTGTTTTTGCCGATTGGGTTTATGGGCGGCATTATCGGCAAATTTTTCCATGAATTTGGTTTGACCATCGTGGCGGCGGTGATGATTTCCATGTTCGTGAGCTTTACGCTTGACCCCATGCTGTCTTCCATTTGGCACGACCCCAGTATCGAAGCGCACGGCAAGCACCATGCACCCATCACGCTGTACGATAAAACCATCGGGCGCGTCACCAACTGGTTTGAACGCGCTACCGATGCACTGGCAGATTGGTACCAAGATATTCTGCGCTGGTCATTGCGTTTCAAGCGCACCACATTGCTACTGGCATTGGGCGTATTTATCGGCAGTTTGTTGATGGCGAAATTGCTGGGAACGGAGTTTGTGCCGAAATCCGATTTTTCTGAAACCACCGTGAGCTTCAATACCCCCGTGGGTTCTTCGTTGGAAATGACGGAAGCCAAAGCACGGCAAGTGGAAACGATTTTGCGTGAATTTCCCGAAGTGCGTTACACCCTCACCACCATCAACACGGGCAATTCGGCGGGGAAAATGTACGCCAGCATTTACGTGCGCTTGGTCGATAGAAAAGATCGCAATTTGAGTGTGGATGCCATGTCCTCCATCTTGCGCCAACGCTTGCAAACGGTGGCCGGCATTACCGTGACGCATGTGGGTTTGATGGATGCTGTGGGGGGGCAAAAGCAAATCGTTTTCTCAATTCAAGGCAGTGATATGGCTGAATTGGAACGCCTGACCGCCTTGGCGATGGAAAAAATCCGCCCCATTGCGGGGTTAGTGGATGTGGATTCCACCCTCAAACCACGCAAGCCGACTATTGATGTAGCTATCAAAAAAGAAGCAGCATCGGATTTAGGACTGGGTACGGCGCAGGTCGGGGCTAGTTTGCGCACCCTGATTGCAGGGCAAACCGTGGGAAGCTGGCGTGCATCGGACGACCAAACCTACGATGTCAACGTGCGTTTGAACCCGAGCGCCCGCAACAATACGCAGGATTTGGAATTACTGCCCTTCACCGTGGGCGCGAATGCCGATGGTAGCCCGCGCGTGGTGCGACTCAACCAAGTGGCGAATGTGCGGGAATCGACTGGCTCAAACCAAATCAACCGCCGTGATTTAACGCGGGAAGTGAGCATTACGGGCAATGTCTCCGGTCGCTCGGCGGGTGAAGTATCAGCCGACATCAAAGCCGCGATGGAAAGTATCTCGATGCCCCCCGGGTACAAATACAAATTCAGCGGCTCGACCAAGGATATGGCGGAATCGTTTGCCTACGCGATTTCGGCGTTAATCATGGCGGTGGTATTTATTTACATGGTGTTGGCAAGCCAGTTTAAGAGCTTCTTCCAACCCCTCGCCATCATGACCGCCCTGCCCTTGACGCTGATTGGCGTGGTGCTGGCGCTGATGATGTTTAACTCTACCTTGTCCATGTTCTCGGTGATTGGGGTGGTGATGCTAATGGGCTTGGTCACCAAGAATGCGATTTTGCTGGTGGATTTTGCCATTCGCGCCCAAGAAGACGGTATGGAACGCTCCCAAGCCCTGCTCATGGCCGCCAAAGTCCGGCTACGCCCGATTTTGATGACCACGCTCGCCATGATTTTTGGCATGGTTCCTTTGGCGTTTGCCCTGACGGAAGGCTCGGAAATGCGTGCGCCAATGGGTCAGGCGGTGATCGGTGGGGTGATTACTTCGTCCCTTTTAACCTTGGTTGTCGTTCCGGTGATGTATTGCTATATGGATGATTGGAGTCGGTGGCTAAAATCCCGATTTACTACAACCCGCTGAGCGATCCGTGAAACGATCCCTTAAAATACCCCTTGGAGTATACAAATGAACTTTGATGAAGCCCGCTACCTGATGATTGAACAACAAATCCGCCCTTGGAATGTGGAAGCTCCTTCCGTGCGCCAAGCATTTGTGACGGTCAAGCGCGAGGATTTTGTACCGTTCGCCTTCCGCGAATTGGCGTTTGCGGAAATTGAGATTCCTTTGGCACAGGGACAATGTATGCTGATGCCGTATCTCGAAGGGCGTTTGCTGCAAGAAGCCGTGATTCAATCGAGCGACACCGTGCTGGAAATCGGCACTGGATCGGGTTTTACTGCGGCCTTGCTGGGTACATTGGCGCGTGAAGTCGTCAGCGTAGAAATGGTTCCTGAATTGGCTACCGCAGCGAAGAACAATCTGCGCACCAACGGCTTTGTGAATGTCGAAGTACGCGAGCAAGACGCAAGCACCCTCACCGAAAAAGACGGCACTTACGATGCGATTGTGTTGAGTGGTTCGGTCGCTGAAGTGCCTAAAAACCTGCTTTCCATGCTGAAAATCGGGGGACGCTTGGTCGCAGTCGTGGGTTACAAACCCATTATGCGTGGCACCTTGGTTCAACGTATCAGCGCCACCGAATTCAAAACCACCGAACCGTGGGATGCCGTCGCCCCCCGTTTGTCCCGATTCCCCGATAAACCAGCGTTTCAACTTTAATCACACACCATGACCCGTTCAAACCCCTTATTGACCCGATGCGTTTTGCCCTTGTTGCTGAATCTGCCATTGGCGGCTTCGGCGCAAAATTTGGTGGATTTAGTCACAGCCGCCCAAGGCTACGACGCAACCTACCGCAGTGCGAAAGCCCAATTTGATGCAAACCTCGCTAAGGCAGAGCAAGCACGGGCTGGTATTTTGCCCACGGCAGGTTTGGCAGCCAGTGCCAGCGCGACCAATCAGGAAGTATTGCCATCGCCTTCGCGCACCTATGGAACGCAATCCATTGGTTTGAGCGTATCGCAACCGCTGTACCGTCCGGCAAACTGGGCGGGGTATGAACAGGGTCTGAAATCCATTACGCTGGCACAAGCCCAGCTCACGCAGGCCGAGCAAGATTTGCTGGTGCGGGTCAGCCAAGCGTATTTTGATGTGCTGTCGGCAAGCGATACCCTCGCGGTTATCCAAGCGCAAAAAACGGCCGTATCGGAACAACTGGCTGCCGCCAAACGCAATTTTGAAGTCGGAACCGCCACCATCACCGACACCCGCGATGCCCAAGCGCGTTTCGATCTGGTCGTAGCGCAGCAATTAGCTGCTGAAAATGATGTACTGGTGAAATCGCTGGCATTGAATCAACTGGTCGGCACGAGCAACGCCCAGCCCAAACCCTTGAAGGCCAATGCCACATTACCCGCCGTCACGCCATTGGATGTCAACCACTGGGTGACCCAATCGCAAAACACCAATCCATCGGTACAACAAGCCACCATTGCACTGGATGTAGCCCGTTTGGAAGTGAACAAAGCCGAAGCCGGACATAAACCGACGGTGGATTTGGTCGGTAGCTATTCGGCTGTCAATAATGTAGGCGGCTCTTCCACCTCCGCAGCCGATAGCCGCATCAATGTAGGCAGCTTTGGCGTGAATTTCACGATGCCGCTGTTTGCTGGTTTTGCCGTTCAAAACCGCGTGAAAGAAACTTTGTCGCTGGAAAATAAAGCCGTTTCGGATTTAGAAAACGCCAAACGCAGCGTAGCACAAGGTACACGCGCCGCGTTTTATGGCTTGCAATCCGGCTTGGCGCAGGTAGCGGCGTTGCAAGCGGCGGAAAGTTCGAGCCAAAGCGCGTTGGAAGCGAATCAATTGGGTTATCAAGTCGGCGTGAAAATTAATATCGACGTGCTGAATTCCCAAAGCCAATTATTCGATACCAAAGCCAAGCTCGCCAAAGCGCGGTACGATGTGTTGGTCGGCAATTTGAAATTGCGCCAAGTGGTGGGAACACTGCAAGCGGAAGATTTGCAGGCTATCAATCAACAATTACAAAATTAACGCACCCTGCACGGTTAATTTTTCTTTTTGCACTATGACCACTGAAACCACATCGCCCCCCTCTGCATTGACCAAATCCGATAAAAACCTCGTCTGGCTGGATTGCGAAATGACGGGGCTAGACCCTGAAAATGACCGCATTATCGAGATTGCTGTCATCGTTACCGACCCGCACCTGAATCACCGCACCGAAGGCCCCGTGTTTGCCATTCACCAAACCGAAGCCCAGCTCGACAAAATGGATGCTTGGAACAAAGGCACACACGGCAAAAGCGGACTGATTGATAAAGTGCGTGCCTCTACCATCACCGAAGAAGAAGCGGAAAAACAACTTATCGAATTTTTGAAACGCCACGTTCCCGCCAACGCCTCGCCCTTATGCGGTAACACGATTGGGCAAGATCGCCGCTTTTTGGTGAACTATATGCCCAAGCTGGAAGCATTTTTCCACTATCGCAATCTGGATGTCAGCACGCTCAAAGAACTTTCCAAACGCTGGAATCCCTCGGTACAAGCCAGTTTCAAGAAACAGCAGCGCCATACCGCCCTCGCCGATGTGCATGAATCGATCGACGAATTGGCACACTACCGCGAACATTTCTTGAAGTTACCCACCGCAGCCAACGAATAGGTTGATTTTTACTGCTATAATTCGTTCTCTACAGATTAAACATCTACCGATTTCTGTAGGCGCGTAGCTCAGTTGGTTAGAGCACCACCTTGACATGGTGGGGGTCGTTGGTTCGAATCCAATCGCGCCTACCAAAAAAAGCATAGCCCCTGATTTCACGGTAAATCAGGGGCTTTTTTTGCGGTTAGCTTCTCTTGAAAAATGCCTGAAACATTCAGCACCGACAAAAAAACTCCACAGCGGATTATTAAGAAATATCCCAATCGGCGCTTGTACGATACGGACACTTCAAGCTATATCACGCTCGCGGAAATTAAACAACTGGTCATGCACCATGAACCGTGTATCGTGTTGGATGCTAAAACGGGCGATGATATTACCCGCAGTATCTTGCTTCAAATCATCCTTGAAGAAGAAGCAAATGGTACACCCATGTTCACTGCGGACGTGCTGGCGAACATTATTCGCTTCTACGGTCACACCATGCAATCGTTCATGGGGGGGTATCTGGAAAAAAATATCCAAACCCTCATGGAAATGCAAGCCCCTTTTGTGCAGGGTGCGATCAACAAAAACGTGTTCTTGCAAGTGCAAGATCAAATGACCAAACAAACCGAGCAGTTTTTAGCTACCTTCGGCCTGAAACGCTAAAAACGTTCCAAGCGTTAACCATATGACGAATCCCACCCCCAAGATCGGCTTTGTGAGTCTGGGTTGCCCCAAAGCTTTGACCGATTCCGAACTCATCCTGACCCAATTAAGTGCAGAAGGTTACCAAACCGCTAAAACCTTCCAAGGTGCGGATTTGGTTATCGTGAACACTTGCGGCTTTATTGACGATGCCGTGAAAGAAAGTTTGGACACGATCGGCGAAGCCTTGGCAGAAAACGGCAAAGTGATCGTCACGGGCTGCTTGGGTGCCAAAAAATCGGACAGTGGAAATAACTTGGTGCGCGACGTTCACCCGAAGGTTCTCGCCGTCACCGGCCCGCACGCAACGCAAGAGGTGATGGATGCCGTTCACGCCCACTTGCCCAAGCCGCACGACCCGTTTGTGGATTTAGTGCCGAATGGGGTTGGCTCTTTTGGCTCGGCGGGTATCAAGCTCACACCGCGCCATTATGCGTACCTCAAAATCAGCGAAGGCTGCAACCACCATTGCACGTTTTGCATCATCCCCTCCATGCGCGGCGATTTGGTCTCGCGTCCCGTGGGCGATGTACTGACGGAAGCACGCGCCTTGTTTGAAGGTGGCGTGAAAGAATTACTGGTTATCAGCCAAGATACGTCCGCCTACGGGGTGGATGTGAAATACCGCACCGGATTTTGGGATGGCAAACCCGTCAAAACCCGTGCGCTGGAACTGGTGCAACAGTTGGGCGAAATGGCGGCGACCTACGGAGCGTGGGTACGGCTGCATTATGTTTACCCCTACCCCAGCGTGGACGACATCGTACCGCTGATGGCACAAGGGCTGGTGCTGCCGTATTTGGATGTTCCCTTTCAACACAGCCACCCTGATGTATTGAAGCGCATGAAACGCCCCGCCAGCGGCGAGCGCAATTTGGAACGCATCCAAAAATGGCGCGAAATCTGCCCCGAATTGATTATCCGCAGCACCTTTATTGCCGGATTCCCGGGTGAAACCGAAGAAGAGTTTGCGCATTTACTCGACTTTGTACGGGAAGCGCAAATCGACCGTGCAGGCTGCTTTGCGTACAGCGATGTCAAAGGTGCAGCCGCTAACGATTTGCCCGGAATGCTCCCCATCGAATTACGGGAAGAACGCCGTTCACGCTTTATGGCGGTCGCCGAAGCGGTTTCCACTGCCAAGCTACAACGCCGTGTGGGTTCTACCATGCAGATTTTGGTGGATTCCGCCCCCTCTATGGGTAAAAAGGGCGGTTTGGGTCGCAGTTACGCCGACGCGCCAGAGATTGATGGCATCGTGCGCCTGCTACCGCCAGAAAAAATCAGCAAAACCCTGAAAATTGGCACATTTACCAAGGCACGTATTGTTGCAACACAGGGACATGATTTGGTAGCATTACCGATTTAACACGGTTAATAACAACGATGTTTGGATTTTCTTTGTTACAAGTTTCAAAAGGTTTACGGCTTGTATCACTGGCTACGCTGGTTGCAGGCGCGGGAACTACGATGGCACAATCGCTGCCTTGCGCTTATGTAGGAGACTCGATTGCGCTGGGTGCAGGCGCATTTCAACCGCAAAAAGCTGTCAAGAAATGTCCGGTATTCGCCAAAAATGGCATCACCGCACGCCGCTGGCTGGGGCTTTATTCAACGGGCATCCAAGCGGAAAAGGTTTTGCTCTCGATGGGAAGCAATGACTACGGCGCAAACGTCACACGGGAAATTACGGCAATGCGCAAATCCATCAACGCGCGGGAAGTGATTTGGATTGCCCCCGGCCCCCAGTTTGCCGCGAATCGCGCTAGCGTGGTGCAGGTCGCCAATACCTTCGGCGATAAGGTGTATGAGCGCCCCGATGACGAAGTAGGGCCTGATAACGTCCACTTCACACGGCGCGGATACTCCCGTATCGCGCAGGTACTGCATTAAACCGTTAGCGCACTGTT
>ERZ724509.956-NODE-956-length-11402-cov-4.233013_pt1 | contig 11402 bp, 25 predicted proteins | sample MGYA00376042_ERZ724509 | MGnify/ENA primary metagenome ERZ724509 (study PRJEB28724, sample SAMN07190887) | wastewater metagenome | isolation source: effluent of sewage treatment plant in Hong Hong | place: USA: Christiansburg, Virginia | collected 2016-03-01 ...
AGGCTAACGGACAGCCTACGCTTTGGAATGACGGCGAAGTGTGGAACGATGGCGTATCCCGTAACTTCACCGCCTCCGCACTCGACACCAACGCAGACCCCGGCGATCTGTGCGGCACCATCGCGCCTTTGCCGGACGGCGGGGCGGTCACGTACACGCTGGCCGATACGTTTGGGGATATGTTCGCAATCGACGGCGCTACGGTCGTGATCGGCACCTCTGCGGTTGTTTCCGGCGTCTATTCCCTGACCGCAAACGCGGTGAACGTGTCGGGCTGGACGTGGGCGGTTCCTTGCCTTGTGACGGTCACAGAGGCCGCAATTGTCTTGCCGATGGCGTCGTTCTCGCGGCAACCGCAAATCGGCGTGGCGCTGACTGATACGGTGATTGAGGGTATCGAAGAAGGTATCTCGGTAACGTGCAACGTGCCGGGGATTACCGTTGACGATACCGTGCGGCCTGTTGCGGCATCTGGTACACCTACCACGGCGGACACGTTCTCAAATGGCCTTGTGACGGGCTATGCGGGCGATACGCGGCTTTCACCGGTTACGGTGCTAGAAGGCGCTCCGGTCTTTACGGTCGATCCTGTCATGTCTGGCACGTTTCAAGTCGGGCAAACTGTAACCACGACGAGCGGGACAGCACCGGGCGCAACGTCCTTCGCCTATCAGTTGTTCCGGCGTAACACGGGTACGGGCAATGGTCTTGCGGTGTCAGGCACATTCAACCCTACGCGGGACATCCCGGAGGCTGACGAGGGTTATCAATACCGTTACCGCGTCCGGGCATTCCGTGGCTCGCTTTATGGTGAAGCCTACACCGCATGGAGCGATGCCATTATCGCCGCAACGGAAACCTTGCCAGTGTTTAGCGGAGCTTCGTCGTTCTCTGGCGATACGCTGGTGGGCGATACACTGACGGCGGTGGCTGGCGCAGGCACTGGCACGGCTTCGGTGCAATGGACTGCTAACAACGTGGCCATTCCCGGCGCGACGGACCTAACTTATGTCCTGCAATGGTCTGACCGCAACAAGTCAATCAAGCCAGTGGTCACGCGCACGAATAGCGCGGGGTCGGTTGCTGACACTACGGTTCTAACGCCTGTCGTTTGCGAGCCTAAACTGTCGTCGGCCTATCACGGCAATCCCGGATGGTACGATGGCAGCGAAATGCGGTACATGCTGCCGATTTACGTTACGCCATACGAGCCGGGCAAAGGCGGAACGCTAAAGGTTGCGGCACTCCCGTCGACAGCCCGCCAACGCACGGGCGACCAGCGTATAGATGCTCTGTTTATTGGCAACGAACACTGGGCGACACCCGGCACACCAATCGGCAACATTATATCCAACAGCGGTTTTCGCAACGTCCTGTATGCGAACTTCGACACAGATGGGCACAAAACCCAACATCTTCGTGCCAGCGGTATTGTCGATTTTCTTAGCGTCGGTTCTGACACGTTCCGCTCATCGGACCAGCTTTGGTTTGGCGGATCTGTATCAAGCGCGCAGCCGGGTTACCAGACAACACGCATTCAGGGTTGCCGCTTACAAACACTCGGTAGTTACGCAAACTATTGGTTGGTGCCCAACAAGCCGGAATCCGGCATTAACGAATATGAGATTACGTCGGTACAGCGGACCGGCACCAATACCGTTGTCATAACCATTGACCTAAGTTCCGCCCCTGCCTCCTACACCTATACCGAGGGTGGGGTGACGAAGACGGCCAACGCGCGCCCTCCTGTCGTTATTGACCCTACGACGGGCAAGGCGGGTTATGTCATCCTGTATGACGTTGAAGTGTCGTCAGGCGTTGTCGATGGCCTTAACGAAACCTGGAACACCAACTACGATATAACCAGTTACAGCGCGGTTGGCTCGGTGGGCACCATCACTGCCAAGATGGCAATGGACCCGTCAGACTTTACACCGACTGTAGGGGCTTCGGCTGTCGCGGGCACCGGCAAGTGTGTGGTGCTGATTAAAAAAGCAGACAACCATTCAGACGGAGGGCAAAAGAACGAAGGCGAGGCAGGGCCAACCTTCCGCCATTGCAACACGTATTACGGCAACTACACCGTTTGGGGCATCGAAGGCAATTATGCCTCGTCACGCAATGACATCACGCTGTCTTGCGAGAATATCCGCCGCCTACTGACGTTCGATCCTCAAGAGTGGACTGCGCAATTAATCTACTTCCAATTGTCGGCGGGTTCGACGTTTGCTTACCAATTGACCCAAGTTTACATCAATGCGCTTTGGGCAAAGATTAGCTTGAAGAACCTTGTTTTGCCGGTTCGCGATGATCCGGTGACGTTGACAAACGGCCACCAATTCTTGCCGATGGGCACAGATTTGTACCAGAACGCAATTGGCGGCGTGGAACTGCATGACCGCGCCGATTACGTGCCAGCGGGGACCGACTTCTGGAACATCGCGCGCACCTTCACCGGCCAGCGAAATCCAACGAATGCGGACCTGACCGGCATCACACTAACCCCTACGGCATGGTCTAGCGGGGCTGCGGTGGGCACAGAGGTAGGCCAGTTAATCCTCGCGCATTTGCTGCCCAACGGCCTCAACGACGCCTCTGGTCGCCCTGTGATCGTGGACTTCACGATCAGCGGCGCGAACGCTGGCAAGGTGTCGCAAGGCTGGTCTGGCCTGCTTTACACCACGGCTTCGACGGGCGGGGCTTCGTTCACAATCTCAGTCACCGCAACCGTTCGGGACAGCGCGGCCAACTACGGCGCGGCTGTCACGCATGGGCCGGTGACTGTTACTATTTCACCTGTTTAAGGAGGGCTTACAATGGCCGCTATTGAAGTAGATAAACACGCTGTAGGCATTCGAAGCGATGTTAATAGGCTTTTGTCAGGCACTCAAAAGCCGCGCGTCGGGGCAATTGGCGACAGTCGCTTACACCACGATGTGGCCAATTACACAGTCGTCACAGGCAGTCTGCCGTACATTAATGACACGGCGGTTCCAGCAGCCGGAAAGGTCGCAGGCAAGTCAACGCGCGGTATTCTGACGTGGTTTGAGGCGCTCTCCTTCGGCCAAGTCGAATGTCATATTTACGATACGCAGACTGTTTCTGGCGGGCAGGTTTCATGGTCGCCCATGGACAATCATGCCATCGGCGGTAGTGTTACGGATGCCCTGTCATATCACATAGACCGCATTCTTGCGCAGGACACACAGCCTACGCATGTCGTCATCATGTCTGGTTATAATGACGCGGGCCTATCTGGCATTTTCAGTGATGCGGGCGCGGTGGCGGCTCTTGCGGTGGCAAAGACTAACCTGCTTACGGCATGGGCGCGGTTGCTCTCGGCAGGCATCAAGCCGATTATGTTTGTTGACCCACCGGCAGACTTTGCGAGCAACACATTTCGAGTAAAGTACCACACGGCTCTGCGTAATTGGCAGCGGCTAAATGCTGAAAAGTATGGGTGCTGGATGGTTGACGTAGCCGACATTGCGGCTGATCCGGCATCATCAGTCGGCGCACCTTTGGCCGTGCTGTACGCGCCAGAAACCCCGGCGGTTCATCCCGGACCGCAATTCTGCAAGTTGGCAGGCGAGCGGTTGCTGGCACTGTTCACGGCAAAAGGTCTTATTTCCCTACCGACTTACAACCAGTCTCGGCAAGATACTTACGATGCTGTAGTCAACCCCGGAGGCAACCTTGTTTCCAACGCGGGGCTGATGCTCGGCACTACAGGAACCTTCAACGGCTCAAACCCTCCGACCGGACAGGCCCCGACCAACTGGGCTTGCCGCAACAACACCAGCGGCGGCGGCACAGGAACAATTGTTTCGTCTGTGCAGGCGAGGCCTGCAAACAAAGGGCAAGGGCAGGATTGGAAGCTGGTTGTCTCTGCCACAACTGACCTTGAAGTTTGGTGTTATATTGACCTCGGCGGCACAATTTCAGTGGGGGACATTGTTTCAGGGTCCATCGAGATGAACGTGGATGCTTCGGTCAATCTTGACCGCATTAACATTTATCTGGCTGATATGGATTCGGGGCTGACTACCGAACAACAGCAATGTGGCCTGATACTCGGCGGCACTGCGGCGAGTTATGGCGCAATGCCGACAACCTTTTCTATCCGGCCTTACAGCGAGAAAATGCAGGTTAGTGCGACGGGTGGAAAGGTCCGCTTAATGGTCAAGGTTTTTGTGACGGCGGGTGGTTCGCTGACAATGCGCCTTGGTGCTGCGGAAGTTCGTAAGTCTCTGTAACCCAAAAAGGGCGGCGCGACTGGGAACCCCCTGTCCTAACGCCGCCCTGAAAGACAGGGGGCAGTGTGCTTCCATGAGAGGCCGCCCCTGTGCAATGCGGTGTTTCTGACATAACGATATGCTTATGTCAAAATGTGGGCCGTTTCGCTAACACATCACCGCAACGTGTCAAAGGATCGGCGGTTTTGGTGACACGTTATCCGCCTACGCCTTCACTCATGGTAGCCTCCTGCGGTTTTGGTGACACGTACTCGTCTGCGGTACTGGCGATCAGGTCGGACAGTGTGTGGCTGCGTGACTTGAGGGCGCGGATTGCTTGGGCGGCTTCGTGCCATTCGCCAAAGCCGTCCAGTCGCTCAAGTTCACCCGCCGATTCCTCAAATGCATTGTCCCGCGCTTCGGCAAGTTCGGCAAATAACACCCCGACAACCTCTCGCAAGTTCGTGGCGAAATAATACAGCGCGATGTGTCTGGCGCGATCATCACTACCCCGCATATCTGCGTCCCACTTGCGGATGTTGTCTAGCGTGACAGGTAGAGGCTCATCACTCATCGCCGGTTCCTTTTGCGGCTAGGGCTGCTTGCAGTCTCTTATTAGAACTATGGACCTTTAAGAACTCCGTGTTTTCGTGCGCAATAGCTTGCGTAATTGCGTCCCATACACATATTGGGTTGGCTTTATCTCCGGTTCTGATGTGCGTTTCCGTGGTGTATTGAACCCTATTTAGCTCATTTTCGTGGTGTGAAACCCTTACCCGTATCGTTAAAATAGCGTCTTCATCCGCCACAACCGCAACCCGCTCAATCGCATCATCCGACACTGCGACAAGATGGCCGGTGCGGTGGTTCCATGCGGTGATGGCTTCGGCTTCGGTGCAATCGTCGGGATATGGTCCTGCCGTGTAGCAACTGGGTTTTATGCAGTGGACGCGCCAACCACATCGTTTGCTTTCAACCTCTGCCGGCCCGCCACAAAACGGGCAAGGCAATAACTCCGTCGCAGCCGCGCTTAATTGGTCAAGTGTCATGGGTTTGGCTCCTAAAATATAAAGCCGTGGTGCAACCTGTCGGACAATTTGTGACATGCGATCTGTATTGCATTGATTGGTTTGAACCGCTCGTGCTTACGCCCACGTTGGGTGTTACTGATCAAATGTCCCGCCAATTACCACCACGGCTACCCTTGCGGGATTGGTTAAACTCTATTGTCGCGGCCTGATATGAAGCCACGGTTCATACGCTTGTCGATGCCAAGTTCGCGGCATTTCTGCTGCACAACCTCGGAGCAAACTCCAATACGTTCGGCGCATTCGATAGACGATGCACCTTGCGCACGAAGCTGCTTGAGCGCGTCGATCATCGCGGCATTCCAGCGCATTTTAGGACGAGGCATGGCGCTTATCACTCGTCGTTCGCGTTGACTTTGCTGGTGGCCTGAACGCCGCTTTCAGCTTCCAAAGCCATCTGCATGAACAGATCAGCACGGCTTCTGGCCAAATGCCAATTGCTCCGAAGAATGCGCTTTCCTGCGGCGTCTGGCGTAACAAGTCCGCGCTCTGCAATCTTGACTGCCAAGCGGTCCTCTATAGCTGACAGGCGGCGCAATAGGGCTGCGTCATCCTGCACCGCCGCAATCTGCTCCGCCGTCTTCACCGTCCCGCCTCCCATGCTTCACGCTCTTTGCGCATTTGCTCGGTGGCGCGGGGGAGGCCGCTGTTGGCGCGAGCAAATGTATAATCGTCGTCGCCATACCACCGAGCAATAACCCGCATCGCCGCTTCTTCGTCAGGATCGGTCATCGGTGCAGGCGGGTTCATCAGCAGCTTGGCTACGGTTCTGACGGCGGCTTCGTCGCTGTCTCTAGGCCAAATAAAGTTTCCATCACCGGCTATCTCATTCAACAGCCGCACGGCTTCTCGGCCTACGTGGTCGGGGATGGTGGTCATGGTTGGCGCTCCTGATTGTGGTAATCCTGCCAGCCAAGCCGCTGCTCAGTCAGGCTAGTATTGACGGGTGCGCCTGCTTCCCATTGTGGGAATGGTTCTCCACGTTCAGCGGACTGCCAACCAAATTGGTAATCGGCCCTTTCCTGAATTTCTACGCGGTGGTTTCCGATCTTGCTCATGCTTGAAAATCCTTGGTGCTTGGGGCCACTGTCACTTTGTATTGACGGTCGCGTAGTTCGATCTCGAACACAGCATTTGTCCCTTGCGGTTCTGTCTCAAGGCCAATCGCAGCGAACACCACTTCATTGCCAAATTCCAAAACTGTAGCCTGCATTTCTGTAGGCTCACCAGATAGCACATAACGGAGCATCTGTTCTGCCTGCGATACTGTAAGCAAGTGGGTGCCACTCCGTTGGTATCGATAATTAGGATTAGTAGCGCACACATCAGCGCACACTTCGGCGGGGAGCGGCCAAGTACAAAAGCGGTTGGCGAGTTGTTTGAATACGTCACTCATCATTCTGACCTTTCGTGAAGGGTGCGAGGGCTTGGCGGCGGGCACCTATGGCGCGGGCAAGGCACTGGATCACGCTTTCACCCATGAACCGCTTGGCAATCCAGTCTGTCCATTCAGCAATGACTTCAACTGCCATTTGCTCGTCTTTGGTCCACGCTTCTTCGTTATCGCAAAGGATGGTGACAGAGGCTGCTAGATCGCTGCGTAGCTCTTCGATGTAGCGCATGGCGGCGACTTCTGGCATTTCACACCCGTTCTCCACCAGCGCAGCCACATCGGTTGCGGGTGGGTGGGTGTAGAGGGGCATGGTAGATGTTCCGAGTGGGCGATCATAGACAACAGCCCCATTGGCTTCGAACTCACGCTTGCGGTTCAAACGCTCGGCGCTGATGAAAGCAACAGGCGTTGCATCTGTGCGTGTGGCGAGGCGGTGGGCGGCGATGAGTTCAAAGCCGTCAACGATTGGCAATCCCATGCGGCGGCGGTTTAGATTAACGCTGCCGAGTGATAATAATTGGTGGTATAGCGTTCGATCCGCCTGCGTCACTTCGATCTTATCCATGGGTCCGGTCCTTTAGGGCTGCGAGGGTGGCGCGGGCTTCGCGTCGAGCATCGTCCAATTCAATCAATGCGTCGGTCATTCCTGCTGCGATCATGGCATCATAGACTTTCTGCGGCCTTGCCCCACAAGCACGGTCGTTGGCGTTCTCAAGGTTACGCAAAGCCCCCACCAATCGCGCTTCACGCTCGGCAAAGGCTGCTTGGATTTTCAACGCTACCTTACCGCATTCAACGCAGTCAGCTTCGGAGCATGGTCCGCCAAGTCCGCCTATGTCGATAATGTCGGCAAGCAAGTCTAGCGCCCACTGCTCTGGGTTAGTCTGGGTCATGACACATTCGCCCGAACGGCTGCATCCTTAGCCTCAAGCAACTTACGCAGGGCAACAGTGCGTTCGGCATTGCGGGGCAACGTGGTAACGATATGCGCTGCCAGTTCGCAAAACGGGCGCGATGCTGCCTGCAATGTCGCTGGCAGGTGCGTGTAGTGGAAATAGCGTAGGATCGGGTCAACGTCCAAAAGCTGCTGTGAAAATTCAACGGGTGCGGGGTGAATTGCATCGGTCATGTTCGTTCTCCGGTTGCGAGGCGCTCGGCCATCGTTTCAATGTAAATCGCAGTATCGCGTGGTGATCTGCCGTGTAGTTTGCCGATGCCAAGGCAGAGCGTTTCAAGGATCACCCATTGATCCGCCTCGGTCTTGGCGTGGTCTGTTATCAATCGCAGCATTGGCAGGATTGCCGCGTTGTGGGCTTCGGAGGCGTTCATTGCGTCACGCCTTTCTCGATAGTGTGTTCTCTCCGGTCCATGCTGTTGTGGACCCAGATGCAGCCATCGCCGTCGAAGCATTCCACCGGCTGACACCAGCAATTAGGCTTGTCGTCATGGTCGCGTAGATCGTTCAACGGCACGACATGCAGGGCGGTCGGGTTAGTCTGCATTATGGCCTCCTGTGTCTCTGTGGCGCGCGCAGAATGCTTCATCGGCAGGGGCGCGATTGCGGCAGTTCGGGATTGAGCAAACCGCATGAAAAATAACGGTGGCGTGATCTTTCGTGACACAATCGCAAAACTGCGGATCACCACCTGCTTCGGCGCAACAATAAGCGAACGTCTTTGCGTGTTTACCCATGACCGCCCTCCTTGAATAACATTGTGATCTGATCGGAAAAGGCGCGCTCACGAATACCGGCACGGCGCATCGGTGCATCGTATCGGTTGTGGCATCGCTGGCACATGGCTTTAAGGTTATCGTCTCCGCAGTTCTCGGGCACATGATCCAAGTGCGCCACGGTCAAGATTACCTTTGAGCCGGTCTGTGGGTGTGGTTCGTAATTAATGGCATCACACCTGCCATCGTGGTCTTGTCCGCACTCTCCAAGGCACTCGCAGCGGCTTTCAGCGCGTTCATTGCGAATGCGCAGGCTGATAGCTTTCCAGTCCTTTGGATAGCGGGCGCGGTTCTCTGGCCTAATCGGCATGACCGCCATCCTTGGGTTGGTGCAGGGCGTCGGCAAGCACTTGCTGCAAGGCGGCGCGCTCTGCCAGTTCAGCGGGTTTTAACGGCGTGCACCACTCACAACGGCGGGTGCAAAGGCAGTTATCACCATCCCATGTGTCGCACTGCCAATCCCAGCCACACCCATAGGTGAAGCCTTCGCCGCCACAATTGGCGCAATCGTTGGCGTCTTCGTCATAGTCGTAGCCGTCTATCTCGTCCGCGATGCATGACGCGCAAAGGATGCCATGCTTCAATCTGACCGGATTATCGCAATGGGAGCATTTACCCCATCCGCCTGACCCGCCGCAATCTCCGCATCCGACCGTTAGGCCATGCGCGCCGCAATCCTGCCGGTGGAGTTGCCCTGTGCCCGCGCACGTCGAGCAAGTCTCACTCACTTGCGCCTCCTGCCTGCGAGAGGGTGGCGCGGGCGGACATGCCTGCGGTTTTGATCCTTGCGACGAAATTGCAGCCAGAAATGCCCCATCGGTCCATAAATGGCATCTTGCAAAATCCCATATGGGATAGGTCCGCTAAAACGTTGGCGTCATTGTGCTGCCAAAAAAGGCCATTGCGCTTGCCGCGAACCACTGGCAGGCTAATGATAATCGCTTTTTGCGCGTCAGTCATTGCGGCTTTTCCTATCTGAGGCCGCGACACGCTTCCGGCACCTATCATAGATGCGGCGATGTTCGGCGCGGAGTGTTTGATGCTCCACCTTGATGCTATCAAGGCGGGCACGTTCTTGATCAGTTAAATGGTGTTTCCAACTCATTCCGCATAATTGGCACGGACTTCCGCGCAATGCAAGCGGATTATTTAACGACCGGCTTTCCCTACGCTGCCGGTCAAAGCGTCCGAACCATCGCGGGGCTGTCGCTTGGGGGATACTCTCCAATTAAGCCCGCCTGACACCATGCCAGACTTCGCCGCGATTAGGGGTGGTTAGGCTATGGCGCGCGCGGTGATATCCCGCACAAATCGCCACTTATCAAAGTCCGCCTCTGGAATGACGACGTTAAGCGCCAATTCCATATCGCTGCGAATTTCCCATAGGTCCAGCAGGTCTAGCCCGATGTCGGTTAGCTGGTCGTCTGGGTCTGCGTTGGTTAGCAGGGGGTGGGTGTAGTCAGTCACGCCCCAACGCCTTCGCCAACTTATCCAGCAAGTCCACGGCTTCAAAGTATCCCTTCGTATCGCGGTCGAGATACGCCAGATGCTCGGCATTCACGCGGGCGCGGCACCATTGTTCAAGCGTCATGGCGTTGCATCCATTCTTTCATAGGAACAGGAGCCTTTGCGCGTTCCGTAGCAAACCAATGCGCTGGGCCGGTGATACGCTTACCGTCCGCTGTAACGCGGGTTACGGTAGCGACTTTGCGAAGGGCCGGTTTCACGCTGGCAATCCTTCCATAACACTTGCAAACATCATCGCGCCAATCGCAGCCACGATGCACAAACCGGCGATCAGCGCCGTCTCGTATAAAATGCGTTTCATCACCTAAACCCCAACTTGGCCAGAGCGCGCGTCATCTGCCACTTGGCTTGATAATCGCGGATCTCGCGGCCCAGCTCGGCAATGTCGGCACCGAATACCGTCACGCCTTGATCAAGGTGTGATGCCATCCAAGGATCGGACATACCGTCATCCTGATACGATACTTCCCATCCGATGGGGTTGGGGAACGGGTCGCCGCTCATGCTATAAACTCCACTTCGTCAACGCCAGTGTGCATTCCTTTGGCGGCACGATGAGCGTTGGCGGATGCGATACATGCCGCCAACGCCTCTTGAGGTGTGTCGCCGTATCCAAACGTGCATCCATGCAGCCCGATACCATCGCCATGTATGGCGGCACTCCAAGGGGTTACACCTTCGGCTGTGGTGTAACGTAATTCTGCGGATGTGAAGTTGTTTACGGTGCAAACCGAGGGGAGATTAATTGCACTCATGCTGCCACACTCCGCAATGCGACAAGGGTAGACTGCACTGCTTCGCCATGATCGTAAAAACCACGGCGCATGAAGTCGCTGTAAGACTGAATATGCCGTGCCCATACGAAAAGCGTCTGGTCTCCGTTCGGGTTTTTCATCTGCAAGCGAATGTATTGATCCGCCGCAATGTCGCGGGCCTGTTGAATAAGTGACTGGCTCATGCTGCCATCCTTTCGCAGTATTCTTCAAACGTCCAATCATTGCGGTGCGCAACGCGGCTGGTGCTGTAAGCCTCGGCGGCTTCCTCTTTTTCCACCATCGCGCGAATGTCGGTGAAGTCCTGCTCGATAGGATCAAGCGCCTGTTGCGCTGCGTCGATCCAGTCTGCGCTATCGTAAACGCCATGCTCACCGAACGGCAGCGTATCGCCGTTTAGGATGTCGCGGGCTAGTTGGGTTAGGTCGGTCATGCTGGCACCTCAACACGCTTGAGGCATTCCGTCATACCGACGGCGAAGCGGCTCCAAATCTCTTGACGCTTGGCGTAGGCGTAGGCGTCGGCGTAGGCGTCGGCGTAGGCGTAGGCGTCGGCGTCGGCGTAGGCGTTGGCGTTGGCGTAGGCGTAGGCGTCGGCGTCGGCGTAGGCGTAGGCGTAGGCGTAGGCGTAGGCGTAGGCGTAGGCGTAGGCGTAG
>ERZ724509.958-NODE-958-length-11370-cov-3.233230_pt1 | contig 11370 bp, 13 predicted proteins | sample MGYA00376042_ERZ724509 | MGnify/ENA primary metagenome ERZ724509 (study PRJEB28724, sample SAMN07190887) | wastewater metagenome | isolation source: effluent of sewage treatment plant in Hong Hong | place: USA: Christiansburg, Virginia | collected 2016-03-01 ...
CTGGCACGAGGGCAGAACCGTTACGGGGCCCTCCCGGCCGTCATGCTCGGCTCTCCGGGATTCACACTCTATATCGCGGCGCCGCGATGTCAAGTCCGACCCTCTAACTCGGGGCGCCCCCACCACACCCGTCCTTAGTGGGCGAGCTGGAGTTGAGTCAGAGAGTCGTAGAGGACCCCGACGGGATCGAACCGCCCTATCCAGCTTTGCAGACTGGCACCATCGCCATGATGGTTAGAGATCCATTCATGCGCCGAGCTGGACTTACGGGCCTGCCAGTCAACGCAAGAAAGACGCGCATCGGAATCGAACCGATGGGTGATGGATTTGCAGTCCATTGCCGGCGACCAATACCAGCCTAACCTACGCGTCATTGTAGTGTTCCCACTACACCCCAGGGAGGGGCCTGCGCTTTTGCACCCATACCGGCGTGTCGCAGGTTGTTATACGATGCACCTACAGGGACTCGAACCCTGTCTGAGAACTTGAAAGGCTCCCGGCCTACCCATAACCGATAGGTGCAGATTGCAGGCAAAGTATGTTGCGAGACGGTCTACGTGAAAGGTGGAACCCCGCGAGATATCCTGCGTTCGCGCTCACTCGTCTCCGGGTGAATGCGAGTAGTGGACGAGCCGGCAGTCGAAGCCGGATTCCAATCGTGCGAGGATTGGCGTGGATCCCGTCCACACAAGCCCAAAGATCGGCCGTTGTCGCCCACCCTCCGACTCCCTTGCTCGTCTCACGGAGCTCGGAACGTCGTTTGAGACGGGGCGGTGCTGTAGGTGACCGTTACCTATTGCCAGTCTGCCGGCAACCCGCGTCTATCGTGGCCCAGGTCTTTCGACCCAAGTTACCCCGCCGAAAGGCGGACCCTAGTGGAGATGAGGGGAATCGAACCCCCAGGTATCTGCATGCCATGCAGGTGCCCATTTCCAGCCGGGCGCCATCCCCATATCCGCTCCCTAATGCTTGTACTTCGCATCCGACGCTTATTCAGGGCGCCGGGGGAGTGGTTTGTCTCCGTGTCGTAGGAGGCCCCGCCGTCCTTAGTGGTCGGGGACGCGCCGTTTTCGATCCGGCGAAACGTTGCAATTGTACGGGTAGGAATCGAACCTACGCATGAGTCGCTAGTTAGGCAACCCCTCTGCCACTGAGATACCGCACGATTCCGAGAACGGGAGTCGAACCCGCAAAGCTAGCTCCTCGCCGCTGTACTCTGCACTTTATGATCACTCCAGTGCAGTCATGTCGACGATTCGCGGACGGCGCTGCGAGGGCCCTCGTTTGCCGTCATTCACCCAACACGCCCCAGTCTGGGCGCTGATTTACCGATGTCTCTACCTCGGAGATGGAGCTGCGGGGGATCGAACCCCGAATTTCTGGTTGCAAGCCAAATGTGTTCCCTCTAGCACTACAGCCCCATTTTCCGCATCTAGTGACGGGAATCGAACCCGCAAACGGCGCTCACGCTCACCGCGTCCGGTTTCCAGTGGGTTGCCCCACCTTGGCCGGACATGTTTGCCCTTTCATCACACTATCCGCAGAGTCGGGGTGACAGGGATCGAACCTGCCCGATATCCTGGTTCCAAACCAGACGACGCACCTTGCGTCCACACCCCGAGATTTTCTGAGCCGCCAGTCTATGTCGCCCCGGCGGGCTGTCAAGTCTGCTCAGTGACTGCGCCTTTCTGCACAGTGGACGTAACACTTTCCCGTCTTAGGGGCTTGGCCGATTCGAGCACGATCGGCACGCGTTAATTCGCACATTTGCTTGGACACTGGTCTCTGCCCAACGTCGCGCCCGTCCTTTCGGATACGGGCCACTGAACACACTTACAGGGCCATAGAGAATCGAACTCTATACGGCGGGTTTGGAATCCACTGCCTCGACCAATCGGCTTTGACCCTATACTCATTCCTGTATCGTAGGATTACGCCGGCTCCCAGGTTATGAGCCATGCCGGTGCGCTTCGCTCGTCTGTTCGCGTCGCGCAGATTCTGTATGTACGGAGCGGGTGGGAATCGAACCCACGGCGGTTTTTAGGCCGCGGCTGTTTAGCAAACAACTGACATAGGCCGCTAGTCGACCGCCCCATTTGCCCGGTTTGCGCGTTCCGGGTCATGCACCTGCCGCGAATCCTATCACGGATCGCTGTGTGCTCGGCTCGGACTTGTGGACTCCGAGCTGCCGTCGCAGCGCGTGATTAGTGCGCTACGTCCTAGGAAATCGACCGTTGACCACAACAGTCTGACGCCTCCCGGAGCCCGGGAATTGTCCGCCACCTGTGCGGGCTCGCAAAAGCCCTTGGTAGACCTGGCACGAGTGTGTCGGGCTCGTGCGCCCTATCTCATCTAGTTTGCGTTCAGAGATGAAGATGGCGGGAATCGAACCTCGCTATATGGGCGATCAACCCCATACCACCACAGCTTCCTCCGGAGTCGCTGCGGCCGCGCCTACCTGCGCGTCATCTCCAATGCCCTCGCCGGGTATCGAGCCCGAGACCTCCACGTTTTCAGCGTAGCGCTCTACCGACTGAGCTACGAGGGCAAATCGCGCAATGCTTGTTACAGCTAAGCGCGGGCGGCCTTTCCTGTTCTGGCGCCGTGGTCCATATACGCTGTCCTTGCGCTCCCCGGTACCTGCGTACTCTTCCGGTTTCGCGTCCTTTGTGTGGAATAGTTGGATCGGCCCGCCCGGCATCCCTCGCGGCCGTTCTCTTCTCCGCCGCCATTATGAGTAGCGTCGGCCCCCTGTCAAGCCCCTCCCCTCGCCGCCTCTCGGCGCTAGCCCTTTCGGGTGCAATTCCGTTTGGCAGTCGGTTCATGCTTGACCTGCGCACAGCTTTTCGCCGGGGTGCGCGGCCCGGTTCTCGTTCAAGTCCGACGGCGTGTTGGGCGTGACGCGCGGCGTTTCATCGGACAACTTTTAGGGGCCGGGCCGCGTCGCCCGCCAGCATTTCAGTGTATGCCTCACCTCTGCGCAATCTCCGTAGAGATGCACGTGCTATCCGGACTTATACCGGCTCCCCTAACTCGTCCCTGGACCAGTCCGCCCTCAAGCGCCGTAAGTGAACCACATGCCTATACGGGCAAGAGTACACATCCAGGAAATAGTCGCGGAGCCCGGAATCGAACCGGCCTTTCGTCCTTATGAGAGACGTGCATATCCCAACATGCTCGCCCCGCGAAGATTTCTCCTCTTCATCTATTCAGTTGAGAGAGATCCTGCTCGTCCCGCTGCGGAGTATCTCGGCAAGCGGTGCGTTTTTTGCAGGTCCGGACAGGTTAGCTACTGCCCCTGACCTTGTCAATCCCGGTGCTCACGTCGCCTTCCGGTCTGTGAGCGGCTCGGCGGTACGCGTGTCCTCCTGGATCGCGCCCGTCAACCCGGGTTGAGGCCCGCACCTTTCAGCCCTGGTGCGGCTTAGTCTCCGGAGGTTGTGCGGAGAACCTCTACCAGCGCCTTGTCTGCCCTTTCGGGCGGGCTTGGCGGCCGGTGTTGGGAAGTCTATTCAGCTCGGCCCCGGTGTCAAGCGACTCGGTGTCGATTTCTTTTCGGGGCCGTGGACCGTATTATCGCGGCCCGGTAAGTGCCTGTAGGTAGGCGAGAATGGTCGGCTCGGCGACCACATGCAGGCACACGAGGTAGAGAGCGAAGGTGCCGAAAATGAACCCCGGCGCCATGTAGAGGAGACCCTCGATCCAGGCGCCAGCCCGGACCTGCTCCTCATCCGAGGTAGGCGCGATTGTGTTCATGCGCGTTGCTCGTCGATGTTGATGTGGGCGAAGCGGACGCCGTCGCTGTTCTCGGTGAACGTCCAGGTCTCGACCCGATTGGTCCGCTTGTCGAGGGCGAACACGCTCAGGCCGCCCTTGTCGGTCGACCGGAAGGTCGCCTTCGTGTCGCAGAGGAGACCACAGGTGCGGACGCTGGAGCCGACGATGACCTCGTCGTCGCCGCGCTCCATCACGGCGCCCGGGAGGCGCACCGCGAAGTCGACGGACAGGCTTACGAGCTCGGCCGCGGCGTCGAGGCGATCCTGACGGACGACGCTCGCATCACGAGAGCTCAGGATTGCGAAGGCGAGGGACGCGCGGGCCGCCTTGATCGGCGCCTTGCGGCCCCGGTAGCTCGGGATGCGGCAGAACGCACGGGCGGCGGCGCTGTGGGCGAGCATGGTATCGGCGGGGATCTTGATGGTGCGGAACATGGTGGTGGGCGGCTCCTCGTTCTGTCTGGACTCAGACTAATCCGGCTCAGTTCACAAGTCAAGATTTATTTTATAGGAAGAATTTGTCGTATGTCCAGGCACCGGGCCCGGCCGATACCAGACAAACATGTCGCGTTTAAATTTCTTGACTCGATAGGAGAGGTGGAGTAAGTTAGCAGCATGAACGCCGCCGCCACCGAGACCCGTCCCGAGCAGTACCTCTCCAGCCAGTCCGACATGGGCAATAACAAGCTCACCGTCGAGGTTAGCGGGTCCGCGCGCAAGACCTTCAAGTCGGCGGCGAACCCCGGCCCGAACCCGAACGCGAATCACGCGTGGGAGAAGTGCGGTCTGGGCGTCGCCCCGTATCAGCTCATCGGCTGCGGCGAGATGAAGTACCAGGCGTGCCGGGATGCGCCGGTCCAGCCGGGCGCGAGCTGCGATTACTGCGGTCAGGGCATCATGCAGGTCTACTTTATCAAGGGCGCCTGCGGTTCCGTGTTCCATGTCGGCTGCGACTGCGTCGAGCGCGCCTGCGACAAGAAGGAAGGCGTCCGTTCCGCCGTCGAGATGCGGGCCAAGGCGCACGCCCGCAAGGTCCGCGCCGCCCGTACCAAGGTCAAGAACGCCTCGGTGTCGGAGATCCTCGCGGGGCTGACGGACGCCGCCCACATGGAGATCTACCGCTCGATGCAGCACCCTAAGCACAACGACGGCGCGTTTTTCGCTGCGAAGTCGTACGCGGATTACGTGGACTGGATGGTCCAGAACTGCGGCGCCGCGGGCCGGGCCCGTCTCGTGAAGACCCTGGAGGCGGCCCTCGCGGCCCGGTGAGGGCTCGTCTAGCGGTAGGCTGACATGCCCGCCGGACGCAGCGGGCTCAGGCGGAGGTTGCAGGTACCGTCCCGGACGGACTGCTCGTCGGAGAGGCGATTTAGGCGGGTGAGGGCGCAAGAGTCAGAGTCAGGGTGCTGGAGCCGTTGGGAGAGCCTTCGGGGCCCGGGCTCCAGGCGTGAGAGAACCACGTGATGTCGCGGCCGGCGATGGATACGACGGTGATCGCTGAGAACCACTCGGGAAGCTGGTCGCCATCAATCACCGCGGTATCGCCGTTGATTTGCGCGAGAACGGGCAGGGTGAGGCGCCCGCGCACATAGGAGTCGATGTTCAGCTCGGTTTGAATAGCGTCGGCCATGGGAGGTTACAGGTCGGCAATGAGCGCAGCGATACGGGCGGCCGCGGTGTCCGGTTCCCTCATCTCGGCGCGGAAATCGTCGTTTGCGCTCAGGGGATGGAGGCCCCGGTATGCGGCGAGGGCTTCCTGGTGCGAGACGAGCTGTCCGCCAATGACGTTCGCGGTTGAATCGAAGTCGGCGCCGGGAGCGTACCAGCCCGTCATCTTCTCGGCTTCCGAGAGTGCGCGGTCCTTCGCACCCGGCCCCTGCTCCGAGGCGCGGCACACCTCACAGTGGAAGGGCCCGCACTGCACCTCGCCGATACCTACATCCACCCAGTCCGCGTTGTCACAGAGCTCGCCGCAGTATGGGCAGTAGGTAGGGTTGTGGTCATACACGCCGCCGCGCCCACAGTGAGCTCTAATCTCCTCGCGGCGACGGCGGCAAGCCTCGCGGGTCAGGATGCGGGTCCCGCCGAGCTCCTCGAAGTCGTCGGGTACCAGGGGCGTCAGGCGTGATTGCAGCTCTAGGAGGTCGGAGTACATGTAGGCGGTCACATTCCGATGAGGGCGCCGAGCGCGGTCAGGATGATGGGGCCGGCGACGGTGAACACCTTGTACATGCGCTGTTTCGCCTTGTAGGCGGCGGTGCGCTCCTTGGACTCGTATTCCGCCTGTTTGTCGGCCGTAGTGGCCGCAGCGATGACGCTCGCCTTTGCTTCGGCCTCGACACGGATTGCGTGCGCACGCGCTTCGGAGTCGAGCCGGATCGCGCGGGCCTTCGCGGCCGCTTCCGACTCGATTGCGTCAGCGAGGAGACGAGCGGCGCGCTCCTTGGCTATGGTCTCTTGCTTGATCGCCTCGGCTTTCGCGCGGGCTTCCGCGGTCTCGGCGTCGGTTCGCGCCTTGGACTCAGCCGCGAGCAGATCTATGCGCGCCTTCGCTTCCTTTTCGATACCCGCCGCACGAGCGATGATTTCGCGTTCCGCCGCCTCCGCTTCGGCCTTGGCCTTACGTGTCTCCTGAAACGCGACTTCCTCTTCTGGTGTCCGTACCTTGAGGGCTTCGGTATGTTCGCGCTCCAGGGCAAGGAGCTTCCTGACCCGAACCTGCTCGGCGGCGAGCTCCTCCGGAGTTGTGATCTCGATCACATGATTGAGAACGCGCTCCGGCCACACCTTGAATCGTTCATGGACGGCCGCGATATCGGGTGCGGCGATCTTGACCTCTTCGCCGTAACGCTGACTCGTCTCGAAAATGCACCTCCAGGTGCGCATCACCTCGGTAGCGCGGATGTTGCGGGCGTTAGCGTCGGCGGGTCTCGTGTTGTAGGTCATGGTGCGTGGTCTAGCGGTAGTTGTGGCGAGCGCGGCTGCGGCCCGAGTGGCCCAAGCGTCAAACGCTTGCATCGCTCGGAGGTCGTCGGCTATGTCGAAGTCTGGCATCGCATGCCCGCCTGTCAAGAGTTCGGGTCGGCGGACGGTTGCGTGGTGGTGTACTTCGGGTGCGCGACGATGCGGGCGTGAGGGCAGCGACAGCCGGGGGCCTCGCACTGGATCTCGACGACGGTTCCAGGCTCGGTCTCCCCGAACTGCCAGCCGTAACCCGGGTGCGCTGACACCCCACACCGGCAACACTTGACCCACACCCAGGACTTGGTCGCCGGCACCTGCGCGGCCGCGTGCTGTTCCGTCATCGTCCCCATTGCAGACCCCGACATGTCACACCTCCAACGTCGAGCCGCTGCGCCCGTAAAGAGAACGGAACACGCGCAGGATCTCGCGGGCGTCGGCATCCGGGACCGGGCCGAGCGGCTTGCGCTTCGCGCGCTCCTGCGTCGGGATCTTGATCTCCGTTTCCGTTTGCGGGGCGCCGTCGCCGTCGTCGTCCTCGGGCGGAGCGTAGATGGTCTCGTAGAACGGCCCGACGATCATCATGGAGTAGATCGGCGCCCCGATGACCTTGACGCTGTGCGATTCCTCCGGGTCCGTCATAGCGTAGATCTCACCATGGGTCACGACGCCGGCCTGGTTCGCCTCGGCGCCATAGGTCGCGGACTCCCATGTCGGCCCGTATCCGCGCCGATGGACATAGACTCCCTTCTTGCCGTAATACGGGCCGGTCGTGTGGGTTGGGGTCCACACCCGCATGCAGGACGGCCAGCGGTGCGGGTGCCACAGCGACTCGGCGCCGCCGGTATCCGCGTTCGGGGTGATGCGATGTAGGTACAGCCGGCACGACCACTTCGCCGCGGGGCCGCGACCTTCGGTTCCGACGCTTGTCTCGATCGACTCGAAGGGCCATTCTCGCCATAGACGATCCACCATAGGTGCTTCATCGTCGACACGGAGCGTCTGCCATCCGAAATTGTACCTCCCGCGCTGCTGGGGTGGCAGCGGGAGTAAGAGATCATCCTCATGGAGCCAATCGCCCATGATGAGGGAGACTTCGATTCGGCGGAGCGTGTATTCCATGTCGCGCGCGAGCTGGTGAGCGTTGCTCATGGCCCGCTCGGGGCCCGATAGGGCAAAGTAATCGTCCCATTCCACAGGCTGCGGCTTTGTGAGTTTTCGCATGGCTTATCTGGTCCTGACGGTGATGAAGTGGCTTGACTAACAGTCGGTAAGCGCCCACTATTCGCGCCGAAAGCAACAGCGCTTTCAGCAGACCGCTCACATGTTCGTGAGCGTTGAAAGGATAGTGTATATGCTCGGAGTAATGATGTTTGAGTCGCTTTTGTGCCTCGGATCGGCGATCTCGGTCGCGTTGATCTGCGCTCAGGCGTGCTCGGATCTACACCCGTTCACTACGTTTGCGCACTAAGCGCGCGGGAGATCTTCTCCCCTAACACATGCACCAGGCGGGTCCGAGTGGCCCGCTTTTTGCATTGGTTCGGCGAGCTGCGGGATAGGGGCCGGGCGCTGCGACGCGAATCGGTCATTGCCGGCCTGGGGTTCGATCGAGAACTTGAGCGTGCGTGGGTCGTACCCGCGTCTCTTCAACTCGGCGACGACCTCTTTCGTGAGGACGCTACCGAGTAGATATGCGAGATCGCACTTTGTCTGCGACCCGAGCGGGTGATACCCGCCTAGGTCGTTCTCGCGCTTGAACCAGTACGCCCGCAGCTTGTCTGTCGCCTTCATAGTGGATTCACCATGCCCCTGGCCGGACCGGCCAGGCCCCGAGGTCAGTTGACGTAGACCATGGGTCCCGAGTAGCGGGCCGCGGTGAGTCGGAGGACGGCTGCCGGCTTGTGCCCGTCGGCGAGGAGCTGTTCGCGGAGCTCGACGGTCCCGAGGTTGAAATTCGAGAGATCGTCGAGTGCGACATATGCGGTGTTGTAGCACTGCGGGTCCTCGTACTCGATCGGCCAGGTTGGTCGACGCGACGCCTCGGACATGTCCACCACCCCGAGGACGATGTAGCCGTGGGCGCCGAGTACGTCGATGTTGCGCTCCGCATCCTGCGGCGACAGGCCAGTGATCCACACGATCTGCCCGTCATGGTCGACGAAACGCACGATTTTCGTCGGGGCCGTTGCCTGCGCGATGAGTCGGGCGGAGATAAGCGCGGCCTTGATCCTCTCCTGGTCGGGCGTCAGCTTCATCGTCTTGTCCCGGGGGACTACGAGCGTGGCGGCCGCCTGTGCGAGCGTCGCCCCGTGGGACGGCGTCGCCGACTCCGAGTCGAGAGCTTCCGTGCCCGTGCCCGGATCTGTGTTCGGCGTGGCGCTGGAGTCGGCACCCGCGGCGAGGGTGATGAGGCGCCCGAGGGCTTTTAGAACGTTGTTCAGCATGTGGTCTCGTAGGTTAGCGCCGGGCGCACTGCCCGGGTCAGGTCAGGTCGTTACAGTCGGCAGGTACGGTACCCATTCTTCGGGCATCCGCGTGATGTCGTGAATCTCACAGAACGTCGAGAACTTTGGATCCACCGGGTTATTGAACCCGACATCCATCCCGGCCTCCGCGGGCGTGCGGTCCCTCTTGCGCTGGTTGCACTTGAGACAGGCCGCCACCGTGTTCCCCCAGGTCAAACGACCACCACGCGACGCAGGGATCACGTGATCCAGTGTGAGATCATCCGAGGCGAATACTTTGCGGCAGTATTGGCAGGTGTACTTATCGCGCTGGTAGACGCCTTTGCGGGAGAACTTCCGCTTGTGGCGCCGGTAGGTGACGTTCGTGGTGAGGACGATGACGGCCGGCGCGCGGAAGGTCTGCGAGGACGTGTGGATCTCTTCATCGTACCAGGCGATGTCGTACGCCTTGCACATCGGGAGCCCATCGGGGCCGCGACGTATTTTGCCCTCCCGGTCCCGCGGTGCTGGCGTCGTGAGAAGCACGAAGGCTTTCTCCCACGAGACCAGCATGTGTGGCTGGAAGTCCTGGCTCAGCACGAGGACTCGGCTTGCTTTACTGCTCGGCATGGGACAGGTCGCAGTGCATTAGGTGGTGATTCATCGTGAAATGGGCCGGCGGCCCGGGGCTGTCCTGACCATTTAGGGCGTCCGCCCAGCAAACGCAAGCGCTTGGCTGCCTATGACTATGTGACTGTACGCACGCTTCTCCCTACCGCCGCCGCCACTTCGCCGCGCCTGTCAGGGGACGACCCGAGCTCCTGGACCGGACATGCCGCTAGAACGCTCAAAACAGGCCCGCCATTTCGTTTTCATGTGCGCCCCGCTGCCCTCGTATCAGCCTGCTCTTAGGACGACACGGCGGGCCGTATACGCTGGCGACCCTCGGATTGCGCTAGATGCGCTTATGCAATTGAATTGCGGTAGTCCTACAATGGGTGTCGGGGTCCTCGGTTTGCTTTAATTGCAGTTTGCACAATGCGTACCAAAGTATTGACTCTGTATAATTAATTTAATTAAATTCAGAATTCCGGGGAGGCAGACACCCATTGTAGGACTACGGACACATGTCCGGGTAGGTGTGACGCCTACAGGTCAATGTGTGGAGTTGACGCTGAAACGGGCGTGCTGGCGTACTGGACCCGCTTTGCTCGAATCCGATCTCTCAGACAACCCGCTGCGGTACCCTCCGCAACCGGGGCAGGAAAGTTGCGTCCTCGGCTCCAGCTCCGGCTCGACGACCCCAACGGGATATCGCTCCAGGTCGTCGCCCGCGAAGGCCGTTGCGTATGTGCCCGAGGGCGTGGTCGAGATAGCGGAGACGCTGCGCTCCAAGGTGCACAAGCGCGTAGGCGACGCCGCTATCGACCTCCTGGACCGTATCGTCGACCGACCGACAGGTATCCCGATCCTCCGCTCCAGCGCGAACGAGCGATACGGCCGGTTCGGTAAGCGCGGCGGTCAGTCGTATGTGTGGGACAAGGTGCGAGACGAGCTGGAGGCGCAGCGAATCATCGCGCAGACGAGCGGTTACGTCGTGAAGCTGCGCGCCAAGAAATACGCGCTGGAGCTCTCCTGGAGGAATCGGCCCCGGCTGCGTGTCGAGAATCCTATCGGCCCCCGCTATCCACGCGAATCGAACTGCCCGATACCTACCCCGATATGGCTGGAGGATCATATCGCCGGGGCTCAGATCGATACGATCGCCGCGACGCGGTTCTTGCTTCACGAGGTCGGCGCCGATACGACAACTGCACAGGCGCTAGCCGAACATGGCGATTTCAACGAGATCGGCCGAGCTGTGAGGGCGCATGCCGGCCTGGTTGCGGCACACGCGGTGACGGACCGGCTCGTACCAATGTATCGCTGGCAGCGTGACGGGCATACGTGGACGACGCGGGACCCGAACGGCTGGCGCGTCCATACCCCGATCTCGAATCTCCCCGCCGAGCTTCGCCCCTTCCTGCGTTTCGGCGCCGTCGCCGAACCCCTCGCCGAGATAGATGCGACGAATTCACAAGCGGTATTCCTCGCCGCCGTCGCGCACCGCGAGCTCGCCTGTACCGAAACCGAAGAGTTCGCCGATATCTGCGGTCGCGGCCAGTTCTATGAGGAGACCTATCGGGTCG
>ERZ724509.960-NODE-960-length-11346-cov-4.408644_pt1 | contig 11346 bp, 22 predicted proteins | sample MGYA00376042_ERZ724509 | MGnify/ENA primary metagenome ERZ724509 (study PRJEB28724, sample SAMN07190887) | wastewater metagenome | isolation source: effluent of sewage treatment plant in Hong Hong | place: USA: Christiansburg, Virginia | collected 2016-03-01 ...
GAGCAGCAACTTCTCCGCCCCGTCCCCGTACCGGTGAGTCACCTCTCCGGACTTGATGGGCTTGCTGGGGTAGAGGTAGCGCCACTTGTAGGTGTTGATGTTGTCGGGCTCAGTACCGCCATCGATCCTCTGGGCATCCCAGACGGCGATCCTGTGACCGTTGATAGAGATATCTCCGTGCAGGGACACTCATTCCTCCCTAAAGCATCGGATGCACCTGATGCCCTTGTCCTTGACAGGCACCAGACGGCTCAGAGGGATCTCCCTCCGACCGCACAAGGCCCAGCCATACCCGTCCCTCATGAGGAACTTATGGACATGGCCGCGCCGACCGTTCCTCAAGATCTTGATGATCAACCGGGCTCCTAGTGCTCTGCGTGCTCTCCCTTGCACGAGAGAGCGTCAGGGTAGTCGCGGACGTAGATGCCGCTGACTGTCTCCTTCTGGCAGTAGCAGCACACCTCCACGATCCTCGTGACGATACGAACAGGCTGACGCTCGTTCGGGTTGTACGACTCCCAGCAGGAGTCGCACATGCTGTGGTTCCACTTCGACATCAGTAGCGCTCGATGGAGAAGTGGCGGTCGAACTCCTCGATGAAGATCTTCTTGGCCTCCACGATAGAGGTGGCCGTAATGACCGAGATGCCCTTGATCTTCACCGTCCAGTCGCGCTCGCGACCAGGGATGTCGTACTCCGTGGGGAGGACGCCGCTGTCAGCGATCTCATCGATGATGTCATCGTACGTTTCGCAGAGCCTCTGATCCTCTGCGATCTCAGCCGCCTTCTCGAAGACGGCGTCGAGGATCTTCTTCATGGTGGGGTCGATAGGGGTAGCGGCGATGTTGACGACCGCAGGACGGTTCCTGCGCGCGTGACGGTAAGAACCCGTCTCCGTGCACTTGACGCAGGTGACATCGACGGGGTCCGCGCTGAGGTAGTTGGCGTTGATCATCCTGCCGCACGCAGAGCGGGCCCTACCAGTGCCACGAATGTGGCGGAAGTGGACGCGATTTGTTGCCATGTGATGCTCCTTATCTCGTGAGGAAGGACCCCGTGTAGCCGGACTTCACGCCCCAGGCCAACTCTTCGTCTACCTCAAATCCGGTCTTGCGGTCGAACTTCCAACCGCCCTTCATGTAGATGAGAGTGTCATCGACGCTCTCCACGGTCATCGTCATCGGGACGACACCGGCAAGAAGACGAGTGACTGTGTCGCCTTCCTTGAGGTCAGAGAAGTCCTGGGCCTCGATCTTCTGGTCTTCCACTGCTACCTCCTAAAGGACGCCGCCAGTGTGGTGATGACAAAGAACGACATCAGCAGGGACTGGAGCGGCGTCAGGTTGCTAAGGTCCAACACGCTTTGCCCTCGACATCCAGTAGTCGATCTTGCGTCGGAGGATGGGAGCGCACATCTCTACGCGCCCGTCCTTGATGGTGAAACCAGCACAGAAGTAGTTGGTCGTCACCTGGTATAGACCGTCCCTCACTCCTCCTCCAGCGTGAGTTGCTGGAAGAGGCCGTTCTCCTGGATGTACTCAGCGATCTCTTCCCGCCCGCCAGGAGCGATACCGAACTTGATATCAGGGTCGTTCTGCTTGGCGATGTAGCCAGCAGCGCACCCAACGCACACCAGAGCGGCACCGAGTTGGATCTGCGTGACACCGGAGGGTGAGACGGTGAGCGACTCCCCGCACTCGATGCACGGGTGCTCGGTAGACCCCTTGATGGGAGTCACTACCAGTTCTGATGTCTTCGTGCTGATGACGAGATCTGCCATGTCTGCTCCTCCCAGAGGGCCGGGGCCTGTGTAAGCGCCCCGGCCCCAGTTGACTACGCCGGGAGGCCGACCTTGGCGACCCGCTCGACCTCGGCCTTGGTGATGACGTGCGGCTCGGTGCCGTACCACTCGTGGTACTTGGCGATGATCTTGGCCAGGCGGTCGACGTGGTCGATGCTGGTGTTCCACGACGACGCGTACCAGTCGTCCCAGCCCTGGGCCACGACCCACTTGCGCAGGCGCTCGGCGCGGGAGGCGTCCACGCTGGTGTTGCCCGTACCGGTCGACATGGCCGGACCCATCAGCGCCACCAGAGCGAGACGGTTGGAGTACGCGTTGTCGTTCAAGATGCGGGCGACGTTGGCGATGAACGGGTTGACCGACCTGGAGCAGTCGCTGAACTTCTCTCCGCGAAGGACGGAGATGTACTCCATGAAGCACGCGCCCTTGTCGGGACCGCTGTGTGCACCAGGCCTGAGCACCGGCATGAAGTCGGGAGCGGCAGACGAGGGTGCGCCGAAGAACTTGTCGAAGATCTTCTTCACGTGATTCTCCTTGATCCGATGTGTTATGGGGCGAGTGCTACTTGGGACTGACGATGACATCAGAGCCAGCAGGGATGGGCAGGACGGAGACCTTGCCCTCCTCGATGGCCTTGAACTGGATGTAGCCCTGGACGCCGAGCACGTCGATCAGGGCCTGGATCGCCTTGGCCTGCTCAGCCGCAGCGAGGGTCTTGGCCTTCTCCACCGCGACCTGGGAGTCGGCAGCCTGCTTGGCCGCGTTCGCCTTGGCGATGGACGCCTGCTCCTCGTTCAGAGCAGCCACGATCTCGTCCGGAGGCTGGAGGGCGTTGAGCACCACGGACCAGCCGACGAAGAAGTCGCCCCCAGCGAACTGCTTGACGAAGGTCGGGATGTTGGCCGCGACCTCCTTCTCAAACTCCGCCTTGACCGTGGGGCTGGTGTAGAGGTCCCGCCACGCGTACTTCTTGGCAGCGGCGTCAGCAGCACGGTCGATCTGCTTGCCGACGTAGTCGTTGAGCATCTGGACCCAGCCGGTGTCAGAACCGTTGGTGCCCTGGTTGTCATCGAAGTACGCGCCGTACTTGATGCCGATGGTCTCGTGGAACTTCCTCAGCATCTCGCAGTCGGAGTTGAGGTTGAACGAGATGATCCCCGGCAGGGTCATGGTCACGTTGTCACGCGTGACCACGGTCATCGGCTTGGCCTCGCCGCCATCAGCGAACGAGTAGGTCCTCTGACCAGCCGGGTAGTAGTAGTAGTTGTCCTGGAACGTGTACCCCTTGTCCGAGGGCTTGATGCAGCCCACGAAGGTGGCGCTGGAGAGCCCACCGGAGTACTGGACGGCCTGCATGTCGGGCTGCGTGCTGAAGCCAGCACACCCCGACAGAACAAGAATGCTCGCCACCGCGAGGGCGACGAGCGAGGCGATCTTCTTCATGTGTTCTCCGGGTTTCTAGCCGCCGAGTTCACGACGGACGCGCTTGTCTTCCGCCAGGCTGTCCTGGTACTTGTAGATGATCTTCAGAGCGTTCTGCACGTCGTCGTCGTACGTGTTGCCCGAGACGGCAAGGTGCTCTGCGACATCCTCCAGCGCCTGCTCTGCCGCGTAGATGCGGACGTAGAGTTCCTCGTTCTTCTTCTTCTCCTTCTTGATCCTCCCGAAGGTGATCTTGTATCCGCCCCAGATGATGAAGATCAGGGCGGCGGTGATGAAGATCCCGCTGAGGAGAACCCCAACGGGACTAACTGCTGCGAGCATCACTCCTCCGGAGGGACGTAGATGAGGATGGGCGGGTAGGAGGACCCGTCCTTGACCTGGGTCCAGGTGTACTGATCCGCATTGCCAGCCCTCACCCAGAGGCCGGTCGAGTAGAACCGCTGGTAGGCAGTTCCGGTGGGGCCGTTGACCATGACGACCGACCCAGGAGGGGGCTGGTCGTCCTTCGGCTCTTCCTTGGTGTTGAGGACCTTGAGGGCCTGGAGGATGAAGTCGTCAACGTCGTCCATCAGGCCGACGATCCTCTTCTTGAGGGCCTCCAACTCCTCAGGCAGAGACGTGTTCACGGCTCTCCTCGACCTTGACCACTGCCTCCTGCCGAGAGACGACCTCGTCCATCCAGAGGAAGTCCATGACATCCCAGGCGTACAGGTAGTCGATGCCGGGGTAGCCAGGACCGGTGACGTTGTCGAAACCGTGCATGGTGGTGGCGTGCTCCCCGCCATCGTCGTAGTCCAGGTCTTCGACATCGACGTTCCACAGGACGTGGATGCCGAGGGCGAAGTTGGAGATGCACTGCTCCTCGCACGCCTCCTCCATGGAGACGCCCTCCCAGTCCGGGTCCTTGAGCAGTGCCTCGGCGCTGTCGAACCCGCTCAACTGCCACTGGGGCATGGTGACCGGCTCATCGAACACCTGGCCGAGGACGCAGTTCTCGGTGTTCTCCAGGTCGAGCCGGTCGAGGTTGATCTTGGCGTACCAGCCAGGGATCTTCTCGTCCAGGAGAAGAGCGCCCCTCTGGACACGCTCGGTGAAGGTAGCCAGATCCTCCGGGGAGAGTTTGGCGAAGATCTTGTCGCGCTTCTTCATGCGAAGTCCTTCTTCCTTCCGATTCGGCAGTACTTCTCGACCTCTTCAGTCATGCGCTGAAGTTCGGTCTGGTATGGCTCGGGCTGCGCCGTCGCCACGTTGTTGTAGTTCACTTTGAGGGTGGCGCTGCTGGAGGACGCAGATGACCACGTAGGCGTCGTGTAGCCCCTGTCAAAGTAGGGGTCTACAGGCTCGTAGTAGCGCTCCCTGCTTCTCTCGATGTGAGCCTTGAGAGCGAACTCTGCCTCCGACATTCCCTTGTACTTGAACACCTCGTAGATGTGGTCTTTCACCAGGGCAGGCAATTTCTGGTAGTAATGAGCGGCGTCCGGGCTCCACCAGGGAATGCCATCGACCGTGTAGTAGGCCTTGTTCAACTGGTCTTCCCACTTGCTGGTGATGGGCACTACTCCTCCGCAGTGACCTTCTTGTTGACGTTGACGATGGGCAGGCGCTCCATGAGGGAGGTGACCATCCCGTCAAGACGCGAGACCTCGGCGGAGATCTGCGCCTTGTGGAACTCCATCTGCTCCTCAAACCGCTTCTGGTCCTTGGAGAGGTTCTCCTGCTGGACCTTGAGGATGGCCTCCTCAGCGGACCTCTTGGACTCCCACTCGGCCTGCCTGCGGTGCAGACCAGCGGTGTGCTCGGCCTCGCGGACCTTGCGGAGGTTGTCCTCGTTGGCCCGGTCCTTCTCGACCTTGAGGCGCTCGATCTGCTCGGTGAGCGCCTGACGCTCGGCCTCCAGGGCACGTGCGCCCTTGAGACCATCCCGCTCACCCCGCAGGGCTGCGATCTCGCGGGTGAGGTCCTCGATCTTGCCGACCATCTCCTCGATCTGCGGGTCGGGGAGAGTGGGCTTGGGGCTGAACCACGACATGTTCCTGATCCTTTGCTCTAGGTGCCGTACCCGCAGTGAGTTCCCTTCCACGGGTAGTGGCCCTTGTTGACGACGACCCAACGGGCCACCGCGTCTTGCACTGAAGGGGGCGCATAGGAAGCGTGCGACCACCCTGAGTAGCCAGCCATACGTGAGTAGGCCTGCCAACTGGAGTCGATGAACTGATAGGCACCCGAGGCAGTGCTGTATGGGTTCTCAGCCTTGTACCCACCAGCGGTGTCTGACTCGTGTGCCCGGACGCAAGCCAGGAAGGCATCTACACCTGTCCTGGGCTTGGAGCGTGTTACCACTACCTCTCTGGTCACCGTCACTGTCGGAGCAGGCTTTGGCTTCTTAGTGACGGTGACGGTAGGGGCTGGGCTAGGTGTCTTGGTGACAGAAACAGAAACGGTCACCGTCGGTGATGCTGACGGCAACCTCTGTACATCGTTCTTTACTGCTACGACCGCAAATACGATGGACGCTATTGCAACGGCCAGCGATAGAGCGGCGACTATGGCACCTATGGCCCAGTCCCTACGTGTCATCTCTAGTAGTCCTTCCTCACGCTCCTCCAGCCAATGATGGCCGGAACTCCCAGCGTGAGGAAGACCAGGGCGAGTTCCCCGAGGAAGCCGGTGATCATGAGATCTCCTTCGCTACCTTGAGAGCGGCTCCCCACTCGCCGCCACGGTCCTGCACTTTCTGGGCCGCATTGAAGACGGTAATGGCACCTCCGGAGAGAACCCAGTCGACCTCGTCCGACTCCGCAGCGCAGTTGGAGACGCACAGGACTGACTCGTCGTTGGAGTACCCGACGATCTCCTCGGTGAGACCGACGAACGAGAGAGCCATGCCCACCAGGCAGGCAGGGCCTCCCTTCTGCAAGCCAGTCCTCTCCACCAGTTCGTCCTCGACGTGGCTGGGCATGAAGTAGACGCACTTCATGCCCATGGTCTCGCGGGGGTAGCGCCAGTCCTCGCCGCGCTCGATGACGGCCTTCTCCATCAGGGAGATGGCCTCATCACGGTCGATCATTCGCTTCTTCATCTCACTCCTTCGGGTTTTTGCTCCACGGACGATCAGGGTGGGTGGGGCTGAGGTGCTCTCCGTGACCCTTGCGGTACTCGTGGGCGTCCCAGTCGAGGAACGCCTCCTGTACCCCGCAGTTGGAGCAGATCTCAGTCTCGTTGTCCCAACGTGACAAAGCCCCCGGATAAGCACCGGGGAACACGTCGTTGGGGATCTTGCCGCCACATCGCGGGCACTCGTAGTCCTTCAGGAACAAAGGTCTCCTAACTACAGCACTGGTCGGCTTCGTGCTTGTCGGGGAAGAGGTCTCCGCACTCACCGCACTTCCAGGGAACTACGTCCCACATGTGGGGAGTTCTTGGGTCGTCGTCGCCCGGGTCCCTCATCCACGAAGAGCAGTACGCGCACCTCCACATCGTGACGGTGTCGATCTCGTCTGGCACGAAGTACAGACGACCGTTGTAGGAAGTTTGAAACGCCTCTCTTCCTACGATGACTCCTTGCAGATCTCTCTGCTCGCAGTTGTCTTGCAAGTTGTGCCTGCTGCAATCGTGGCACAGGATCAGGCGCTGGTTGTCGTGCCCCTGAGGGATGCCTCTCACTGCTCCTGCTCCGCGAGTTTGCGACCGACGATGATGCCCATGGCGAGGGTCATCCCGTAGATCGACAACTTGGTGCCGTTGCTGTCCTCGGTCACCCAGGGGTGGGCGTCCATGGTGGCGCTGGCAGCGTTGCCAATCGGGCTCTGGAGCGCGATCAACTGGTTGATGGAGACGCCGACACCGTCGATCTTGGTCTCAGCACGGTACTTCTCGGGGTCCTCTGCGCTAGTGGCAGCGGCGAGCATGGACCCGATCCCGATCAGAGCCTCCGCCGCCGCGCTGCTGGAGATCTCCAGGAACCCCTCCTCCGACAACTCGGGCTTGGGGAAGGAGTCCACGTCGAAGCCGTCGAACGACCCGTCCTCGACCATCTCCTCGCGGACGAAGAACCCCAGCCAGAACATGTGGTGAGCCACGTTCCGGACGAGGTGGACGGACATGGCCTCCCGGAGGCTCTCCAGTGCGACTGCGTCGTCCGGGTCGGTGCTGTTCTCCAACTTCTCCGTCAGGTCCAGGATCTGGTGCTGGAGGTGGTGGACGACGTGGTTGGCCTTGGTGTCGAGAGTCTCGTAGTCCAGGCCCGCGTAGAGGGCTACGCGCTCTGCGATTCCTCCAGTGGAGTACCCCTTCCCGTTGTCGTCGTTGGCCATCGCCTCCATGCCCGAGACCCGCGAGTACTTGGCCTCGGCCTTGTTGACCTTGTCGAACGTGTTCGTCACGCGCTCGTCCTGCGCGCCGTTGGTCATCCGCTCAAACATCACGCGGATCTTGCTCATGTCGGGCTCGTCGCTCACTGGAATCCTCCATGCCACGCCTCGTTGGAGAGGCGCGTAAAAGTGCTATAGACAGGGACTGAGATCTGACTCTCCTTCGGGATACGCGCGTCAAGGGCGGTACCGACAGCCAGGATTGCTGCCGATACCGCCCTACGAACGGCGATCTCGATAAGAGGTGAAGTGAGTTCCTCGCCAGTTACCTTGTCGGTGTACTTGATCTCGGTCTCAAAGAGGTGCTTGTCGATCATCTTCACCAACTTCTCGATCCGAGCCGCAAGGTACTTTGCCATCCTCTTCAGGAACTTCACTAGCCCTCTCCTCTTCTAGTCGGTGATCACCCTGATCGTCAGGGGGATCTCCTGGTTGGAGACCAACGACTTGATGATCTCCGTCGCGTCGGTCATGTTGATGACCGCCACCACGCTCTCGGGGCCTTCGCTCTTGCTGACCCGTGCGGCCATGGCGTAGCCCGCCAGGTACGCGTTGGTCTGGAGGCTGCGGACCATGTCGCGGAAGCGCTCCTCGGCCTGCTCCTCCGTGAGGTCCGAGTCCTCCAGGGCGTTGACCGCCTCCAGGAACTCGTTCTCCAGAGCCTCCTGGGCCTCTTCGCCCAGGCCGTCCTCAGCCACGGACTTCGCCCACGCGAGGTCGTCCTGAATGCTGCTCATGCTTCTCCTTCGTGATCGGACTCTGACAGGGACGGTCGTGCTCAGTCGTACATGTAGGCGACGAAGTTGACCGCTGCCTTGACGCTACCGGCGTCGGTGATGTTCATCCGCATCGGAGCGAGCGTCCAGCCGCTGAGACTGGCCCTCTGCTCCGCCGTGCTGCGGCGCTTGTCCTTGGGACAGAGGAGCACCTTCTGCTCCTCGGTGTGGACGACGAACTCGTCGTCATCGATACCCCACTCGGCGTCGACCTCGACGTACTCGATCTCGCTGTCGGGGTCGCTGTTGACCTCGGAGATCATGCTGAGCACGTCCTCGTTCTTCTCGACCGTGTAGTAGACGGTGTAGGACATTTGTTTCCTTCCCCAGACATGACAGAGGTGGTGGGAGGCCCGAAGGCCTCCCACCACCTCTGTGTGTTACGACTTGTGTGCTACTTGCTGATGGTCACGAGCGGGTACTTGGTGCCGCCCGCGTCGAACGCGTACTTGGGGAGCATCTCCTCCACCACGTGCTTGACCTCGCCGCGCACGATCTCGGCCTGCCACTGACGCATGGTGGGCTCGGTCTCGCCCTCCTCCAGGGCCTTGACCCGGAGGTGCCAGTCGTAGTGCTCGCGCAGACCGGCCACGATCCCCACCAGGTCGTCAGTGCCCAACTTCTCGTCGGGCTTGCCGAGCAGGTAGGTCTTGCTCCGCTTCACGATCTCCGCGAGGAAGGAGGACGACATGTCGCTCGCCTCCGCCCAGACGGCGTCGTAGTCGATCTTGTCAGCGAGGCGACCCGCCAACTTCAACTCGACCAGACGCTGGAGACCCTGACGGTCCAGGCTGTGGAAGTGGTACAGCCCGTCCGTGCGGCCCGTGCGGGACATGCCGGGAGCGACGAGGTCGGCGTCGTTCGTCGTCATGACCGTCAGGACCTCGCGGCCCTTGGTGAGCGCACCGTCGAAGGCCTCCAGGATCTTCGTGGTGGCCGTGCGGTACGCCGCCTTGTCCATGCCCTCACGAACGGGCATGTAGGACTCCACGTCCTCGATCTGGATGATCGAGGGCGCGTGCAGAGCGGCCATGCGCTGGGTGTCCTCCAGCGGGTCCCCAGGGCGGTGACGGATGACCGTCACGCCGTTCTGCATCGCCACCTGCGCGACGATGTTCATCTCCTGCGTCTTGCCCGTGCCGTAGTCCCCGGCGAACAGGAACGACCGCGTGAGGAGCGACGGGTCGCTCTTGCGGCACTCGTCCATGTTGCGCAGGATCGAGTAGATCTCCCGCTCGATGCGGGTCTGGAGCACCTCGGGGAGGATCAACTCCTCCGCCTTGGTGGCCTTGAAGGGGCACCAGAAGGTCGGGGCCGAGGTGTTGCCGGTGTAGAGGCAGCGGCCCTTGTAGATCGAGCGCGAGTTCAACTCGTGCAGGACCGAGGCGCGGAGGAGGTCCACCAACTCCTTCTCCAGCTTGGGAGCGGTGATCGCCATGCGGAACACCGGCCCCCAGGTCTCGTCCTCGTCCTCCGTGAGGTTGACCTCGATGGAGGTACCGGGGATCTGGACCAGACCCCAGGGGACGTTCACCGTCTCGATGACGGTGCTGACGATCTCCCAGCGGGAGATCAGGTCGTCCACGATGCGCGGACGGTCACGCTCGCCGTACGGGGAGGGCACCGAGACACCCTCCGAGACGGCGTAAGACACGAGGTCCTGGATCGGCCAGACGGTCACGTCGTAGAACGCGTCCTCCTTGACCCGACGCCCGTCGCCCGTGAGGTAGATCAGGTTCTGCACCTGCACGTCGATGAACAACGGCGGGGTGTTGCCGAAGAAGGAGCGGGTCACCTGGCCCACACCGTCCGTGTCGAACGTCTTGCGGATCGCGCGGGCGAAGGCCGCAGCGCCGTCGAAGGGACGGAACGGCCCCTCCGCCGACTTGATGATCTGGTCGAACCCGTAGACCTGACCGAGGTCCTTCGCCTCCTGGGCGACGATCTTGGCGATCTTGGGCATGTCCTTCTTGGCACCGGGATCGATGCCGACCGTGATCATCTGGTCACGGCCCTCGTACGCGATCTTGTAGTTCTTGTTGGGCTCAGTGGTGGAAGCCACTTTCTTCTCCTCTGTACTGATGACTGTCAGGACGGGTGAACTTGCTGTTGGGGAAGAAGGGTTGGGTCAGCGCTTCTCGTCCATCGCGTGCATGATGCACTGGTCGCAGTTGGACTGACGGCTGCTGACGTGGACGTGGGTCTTGGACAGGAACTCCTCGCTCACCGGGATGAGGTCGGCGTTCTTGAGGACAGTCCCCACGAGGTACTCGCCCATGTCGTCCGAGATCTGGTCCCAGTCGGGGCTGTTCTCGGCGGAACGGACGCGCACCGTTGTGACGACGCGGATCAACTCGTTGGCCATGTCTCGCTCTCTCATGACATGAAGAAAGCGCCCACACGGTTGTGTGAGCGCTGGTGTTGGTGTGGTCAGAAGGCCATTCCGCCACAGACCGGGCACTGTCCAGTTGACATGATGAGGACTTGTGCTCCGCAGGTCTTACGAGTGTTGCTGGTCACGACTTGGTTCAGACATGTGATCGCATCCTCGGTGGACACTTCGATGACGATCACGAAGCCTCCTGATCGAGTTTGTTTTCTACGTGCTGCCAAGCGGCCTGAGGTGTTCGGAAAGAGCCCGAACCTGTGGACAGGTCCACTACTTCCCAGCCTACGACCTTGACTCCCTCGCTTTCCAGTACGGGACGGACCATCCAGTTACCGTCCTCCGACACGTATGCCGTGACGAGGTTGCGCGGGTTCGTCAGAGAATCCCACCTCATCTTTGCGGCCATTACTCACCCCCTCTCTGGGGTGTTGGGTGCCGACCCCGGGGGCTGGACCCAGGGTCGACGTTCTACTCGCGGGAGTCACCCGGCCAGCCGAGACTAAGACCCGTCAGAACGGAGGGAGGTCGCTGTTCTCCGTGGGACGGGGCGCGCGGGTGCGAGGACCG
>ERZ724509.961-NODE-961-length-11344-cov-11.117902_pt1 | contig 11344 bp, 2 predicted proteins | sample MGYA00376042_ERZ724509 | MGnify/ENA primary metagenome ERZ724509 (study PRJEB28724, sample SAMN07190887) | wastewater metagenome | isolation source: effluent of sewage treatment plant in Hong Hong | place: USA: Christiansburg, Virginia | collected 2016-03-01 ...
GTTGCCGACGACATCTTTGTTCGTCATGGCCTCATTTGTACCACGGCTGAATGCCATCATCGCCCGCTCCAGCGACTGCGCTCCCGTCTCCTTGCTGCGCGTGACAAAGCCACGGGCAGGCAGGATGTAGGCTTGGATGATGTCCGAATCCGTCAGGCGCAGGCTCTTGAACCCTGGCACGTTCTTACGCAGCCAGTTGCGAATCAATGCAATGGCGCGCTTCACAAACCCGATGGTGGGCTGCGTTTGAGCAAGTTCCGCCAGCACTTCCTCTGCGGCAGAGAGCCGGTCCTTGGCGCTCATGGCGGCCCAGGCGTCGGCATCGCTCAGAGACTTCTTGACCATGCCGTACTCGCGCGCCTTGGCCAGCACGTCCTTGCGGCGCATGGTGCCCAACTGCTGGAGGATGGGCGTCAACCCTTCGCCGAACGTGCCGCGCAGGCCGTAGTGCCCGAGCACTTCATGGAATAGCACCTCGGCAATCTGCTCCGGGCCTTTGAGTTGGTCGGACAGCAGGTAGACCTTGCCGCGATAGATGAACCCCCGCGCCTCTCCGTCGCTGCCCTGGCTCTTGAGTTCGGCGTCGTAGTCGCGCACATCCTGCGGAATCTGCGGGTCATCCATGTTGCGCGCCACGATGATCTCTGGAACGCGTGTCCACTTCTCTGTAAGGCCATCGACCAGCATCTGCGTGGCGACGTTTTGGGCGTTGCTGTCTGGGCGGGAGATGGCGGGTGTCGCGTTGTTTTGAACGACGTCCCTGGCAAACAGCGCAGCCGGAAAGCCGCGCGGTTTGTAGGTCATGACGGTGCCTGGCGCTGAGTCCTTGGCGTAGTTGTTTGTAGGCGACGCAAACGGGCGCTGCATCAGCCGGTCGGCAATGGAGGCCAGCGAGGACTCTGGCACAAACCCGGAGTTCTGCAGGGCGCGCGCATCTGCAGATCGCACATTGGTTGCGGCAATGCCCGCCCCCAGTTCGTTGGCTAGCGCCATGATGCCGCCCGTCAGGTCTGCCGCGCTTACGTCACGCGCGTCTACCTGCAGGTTGCCCAGGCCGTCAACGCGTACTGGCCCGTAGCCTTTGCGGTCGTCGGCGCCGCGCAATTGCTTGTTGAGTGCTTCGACTTTGCTGCGTACTTCGCTGGCTCGCTGTACGTTCCAATCTTCGGCGGGCAAAGGTTCGCGCCGGTGTGGATCGTTTCTGTAGCTCGCTGGTAGCAAACTGACAAATCGGTCGTACCAGGCGCGGGAGGTGGGCTGCTGGGCATTGGACGATTGTGCACCTGTTCGGCTGAACATCGCCACGCCCTTGTCGGTTTCCTTGGTCTGGATGGTGCTCGCCAGCTTGTCGAACGCGGCATTGATGCGGGCGCGCTCCTCACCGGTGGGGTACGGGTTGCCCTTGTAGGCGCCGCCTGCGAACCGGTCTTCTTCCACCCCGTGCACCAGGTAGTCCGACTTCGCACCCATGGCGGTAACGCGGTCGAACACCCAACTCTCAAAGGCGCGCGCGAACATTTCCGTCGGGCGCACCCAGTAGCCACTCACCGACTTGCCCGATAGCGCCTGCGCCTGACTCGCATAGTCAGAACGCCCGCGCCCGGCGTACATCGTGCCCTCGGGGTCGCCGCGCATCTCGTTCAGGGCCTGCTGCTTGTTCTGCACCATGTTCTGGTACATGGCCTTGAGGTCGGCCTGCGTCTCGTTGCGCGCCAGGGCCTCGGTGCGCTCCAGGTCCAACTCATGGCTGCGCACCATCTCGGCCTTGGTGATCTGCTTGCTGAACAGGGCGCGCATCACCTCATCAAACGCCGCTGCCATTTCTGGGCGCAGGTTGTCGAGGCGCATCTTGTTGACGGCCTTCCACTCGTTGCCGATGCGCTCATGGCGCGTGCGCGGCACACCCAAGTATTGGTCTTCCGAATACCAGCCAGAGGCCCCCCGGGCTGCCGTCGTGTAGGCATCCGCCTTGTCCAGCTCGCCAAAGTAGTGATCCATGGCATGCGCCCACTCGTGGGCCATCGAACCGCCACCGCGAATCTTGGTCATGTTGATGACCAGCTTGCCGGGTTCGTAGTGGGCAGCAAACCGGCCGCCACCGCGCGCGCCGAAGGCCATTCCCAGCGTGCCGTTCAGGCTCATCGCCTTGGGCGGTACGACCATGATCTCGGCCAGGTCCATCAGGCCGTCATAGGCCATGTTCAGGATGCGCTGGCGCTCGTCCTGCGCACTCCACAGGCCGAATTCGATCCCACGGAACCCTAAGTCGCGGACAAAATCATCCGCCGCCACATCACGATCAATGCGCTTGGGCAGGTTCTCGCGCTTGAGTTCATCCAGATTCGGGCGCACAGGCTCGGGCTTGCCGTCCTTCTTGCCCTTCATGTCCCGCTCGTACACCGTGGCGGCCGCCGCTTCGGCATCTTCCTTGGTGGCAGCAAAGGCCACCGTTCGGTTATTTTTGTCTTGCACGCGGAAGAACCCAGCCTCGATCTGCTCGCGGGTCAGTGGCGTGCCCACCTCGGCAGACAACTCCATGTACATCTCGATGCCGCGCTCGGTCGTGCCGTTGCCGCCCTCGCGGCGCCTAACAGACAGGCGCGCCTTCCATGGCTCACCCTTGGCCGGGAAGCCATCTTCAACCATCTTCTTGGCCTTCATCAGATCGGCGCCGTTCATCACGAACGGATCGCTGCGGCCCTTGTACACAGAGAACAGCAGTTCGCGTGCTACAGCTTTTGCCTGCCCATCCATCGTGTTCAGCCCTGCGCGCTTGCGAATCTCCATATAGGCATTGCGCACCGCATCCGGCCCCTTGGCCTCGGTCAGCACGTCGCGCACGATGCGCATCATCTGCACATACTGCCGGCGCCCATCTGGCGTGTTCTTCTTGGGCTTGGCGGCCAACTGGTCGTAGATGGTCTTGACCATTGCCGCTGTCACTGGCTCAGAAGCCTGGGACAGCGCATCGTAGTCCGGCTTCCACACATTGGCCTTGGTCGCCAGTTCTGCGCCCTCTGCTTCCGTCATGGCGTCCAGATCGTCCAGATTCAGGCCGCGCTCTTTCCAGCGGTCCTTGCGGGCGCCACCGATTTTCTCGCCAGCGTCCTCAATCGCCTCGCTGCTCTTGGCGCTCATGTTGTCCGTGCGCCCAGCCTGCACAGGCTCGCCCGACCGGTCAATGGCGCTCATCACAAAGCGCTCGGCCTGGTTGTAGGTCATCGCGCGGATGCCCTGGGCCAGCTTCTTCATGCCAGCCAGGTCGGCCACCTTCGCCAGCCAGTTGGCCAGGAACCGGATGGTCATGCTCCTTGGCTTGCTGCCCAGCTTGCCCTGGGCCTTGATTTCCTCGGCCACGGCCGCCAGCGCTTCCTCGATAGCCAGAGCCTCGTACTGGCCCGTCAGCTCGGCGCCGGTGTAGCCCTGCTGGCGCAGGTTGTCCTTTTGCTTCTGACCCATTTCGGTGTTCTTCCACTCGATGGCCAGCTGCTGTATTCTGGAATCACCCTTTGCCAGATCCAGCATGGTCTGCACATACTGGGCCTTTGGCACCAACACACGCACCCCACGATGGAACAACTCATGAAAGACCGTCTTGAACACGTCCAGGTCCGACCCCATGGCCGACTGGAACACATAGATGTCACCACTGCGCAGGGTGACGCCGTAGCCCACGCTACCGGCAGGAACCTGCAGGCCAATGTCGCCAGGGCGAGCCGTGACCTCGACTGGTGGCGCACCCCGGATACCCGAAAGGGCTTCCTGCACAAGCTGGTTGACGCGATCAAGCGTCAGTGGCTTGGCGGGCAGGGTTGAGTCGGCAGAGCTGTAAACCACGTCAGCATCGTTCGCCTCTGGGGCGCCGGTCTGTGCGCGGTTAGTGGTTTCACCATCGGCCTGGGGGGTCAGGGCGTCGTCGGTGGTGATGGTTGGCGCAGCCGGAGTGGATGGCGCCTGGCCCTCGGCCTTTAGCTCGGCCTCCAGGCGTTTCAGCTCGGCGTATTTCTCCGCCATCTCCTGCTGGTACTCAAACGGCGCACCCAGCTTCTTGCGCAGCTTGTTCATGTCCACTTCGTTGCGCACGAGATCTTCTTTCGCCTTGCGCAAGTCTTGGTCCACGCTGTTGATCTGGTTGAAGATCCGCCGCGCCAGCCCGGTCGCATCCACATCGGCGCCCATGCCGGAAGATACGCCCATGCCCAGGTTCATGCCGCCGAAGCTTACGGACAGTTCAAACCGCCCATCTCCCTTGCCTTCACTCACCCCCTCGTCCATGTAGATCGTGATGGCGTCACCAATGGCGGCAATTGGCTTGTCCTTGACCGGCTTTTCTGCCATGACAGCATCGGCCGCCGTCTTGTTGAAAGCGTCCTTGATGGCCTGGCCGAACTCGCCGGGCTTGGTGTAGGTGGCGTTGCCCACCTTGCCCTCGGAGAAGGCAAAGTACCGCTCGCCAATGGCGGCAAACGCCTTGGTGTAGGTGGCAATGCGCTTCTTCGCGCTGTCAACGCCCCATTGCGCACTGCGCAGCGAACTGGCCACGTTGATCTGCTCGCTGGCGTGGGATGCCTGCAGGCGCTCAAAGCGCTCCACATCCTGCCGCAATCCGGCCAGCTGAATGGCCCGCGGGTCGCCGGATGCGACAGCGGCGGCCTGCTCGAACAGCGAAGCCTCGCCCAAATCATCCATGCTGCGCAGGTTCTTGTCGCCGGTAAACGCCTGGTCGATGAAGCGCTGCTTGCGCCCCACCATCTGCCACATGGTTGATTGGTAGGTACCCTTGGTGGTGTACCACTCGATGGCGCCCTCGGCGTTTTGGTTGCCCTGGCGAATGATCCGCCCATGTGGCTGCTCAACGTCAGCGGGGAACCACGGCGGATCTTGGTAGTGAAGCACGGCCAGGCGCTTTTGCACGTTGACGCCGGTGCCCATCTTCTTCGCGGACCCGATCAGCACCTTTACCTTGCCGTTGCGAACGTCCTTGAATACGGCTTCTTTCTTGGCATCCGTGTTGGCGTCATCAAACCAGTAGATCTCCCCGCGCGGGATGCCGCCGTCCGTCAGGATCTTGGTGAACGCCGCCCGCGAATTGAATCCGCGGTTCTTTTGCGACTGCTCTCCAAACCCCAGGTTGTAGAAAACCAACTGCGTCGATCCCTTGATGGGCTCATCGTTGCCCGCCTTGTCCTTGTAAACGCTGTCCTTGGTGGCGTGGTAGCTCTCAACCACCCCCTTGCCCATGTCCATGAGCAGCGAGGTTTCGCCTTCTTCCAGCTTGCCGCCGAAGAAACGCGGGTCCAGTGCCGCGAACCGGCCATCGGTGATGATGGCCACAATGGGGTCCGGGTTGCTGGGCTGGTCCTTCGATGGCTTCCAGGCCTTCGATATTTCAATGCGGCGAGCCAACTCGCCCTTCATGTACTCCTGCAGCGCCTTGTTGGGCGCGGTGATGTTCAGGTTGGGCTTGCCACCCTTGATGTCGGGCCGCTTCACCAGCGCGCCCAGGTTGTCGGAGGTCAGCACGTCCATGAACTGGCGCACGCGCGACATCAGCTCGGGCACGTTGTCGAACTTGGCAAAGCGCTCAATCAGCTCGTACTTGCCGGCCGCGTTGGGCTCCAGCGCCGGGGCCACTTCACCGAACTGACGCGCCCAGGCGTCGAAGGTGGCAATTCCGCCCTTGTCCAGTTCCTTGCTACCAAAGAACCGCATGATGGTGTAGAGCTCGCCCATCGTGTTGGTCACGGGTGTGCCTGAAGCGAACACCATGGACCGGCCTGGGTTGCGGCCATCCAGGATGCGCGTTTTGACGTACATGTCCAGCGCGCGCTTGGAGCCGTTGGGGTCGATGCCCTTGATCTGCTGCGCGGTGTGGAAGTCCAGCTTGCGGAAAACATGGGCCTCGTCGGCAAACACGAAGTCCACGCCCATGTCCTCGAACTTGACCGTCGAATCCTTGGCGCCCGCACCGATGATGCGATCAAACCGCTGCTTGACGGCCTCGATCTGCTGCTCCAGTTGGCCGCGGCGCACGCGCGTCTCGTTGCTTTTTGCGGTTTCCGACAGTTCGATTTCCAGGTCGGCCAGGATCTCATCGCGGATTGGGGCGACAGATTCCTCTTTCACGCCGATGCGCTGAAAGGCGTCGTGCGTTATGACGATGGCGTCTGGGTTGTTCAGCGTGGCAGCCGCCACGAAGGCTTTGCGGCGCTCGGGAGAAAAGTTCTCATCGTCGGCCACCATGATGTTGGCCATGGGGTAGAGCTCCATGAACTCATTGCTGAACTGCTCCAGCATGTGGTTCGGCACTACGTAGATCGGCTTTTTGATGAGGCCCAGGCGCTTTTGCTCCATGCCGCCGGCGATCATTTCGATGGTCTTGCCGGCGCCGACAGCGTGCGCAAGGTACGTGTTCCCGGTTTGCACCATGCGCCAAATGGCGCGCAGCTGGTGCGGGTGCAGCTTGAAGCGCAAGCTCACTCCGGGCAGCGTCAGGTGGGAGCCATCGAAGCGGCGGGGGGCAATGTTGTTGTACTGCTTGTTGTAGCGCTCCACCAGCTCGGTAGAACGATCGGTATCCGTCCACACCCAGCCCTTGAACTTGTCCTTGATCTTCTTCGCCATTTCATTGGCGGCTGTGGTCGCGGCTTCGTCCGTGACGGTCTTTTTGTCCACCGTCTGCGTCACCTTGATGGAGCGGCTATTCAGCACGGCCTCCAGGATCTCGGAAGGCGAGCGTGCGGCAGTGCCGTACTCGGCCCCGGCATTGCGCTGGCTTCGCAGGTTGCCGCCGTCCACCTGCCACGTTTCCGTGCGCGGGTCGAACGTGACAGCGCCAGCGCCAATCTCCACGGCAAATTCATTGACGTGAGACTCTGGAATCCATGAGGCGCCCAGCTTGGCGCTGATCTGCGATGGCCCCAGTTTTTCCGGTTGCACAGCCTTGAGCGCATCGACATTGCGCCGCAACTCTGGCTGCAGCTGTGCGGCCTGCTCGGCCTCCTCCAGCTTGGCTACGACATCGCCAGACAGGTATTCGTCGGCCAGCTGCCACTCTCCAGACGGGGCCTGGTACACCTGGGCGCCCAGGGCTTCGATGGCTTCCTCGCGGGACAAGCCAAGTCGCTGCCCCACATCATCCAGGCTCAGGCTGCCAATTTCATCCAGCGATACCGCCAGCGCATCGCCAATGCTGCGCACCACACGCTCCACCGGCTTGCCGATGGTTCGGCCCTTGAGGAACGGAGCTTTCACAATGTCGCCGTCCTCGGTGATTTCCTCCAGTGAGGTAATCAAGGCGTTGTCATAGTCCTCGCGGTACAGCTTGCGGTTCTTGAAGATCCGCGATTCCGTGCCGATGATCTTGCCGTCCTCGTCGGTGGATTTGCGCACCATCACGCGGAAGTCCTTGATCGGTCCATGCTCCTTGCGGAAGGAGTCATAAGCCTTATTCAGTGACGCCAGGCTCTTTTCCCACGGGCCATCGTTGAGCTGGTCGAAGCGCGCTGCCTGCACCTTGTCGCGCAAGCCAACGTAGCTCTTGAACCAGGCTTGTTCCTTCTCACTGAGATTGACCATGCCCGCCAGGTTCTTGCCAATGCCTTCATCGACGCGCATCAGGGAGCCGTCTTTGCCCAGGTAGATGACCCCCTCGCGCTTAATGGCGGGGTCAAAGTCAACGGCCTTTGGCTTGGCCTTTGCCTGCGATTCGGTCGGGGGCGAATAAGCGCCCGCTGGGAGATTCTTGACGGCTGCCGCGAACTTGGCATCCAGTTCGGCGGGCGTCTTGTCGTAGGACACAACGGTGTATTTCTCGCCGCCCTGCCCATTGCTGTTGATGCGCCGGCCTTCGTCGTCAACGTTGCCGCTGATGCGCTGTTGGCCCAGGACCATGCTCGGGTTGGCGGCGAAGTATTCATTGACCACCACCGGGCCGTCCGGTGTTTCCACCGTGGCCACATTTGCCCACGGGTGCCCCCCAGGCGCCTCGCCAGGGGCGCGCTTCTTGAGGAAAATAACGTCCGTCACCACGCTGGTCCCGGCGTTGCCCTCAAACGCGGTGGATGGCAGGCGGATCGCGCCCAGCAAGTCGGCGCGCTCGGACAGGTACTTTCGCGCCTTGTCGCTCTGCTTGTCCATCGTGCCCTTGCTGGTCACGAACACCTGGATGCCGCCGGGGCGCACCAGGTCGATGCCCTTGGCAAAGAAGAAGTCATGCAGCATGAACCCCTTCTTCGCGTACTCGGGGTCGCCGTAGATTTTGGTCTGCGAGAACGGCGGGTTGCCCACGTTCACGTCAAAGAAGTTCTTGGGGAATTTGCGCTGAATGAAGTCGCCATGAATCATGTTCTGCTGGGGCGACAGCAGGCCGGCGATCAGGGCGGTGGGGGCGTCGAACTCGATCCCCGTGTAGCGCGACTGCGCGCGCACATCGTTGGGCATCAGCATCGCAAAGGAGCCGATGCCCATGCCAGGCTCAAACACGTTGCCGCCCTTGAAGCCCATGCGGTCCAGCGCGCTCCACACGGAGCGGATGATCCCCTCGCTGGTGTAGTGGGCGTACTGGCTCGATTGCAGGATGGATTGCTGCCATTCGCGCGGCAGCGCTTCGATGCGCTCGGCCAGCGGCTTCCACCTGGCATCGCGCACCAGGTTCGGCCAAATCAGCCGGCTGGGCTCCTGGCGCTTGGCGTAGTCGCCGGGGACGGGAAACAGCTCATTGCGGATGGCGCTGGCGCCGAAGCCGACGTACTTTGACAGCTGCTCTTGCTCTTGCGGCGTGGCCGGGCGTTTCTCCGCATCAATCTTGATGGCCAGCTCGATCAGGTCGATGTTGCGCTTGGCAGTCTCAAACCATGAGCCGGTGCGGGTCAGTCCTTGGGGGCCTGGTACATAGTCGGCGCCAGCATTTTCAGCTGATCCTCGGCCGGCATCGCCAGCAGCTGGTTGAGGGTTTCTTCCTCGTACACCTCCAGCATTTCCGCGTACTTTTCGGGGTTTGCCGTCTTGAATGCCAGGGCCTGCGGAGACAGTGGGCTGTCCTGGTTCGGTGGTGGTGTCTGGGTTAGCATTTTGGGCGTCCTTGGTATCAGTATCTGCCTTTTTATCGGCATCGGCAATGGTGGTTGGCTCAGGCTCCACCACGGCCTGCAGCTCCTCCAGCGAATCAAACCCGGCCACTTCCTTCTTGGCCGTCACGCCCTTGTCCTTATGGCGCCCGGCCACGGCGATGTATGCGCCCTGCAGGGTTTCAAAGGGGATGGCGTCGGCGGTTTCCTGGTCGATGCCCTGCGCAATGAAGTCGCGCACGTAGGCCACGGCCTTCTGGAACGTCACGGCGCCCAGATCGATGGCGCCGTCGAACAACTCGATGACGATGGGCAGCAGTTTTTGTTCTTCCTCTGGCGTCCAGTTCATCCGCGTGTTCTTGGATGCCAGGGCGGCCAGCTTTCCCAGGGCTCCAAGCATCTTTGCCTTGGCGGCCTTCTCGCGCTCGGTCAGTGCGTCGGACTTGTTTGCCGGTGCTGCTTCTGGTGCAGGCGCCGTTTTTTGCGTGCGCGAAGGGGGTTCCTGCACGTCTGCTGTGGCAGCCGCAGCCTGACTACCACCAGTTTCCACACGGCCATCAATCGTGTCAGTCAGTTTGCGCTGAATGACAAACCCTTGTGCGCCGTCTTGTACCTCAGAAGCCGAAACAACCTCATGCGTTTCGCCCATGGCCAGACGGTTAAGCTCACGCGTTGCGGCGGCTTGGCTGGCAAACGTGCTTCCATCCTTCGTGGTGATGACGTTGAAAAATGGGTTGTCCGCGTCCTCTTTGGCGCGGGCTTTCCGCTTGTCACCCGTCAGGTCAAGGTTGTCCCTATGAATTGCGGGTACTGCCTTGCTTTTTCCGTCTTTGGTGTACTGGCGCAGCCTGGGCTTGTCGCTGTTCAGGTCAGCGGTTCGCACCGTGACCGAATCACCATAGACCGTTTTGACGGTTGTGAATTCTGGCTCTGCAGTCGGCGCTCCTTGCGCGCCTGGCGCTGGCGCTGCTTGCGCTCCAGCCGTTGCTGCTCGCCTAGCCGCCAGTTGTTCGCGGTTATCAATCAGGATGTAGCCATCGTCGTAGGCGTTACCCGTGACGGAGGATTTCTCTTTGAGTTCAAGCCCATCGACCATTGGCATCCGTCCATTGACGAAGTGCCTATTTCTGAATTCCGGGGTGACTTTCACCTCAAACAACTTGCGTCCTCGGCCATCATCGGCAATGAGCCTGGCGCCTTTCAGCCCTGCAAGGTGTATCAGGGCCTTGGCTGCAGCGCTTGGCGCCTGGTCAATCGCGACTGGCGCGGCATTTGTGGCAGTTTTTGCGTTGACCTGCTTTTGATACGCGATTGCAGTGCGCAGTGCGCCTATCGTGTTGTCAATTGTTTTCTGATCTGCGCTTTTGACAAGTTGCGCGTAGTCCTTCCCGCTGTACTGACTATCCTTGTTTCCAAGAGATTCAAGTTCAGCAACCAACTTGTTTATTTGGCTTACCGCCTTCACCCCATCCGCTTGTACGCCACTTCCTCCAACCGTAGCGGATTGGCCTGCGGTGGCCGCTGCTGCTGGGCCAGCAGTCGCCGCACCTCCTGCTTGCGCTGGTTCCGGGACGCTTTGCTGGGCTTTTGGGGCTTGAGGCTCACTGGTCACTCCTTGGGGTTGAACTGCTTGCTTGCTTGCGCGAATGGCTGCGAATGCGTCCTTGGTTCCAAAGCTCGGGCCTTGCTGCGCCGTGGGGCCGGTTGCTCCCATCGTTGCGCTGGGCGTGCCGCTGAAATTGCTTGGGCTCAGTGGCGCATTGCCGTTTCCTCGTTGACCAGTTGGTGCAGCCCCAAGTTCTCCATTGCTGGCCAAAGATGAGAGGGAAGCGCCAGCGTCTCGCCGTCCCGCATCGCGTGGAACAGCGCCTGCAGTTCCAACGCCTCGTCCTGCGTCATTACCTGCAGGTCCACCCAGCGGGAGAAGTCCGGCAGAAGGTTGATTGCTTGGGCCGACATTGGGCTGCTCCTGGTTCTTCGCTGGGCGCTGTTTCTGCGCAATCTCTGCGGCGGCTTGCAGCGCCTGGTCCTGCTGGGCTTTGGCGTGCGCGCCAGAATCCACCGCCATTGCGGCAGCCGACGAAAGCGGTCCCGTATTGGGGTCGATGCCCATTTGCTGCGAGAGCGGGCGCTGGTCTATGGCGGGTGCTTCTGCGCTGACTTCGGGCGCCGGGCGCAGCGCATCGAGTTCTGCCGTAGCCTCATCACGCGCGCCAATGAGGCGCTGGTCCCAGCCATTGGCTTTGGCCTGCTGCTGCACGAACGCCAGGCGCTCC
>ERZ724509.966-NODE-966-length-11310-cov-4.222479_pt1 | contig 11310 bp, 7 predicted proteins | sample MGYA00376042_ERZ724509 | MGnify/ENA primary metagenome ERZ724509 (study PRJEB28724, sample SAMN07190887) | wastewater metagenome | isolation source: effluent of sewage treatment plant in Hong Hong | place: USA: Christiansburg, Virginia | collected 2016-03-01 ...
CGAGGCTCTCAAGAGTCACGATGATTATGGGTCAATGTTCGACTCAACGGATGAGGCAGTCATCGGGAAGAGCAAAGCAGCCGAGGCGAGAGAAGGTGTTCGCACCGATGTCGCGGATGAAGCAGCTAGCACCGACCCGACCTGCACCGTCTGCGGTGAGAAAATGAAAAACGCTGCCGGGTTGAAAATCCACATGCGGTCGCACAACTAGATTCTGAATGAGAGGGGAGGCTAGTGCTTCCCCTCTTCAGGAAGATCACGGACAACGCCCAGTACCTTAAAGTCACCAGAGCAGAGGTAGCCGTACTCGGTAGAGTCGAAAGAGTATGTCCACCGAACACCATCGAAGTAACGATCCTCACGGCCTACGAAGTAGTAGCAACCGCGCGAGTCGATATCACGAAGAAACTTCGAGTGAGACATGAGTACGCCGTCAACAGCGCATTTTTTAGAAAGACAGTCAAACGCTACAATGTCGCCAACGACTGGTACATCCGCAGGGTAGGCATGCGTAAGTGAGCCATCAGGAATCCAAGGCTCCATGGACTTCCCAGAGTTTTCCAAGACTATCCAATCAGGTGTAGCAGGAGCGACAGGAACAGAGACGATCGTAGGTGCGGTATCGGCCACAGGCTCCTCGAGCTGGTAGACGACAAAAAAACCGCCCATGATGAGGCAGAAGATGAGCAAGAACAGTAAGTTGAGTACAGAGTTTCTTTCCATAATCACACTATAACATAATTTACAAACTAGGTCAAGTCTTATGGCAGGCATATCAAGTCTCGTAAAAACAGTAGCAAAGAAAGCTCTTGGAAGAGTAGCCCTCCCAGTGGCTGCTGTTTCAGGCGCGATTGATATCGGAAAAGCGGCCAAAGGGGTCGTCGATTTGAATAAAGCAACGAAGGACATGGAGGCGGCAACTAACGCATCCGTAGCAGCTCAAAACGCTGTCGCTAAGCGCAATGCCGAAAAGAAAGCAGCAGCCAAGGCCGCCGCATCAGGATCGGCTCCTGCACCATCCTCAACAAAGCAGGTGGTGAACACGGGTGGTGGAAGCTCTGGCTCCACATCTTCACGCAGCCTCGTAAGCTCTAGCAATGATTCTCTCACCAAGGCTATCAATGACGCTGGTGACAGCTCAGAGGACGCAGCCAAGGACGCTGAGAAGGCTCAGACCAAGGCTGCAGAGCATCGGTACAATGAGCAAGTCATGGCAGCCACGGACGCAAAGGGTAGCGCAGCCGGGCAATACCAGTGGATCATCGACACCCTCGGATCAAACAAGAAAGACCTTCTCTCAAAGATTGCCCTTTCCGAAGAGGAAGGCATCAAGAACTTCGAGACTCAGGAAGCCAGCACGACCGGGAAATACGACGCAGCGCGTCAGGAAATCCTCAACACCTACCGCGACCTGAACCGCAATCAGGAGAAGATTCTCCGTGGATCAGGTACCGCACAGTCCTCACGCTCACAGGAAGCCACCCTCCGACTGAACGGACTCCTCGGGAAAGACCTCTCTGGTATCTCCAAGAACGAAGCAGATTCGCTGGCTCTCATCGGATCGGCCTTGACATCCTTCAAGAACAAGGTGCTCGACCAGAAGAACAGCATTGAGACTGAGACCAAGAGCAAGCTCGACAAAGCGGCTCTCGAATACGACGACCAGATCAAGGGAATCGACCAGAACATCTACGCCGCGAAGAACCAGAAGGCCGAAGCATTCGCACAGGCCGAAGCAGAACTCTCCGAGAAGGTGGCAAGCATCAAGCAATGGGAAGCTGGTCTCAAGCTCCAAGCTGAGCAGACACAGGCGACGATGAAGGAAAGCCTCGACAGCTTCGTTCTCGACATGACCGACTCAAACGGCAAGCTGAATGCAGGACTCAATGACAAAATCTCAGCCACCAACGAAATCCAGCGTGCATCAGGTCGCACCGAGCTTGACATGAACGACCCATCCATCCTCGACAACAAGGTCGGAGTCTTCCAGAAGACATCGAAGAAGTACAAAACACTCGAGGAACTCCAGGACGCTATCAATAGCGGTGAGATTGACGCTTCAGAAGCTGAACAGCAGAGAGTTGCTCTTTCAGGTGCCCCTGCTTCAAACGACCCGTTTAAAAAAGACCCACTCGCGATGGCTATGATGACATAGCCATCCACGAGGGAAAAAGGCTATGGATCTGCTGTCAAAAGCTCTATCACTGGGCAACAACATCAAGAGCTACTCGAAGAAGAAGGGCACACAGCTCAAAGAAAACCTTCTCGAGTTTAGCCGTGCGCCAGCACCACCAAAGCTCCAAAAAGCGGCTGTTTTCATGCAACGCAACGACCCTCTCGCCCTGCTCCGTAACGCCCCGAAGATCGATCAGGCCAAGAAGATAAGCTTCAAAAAGAATCCACTGCTCCGCACAGGCGCAGAAATCGGCCAGCTCCTCGTCAATACACCGTCCGAAATAGCACGATCAGCAGGCAAGGCATTCACCATGGCGCGAGACACTCCAATCCGAAGCAAATCGGATGCTTTGAAGTTGGCCGGAGCCACAGGAGAACTCGCCACGAACATGGCAGGACTCGTCCTCGGAGGTGGCGCAGTCAAGAAAGCAGCCACAACCGCATTCCAACAGGGAGGGAAAGTCCTCGCCCGTAATGTCATCAAAGAGGGTGCCAAGACTGGAGCCAAGCAAGGCCTCATCTACGGGTCAGCCTACGGAGCGTCAGAAGGGGCACAGGAGGGTGACAATGTCTCAGAGCAAGCCCGAAACATCATCAAGCGTGCTCTCCAAGGCGGAGGCACGGGTCTCGTGTTTGGTGCAGGTCTCGGAGCCGGGACATCGGCCGCAGGTCTCGCCACCAAAAACGGTGGCCGATCCATCAAAGAGATATTCGTCGACATGAACCCGAAAATGGGACTGTCGATTGAAGATATCACAAAAAGAAAAGGCGGGACTGAAGAAAAAATGGTGACTATTTATAGGGGGCAAAACGAGCCTGAATTTTCTCTTGATACGAAAAGAAGAAAGGTTCATGATATGAAAGGTACTTCCTTTTCTAGAACAAAAGAGCAAGCAGAACCATATACACTTTCTGGTCGTGGGAAAAACCCGACAATTATTGAGGCAAGTATCCCAGAGAGCAAAATTCTAAAATTCGAAGATTTGCCAGAAGTTGAAAAAAACTATGTTAAAAAAGAAGTGGCAGGAATGACCGATGACGACATTGTTGAGGGGAGTCTGGTAGAGAATGTTATGGATAGAATGGTGCCATACGCAAAGATTATGGGGAAAGAGGCGATCGACATGAAGACATTTTTTAGAGGGTTGGTGGATGAAGTGAGAGTACTTGACGATTCTAAGGCGTTTAAATTAAAAGGAGCTGAGGCCGTACAGACCAAGCCCAAAACAGCGCAGGAGGTCATGGGTGAGGCCGTAGCACCAAAAACAGACGAATCCCCTGCCTTGGGGCAGATTTTCAAGAAAACAGACCCTCCAAAGGTCATGACGACCGCCGACTTACCAGAGGACGGCCAGAAACTGCGCGGATTTCAGACCACAGTCAAGGATACGCTCGGAACGCCCCCAGAGGTGGCCTTCGGCGTGGACAAGAGCAAGGCAGCCTTCTACGACCCACTCTCGAACAAAGAGGTGGTAGACAGACTCATGCCGATTGTGACGGATAACGAAGGAGAAGCACTGAGACTCGCCCGGACAGGTGACTCAACAGAGGGCAACGCCGCAGCCATGCTGATGATTGACAAGTTCCTCAAGAACGAGCGATTCGAGGAAGCAAGACAGCTCATCGAGGAAGTATCGCCACGCTTCACTGATCAGGGACAGAAGGTGCAAATCCTCTCCCTCTACGGACGACTGACCCCGACAGGTGCCATCAAGTTCGCCCAGCGTGTAGTCGACGAGGCCAACAAGAAGCTCTCGAAGGGAAAGCAAATCTACCTCACCCAAGACAACATCGGAGAGATCAGCAAGCTCGCGGAAGGTATCAAAGGACTCCAAGAAGGGACGCGCGAGTACGCGGTAGCCGTAGCAAAGATGATGGACAGCATCGCAGCTGTAGTGCCTCCAAGCCTCGGCCAGAAACTCGCCACGATCCAGACCATGGCACAGCTCCTGAACCCAAAGACCGCCATCCGAAACATTCTCGGTAACGGCCTCTTCGCCGCGCTCGAACAGGTATCGGATGTGGTAGGTGCAGGATTGGACAAAGCGGTAGCTACGAAGACAGGCCAGCGGTCGGTAGTGCTCCCAGACCTCAAAGTCCAGCTCCAAGGTGGCAAGGAGGGATTCAAGATGGGACTCGAAGACGCAATCCTCGGCATCGACACGGGAAACATGGGGACACAGTTCGACATTCCAAACAAGACATTCCGTGACGGGTTCCTCGGACAGCTCGAGAAAGCCCTCAACATTGAACTCCGCGCCACAGACCGTGGATTTTATACTGCAGCATTCAAGGGATCGCTCGACAACCAGATGAGAGCCGCAGGGGTAGATGCGCCAAAGCCAGAGATGCTGGAACGCGCCCACTACGAGGCCATGTATCGTACCTTCCAAGACGACTCCGTGCTGGCAAAACTTCTCAGTGGGGCAAAAAATGGACTGAACCTTGGGAAAGAGTTCGGCCTCGGTGACTTCGTCCTGAAGTACCCAAAGACCCCGGGAAACCTCGTGTCTCGTGGCATCGACTACTCACCGTTAGGATTCGCCAAGGCACTCCTCACGGTCACCAAGCCGATGATGGGACGCGGAGACTTTGACCAACGACTCATGGTGCAAGAACTCTCTCGCGCACTCGTTGGGAGTGGAATCATCGCCTCCTCATTCGTCCTTGCCAAACTCGGCATCATGACCGCATCGCCAGAGAAAGACTTCGAGATAGGAGCTACTCAACGGACAGCAGGCCAGAGTCCATTCACGATCAACCTCTCGGGACTCAAGCGGTATGTCCTCTCGGGATTCAATGAAAACGCAGCCAAGCCAATCGAGGGAGACATCATCAGCAACTACGACTGGCTCCAACCGACAGCCATCGGCATCTCCATGGGAGCGAACGCCGCCCTGAACCCAAAGGCGAACAAGAAAGACCTCATCACGGGACAGCTGAACACGGCGTTGGCAAGTATGCAGTCGAGTGTCGATACTATCACCCAGCAACCAGTGGTCAAAGGCATCGCCGACTTCGCCTACGACTACGCCAAGCCGGGCGGTGGAATCATTCCAGCTCTTACGGGGGTAGCAACCAACGCGCCTGCGTCTTTCATTCCGTCCCTCCTCAATCAGGTCGGGCAACTCTTCGACAATACCTCGCGCAACAGCTACGACCCGAACGCTCTCATGGAAGCCGGGAACAAGGTGATGGCAAAAATCCCGGGAGTCCGAAACACCCTCGAACCACGCGTCGATGTGTGGGGAGACGAGCAACAGATGTACAAGCTCGGTGGCAACAATGTCCTCAATGTGTTCCTCAACCCAGCCTTCATGAGCCGATATGTCGACAAGCCAGAAGCAGGCCTCGTCCTCGATATTTTCAACCGATCGGGCGAGACACAGCAGGCTCCGCGCATGGTCGACAAGAAGCTGAAAATCAACGGCGAGACACTCGAACTCGAAGCCGAACAGGTGACCGAATACCAGACCTTCGTAGGCAAGGAAACCAAAGAAGCATTCGCACGACTCGCGGAAGATAAAGGATTCGGACTCCTCTCAGACGAAGAGAAAGCCAAGCGCATGGGCAACATCCTCTCGGACATCAACACCGCCGCCAAGGTGGAACTCTTCGGCCAAGACGCGAAGAAGATCAGCAAGGGAGCCAAGGAAATCCTCCTCGGAACAGGCGGAGACAATGAACCTCTCACGGGGGTGCCTGACGATGTCGCAAAGAGCATCTACCTCTACGACCTCGAGAAGTACACCAAGGCCAACGAACAAACAGGCATCAAGAAGTTCACATTTGAAAAAGACAAAGCATCCGTAGCTCGGCAGATTTTTGACGGCGACACAAAGTACGAAGACATCCCAGAGGAGCAGAAGGGAGCAATCTATGAGGCCATGGGACTCAAGGCCGAGGATGTTGAGTATGACGCGATCGCCTACCAGCCAGACGATGCCAAGGGGCAATACCTGATCGAGCAGATGCAGTCAGCCAACCTTGACCATGCCTCAGTGCTCCAAGCCCTCGCAGGAGGCCGTGTGGAGAGCATAGGTGGCCGAATGCTGGCCTCTGACGGCGTACTGGACGACTTGTACCACGCAGGCATCATCACCGACGCAGAGAAGAAATCCCTCAAGAAGCTGAAGCTCGGACGGGACGGCCAGCTCGTCTCAAAGGCAGGCTCGGGAAGCGGTAGCGGAAAGAAGAAATCGAGCGCGGCACTGAACAGTCTCATCAAGGAAATCATGGCCGGGCCTGATGTCCCAAAAACCAAGACAGCCTCCGTAAAAAGCCAAGCGGTGAAGCCAATCAAACTGGCGAAGTCAACGGTAAACACCGACATCCAGTCCGTGAGCGAGAGAGAGATTGTAGCCCCGAGCGCACAAGATATCATCCGAAGAGCAAGTGTCCCGACCACCACATCGAATGTCGCTGAAGCACGCCGAGTAGTCGAATCGGTGCGCGGAGGTGGTAGCACAGCTCGCACTCCTGTAAAATTAAGCCAAAGCTTCTTCCGAGGAGGAAGGTAATCAATAAAACAATATGGCAGTCCTACTCAACACAGGCCTCTCCGACCTCTCGAAAGAACTCGGAGAAACAACGGTCAACCAAACCACGAACCGCATCAAGCACTACAATGACGCGGTGATTGACTTTTTCAAAAGAAAGAAGTGGAACTTTGCATTGAAGCGGTACACGGCACTCACGACCACGAACGGAACGCAACGGTACACGCTGAACGGCTTCACCGATATGCGTACCCCGGGCGGTATCAAAGAAATATTCATCGGAACCGACTCGAGCAGCAACCTCCCATGGGTGCCAGTGAACTACGAGGACAGATTCTCAGCATCGGTCGTCGGCCAGAAGTACTTCTACATCGACGAAGAGACGAATGAGGTGGTCTTCCTCGGTGACATCACCACGACAGGTGACACCATCACGATCCGATACTGGCACATCCCGGCACGCATCGAGGACATCAATGACGCGACAGGATTCCCACTCCCCGACCGATTCCGCAAGGAGGTGGCTCTGGCCGCTGCCGCATTCGTCCAGTGGGCACGATACTTGGGATCAGAAGGCAACGCCAAATGGACGCTCTACGAGAGAATGGTATCCAACGCCGAAGAGCAGCAAAACGAACGGAACCGGGGCAACATCCGAAGACTGGCGAACCCATTGGCCTTCCTCGGTTTTCGCCGTACTTATCCTAACCAATCACGACGCGCATGAGACCACAAGCTCCCCTCACAGGTGGCGCAAGCCTACCAACGCGCAGCTGGCTATTCGATGGCTTCAACCTTGGAGTCAACAATTTTGCATTGGCTACGGAGCTTAAAGGAAATGAGCTGGCTGAAGGGAGAAACATCGAGCTTACAGGGAAAAGAAGCCTCCGCCCCAGAAGGGGAGGGGAGCGTCTCGGCAACTCCGTAGGGGGTACTTCCATCGATGGGCTGTTTCAGTACAAGGAGGGGGCGACCAACAAAATCATGGCTATTTCAGGGGGAACGCTCAAGGCCTACAACTCGGGAACCTTGGCGTGGGACGCAATCAGTGGAGGGACATTCACCTCAGGCCTCCGCACCCGTGGCGTGAAGCTTCGGAGCAATACCTACTTCGGGAACGGCACGGATGACTTCAAGCGGTACAACGGCTCGATCGTGTCCACATTTACCGCCGTAGCAGCCCCCACAGGCCTCACTGTAGTGCCTCAGGGGACGACAGGGAGCACGAACTACGAATACACCGTCACCGTGGTCACTGACAAGGGAGAATCGCTTCCTGCGACGAATGTGTCCATCACCAACGGAAACGAGACCCTGACCGTTACAAACAAGAACCGCATCACTTTCAACCGACGCACCGACTCGCAGGTGGTCGGGTATAACATCTACGGCCGCAAGACATCAGGACTCGGAGTGACGCTCATGCACTATGTCGATCAGGCATCCTCGGGAGCAACCATGACATGGGATGACGACGGAACCGTATCCCCTCAGATTTGGCTTCCACCAGACGGAGATTCCACCGATGGTCCTGTCCTTTCAATGTGGGAACAATTGCGCGGATCTCTCGTGGGCGCAGGCGATCCAAACCAGCCTCATCGCTTCTTCTTTTCAGGTACAGGCGACCGATACGAATCATTCAGCCCAGCACACAACGGCGGATGGGTAGATGTGCGTCCCGGTGACAACGACAAAGGTATCAACGGCCTCGCACCATTCGAGAGCAAAATTATCGTGGCGAAGGAACAGTCCATCCACAACTTCCAGTTCAGCGCGACGACAGGTGACGCGGTCATTCAGGAACTCATCACCTATGTAGGCTGTGGTGCTCCCGGTTCGATGATCGTCATGGAAAACGATGTGGCCTTTATCGACTCCGAACGAAAGCTCCGCGTTCTCGGGTACGAGCCAAACTTCTCGGCAGCCATCCGTACCAGCTCCCTCTCCGAAGGACGAGCGCAAGCCCTCTTCGATGACATCGACCCGAACTACATCCAGAACTGCGAAGCTGTCTACCACCAAGGACGATACCTCCTTGCGTACACCCCAGTCGGGGCGACTAAGAACGAAAAGGTCATCGCCTACGACCGCCGATACCTTGCCTTCCTTGGGGTATGGGACGGCGCAGACTGCCATGTGAAGAGCTGGCTCGTTTGGGATGGCCGTGACAAGAAACAGCGTCTCTATGCAGGGTCAAGCGACACTGGGTATGTCTTCGAGTTCGGCGTGGAAGGTATCCTCACCAACCACGATGGAACAGCTGTGGCCGCACTCCTCCGCACACGAAACGAGGACATGGGTAATAGCGGACAGCAGAAGCTCTACAAGTGGGCTGACTTCCGATTCTTCCGTACTCAAGGAACCGTGACCATCAAGACCGTGCTCAACGGTGCCACAACGCTCGACGAGCGGTCATTCTCTAGCATCTCGAACACAGGATTCGGAGTCGCACAGTGGGGAGAGGTGCAATGGGGTGTCTCAACGGGTGAAGCGGCCAGCGTTTCTGATATCGACAAGACCTACCGAAAAGAAATCTACGAGATAGCGAACTCGCTACAATTTGAAGTGTCGAAGAGTGGAGCACAGGACGACTTCGTGCTGGTGTCGATGCGCGGACAAGCAGCTCTCCTGCCCGAACCAGTGTTCGACTCGGAAAATGTGATTTGATTCTGGTAATAAGGTCGTAAAAATTGTATAATAATAATATGGATTCAAAAATCTTCAAAGCTAAAAACAGAGAATCAGGCGTGCTCTCCGCAACGCTTCTTGCCGCTACTGTCAACTCTGCATCCGTGACACCAACGCCGAACTATGCTCCCGGCGTGATTGTTCTCCGTCCCGGGACGGCTTTCGAGGAGCACATCTACTACAAGACCAAGGACTCGGGCGCAGGAACCATCTCAGGACTGACGCGCGACTATACCAACCTCAACGGTGGCACAGGCTTCGAGCACACGAACGGATCGGCATGGGAAACTCTTCAGTCATCGGAATACCTCAACAACATCGTCGATGCAATCATCGAGGGATACACCCAAGAGCAAGCGACTATAGCCTACGTAGGGGCAACCTCCTTCACAGTCCTCGGCGATGTGACTTCTTTTTATACTCAAGGCCGTATTCTCCGATACAACCAAGACAACACAAAAATAGGAATCGTGGCCTCATCTTCCTACTCGGGCGGATCAGGACTGACGACGGTCGTCACGAACTACGGAACCGTACCAGCAACTCTGACCCATGTTGAGATCAGTGTTATGCCAAAAGGAGCCGTGAACCTTCTTGCCCTTACTAACGACATTCAAAATCAAACATACGTGTATGGAGCGGATTCTGGTGGATCTGATGCATATGCCATAACACTATCACCAGTACCACCAGCATACGCAATAGGTCAGATGTTTATTTTCAAGGCAAACACGGCCAACACAGGCTCGGCTACTTTGAACGTGAACGGACTCGGAGCAAAAACAATCAAAAAGAATAAGGACAATGACTTGGAAGATGGAGATATCGAATCTGGTCAATTCGTCATTGTTATTTACGATGGAACGAACATGCAGATGCAGACTCAGGTACAGGTAATCGTAAAACCGAAAACCAATACCGTCACTACTCATGCAACACCGTCCATCAATACCGATACGACAGATGTATTCACGATCACCGCACTCGCTGAAGCTATCACATCGATGACGACAAACCTAACCGGAACCCCAGTCAATGGGCAGGTGCTTAAAATTAGAGTAAAAGACAACGGTACTGCAAGAGCTATCACTTGGGGTGCTTCGTTTGTCTCTCGTGGGGCGACGCTTCCGACAACAACTGTCCTTGGAAAGTATCTCTACGTTGGATTTATCTATAACTCAACTGCGTCAGTCTGGGACTGCGTTGCCGTAAGCCAAGAAGTATAGTATATGGCTCAGCAGAAGTATCAAACTGCCGGAACGACATCATTTATTGTACCAGCTGGTGTGTACAAACTTTTAGTTGAGTGTTGGGGCGGTGGCGGAAACGGAAACGATGGAGGTGGCACACCATCTGGCGGAGGAAACGCTGGCGGTGGAGGCGGTGGAGCATATTCTGCGTTAACCGCTTTAAATGTTATTCCAGGTCAATCACTCACTGTTGTTGTTGGTGGTGCTGGTTCAGATACATATTTCAAAGACACTGGGACTGTTCTGGCAAAAGGAGGTACTCACGGTGTTCGAGACACTGGAGTAAACGGTGGTCAAGCATCTGGTGGTGTTGGAGATATTAAATATTCTGGCGGAAACGGTGGAGGCCCTGGCCCTGGCCCTGGAGGTGCTGGTGGTGGTGCAGCTGGCCCTCATGGAAATGGTGGAGGTGGTGGAGGTGGAGGTGGTACAGGCGGTGCTGGAGATAATGGTTCTGGTGGAGCTGGCGGTGGCGGAAATACTTGTCCAGGAGGTACGGGAGGAACAAGTGAACTCGGAGGTGGCGGAGGTGGAGGTGGAGCCAATAACTGCGGCGGAGGTACAGGCGGAGTTTATGGTGGAGGTGGAGGTGGTGGCGAAGATTACGGTGGAGCTGGAGGAATAGGGCAGATAATTATTACCTACTTTACAGAGTTCGAGAAGTTTTTTCAAGTACTATAAAAAACAAAAAATACATA
>ERZ724509.967-NODE-967-length-11302-cov-5.455233_pt1 | contig 11302 bp, 12 predicted proteins | sample MGYA00376042_ERZ724509 | MGnify/ENA primary metagenome ERZ724509 (study PRJEB28724, sample SAMN07190887) | wastewater metagenome | isolation source: effluent of sewage treatment plant in Hong Hong | place: USA: Christiansburg, Virginia | collected 2016-03-01 ...
GAGGATGCTATCGAGTTCGGCGCGGGCGCTGTCGATCTCGTCCTTGTTCCCCGAGGCCATCGCTTCCGCGAGGTTGTCGGTCCACCGCTCCGCAAGAGCGGCGGAACTGTTGTCGGCCCGCTGGCGGATGTCGCGCTGCTTGTCCTCTGTCACGCCGAGGTAGCGCCGCGACACTTCCTTTTCCAGCGAGGCGCGGATGTCGGTTCGGAACTGTTCCGGGGCCTGAGCCACCATGCTGTCCACGTAGGACCGCGCCGCGCCCCGGAAGCCTTCAGGATCGAGAAGGTATTCGTTGGACAGGGCCATCATGTCCGTCATGCCCTTGAGCATGATGCCAGAGGTATAGGCCACGCCCGCCGCCGCATCATGCGCTGCAAGGAATTCGCCCCCAAGCGGCGAGAACAACCGGCCTTCCAGTTTCCCGGCTGAGGTCCGAACGAGGGTCGGCTGGACCTGCCCCTCCGTGCCAAGGGCTTCCGTGAACTTGCGCACATATTCCGGCGTGGTGTTGTAGCCGTCCGAGGCATTGCCAGCCTTGGACATCGGGCGCCCGGAGAACCACATCGAGGCGGCATCCTGTGGGTTCCCGAACCGGGCGACATAGGATCCGAATTCGCCATCGAACACCGCGTCCTGCGCTTCACGGTTGGAAAGGAACTGCTCCGGGGTCAGGCGCTGCCCGAAGTGCTTTTCCGTCCAGGGGCCGACATTCGCGCCCATAACCTGATAGGCGCCATAGGCCCGATCCCCTGACTTCGTGACTGGCCCGCGCGCGCCATAGTTCCCGCCGCTTTCGACCTTCTGGATCGCGGAGCGGTAATTGCCCGTCCCGGCCGTTGGTATCCCCGCCAGAGGGTCGCCAACCTGTTGCCGCACCCAATCGTTGCCGAGTTCGGTCCCCTTGTCCTTCATCTCCTTCAGCGCGGCGGGGCGAAGGCGCTCATAGGCGGTGCTCGCCGCTTCAGCGAGTGCGCGGAAGGTGCCGCCTGCTTCCGGGGCAACCTGCTGGAAGTTCGAGAGCGACGGGCTGCGAACGATCTTGCGAATTTCAGCCATGTCAGCCCTTCTTCAATTGATAGATGTCGAACAGCGACGGCCCGGCCTTGATGAAGCCGCCGATCATCGCGGACTTCCCTTTCGCGGCTGCGTTCTTCCCGGCCATCTTCCAATCAGCCGCTTCCGCCATGCGGTTGCCCACGTCGATCCTGCGTTCCCGGCCACGCTGGCTTCTGAGTTCGTTGAACAACTCCATTGTGCCGACGTTCTGGCGCTGGTGGTTCGCGGCCATTGTCGCGCGCATGGTGGCGAGTTCATCTTCGAGCCCGGCGCGGGCATCAAGGTTCGACTGAATCGCCCGCGTTCGACCGATGTAGGCGTTGGTTTCGGCGCGCTGCTTCTCGCCCTTTGCCTCCGCAGCGCCAGCCATGCCGCCGAAGATGCTGCCTGCCGCCTGCGCGCCGAGGGCTACCGCTGTAATGCCCATTAGATAGCTACCTCTTGGGTGATGGCGAGGACATGGAACGGCCCCGGCAGGTGCTTGATGATTTCAACCTCTGGATGGTCGCGGTTGCCGATCACGCTGAAATGGAAGGCTTCGGTTTTCAGCGGCGCGGGAATGTTGGTCTGGTCCCCGACGCGATAGCCTTCGATGGTCCGTGTCGTCCGGTTGGTGCGGCACTGGAACGTGGTCGTATCCATGACAGAGACGGAAACCCGGATCAGGCGGGCCTTCAGCATCCCGGCGCGGGCGGTTTCGATGACTTCGACCGGCCAGGGCATGACGCGCGAGACGAAGTTGAAGCCGAGGCAATAGGTGCCCATCGGCGTGTCGCCCAAGATGTTGCCGTCGATGTCCACGTAGACCGTGCCGCCATAGTACCCCTGACACCAGACATGCAGATGGTTGCCGGCGAGTTGGGTAAGCGGGGAACCGTCATAGGTCACGATGCAGTCCATCGCCGCATCTGCCGAGAATTCTTCAAGGAACCGCGTCATGACCCCGTTCACGACGCGATCGACAATCGCCCAATAGCCACCGAAGATCGGAGCGACGTTGACGAATTGACCGTCAGTCGTCCAAGGCACGAAGCCGATGTTCTCCTGGCCGAACTCCGCAAGCCACGACACCGCGGCAATGGTGCCGTCCGAGTTGATGACGAACAGGTACTTGTCGGGCGAGTTCGAGTAGATCGGCGGCGCGCAGAGTTTCTTGGGCGTGCGGATCAGGTGCGAGTGGAAGTTGGAAATCGGCGTGATCGACCACTTCAGGTAGATGTTCCCGTCGAGGCGCGCGGCCGCGATAGTTTCACCAGATCCTTCCACGAACACCACACCGTCATCGACAAGGACCGGGCGGACATGGTTCGAGGCGCGCTTGTCGATCAGGATGGCGTTGAAGGTCCGTGGCGAAAGCACGCCGCTGTCCCTGAGCGAGACGTAGTAGATGCCCCGGTCGGAGAACAGCAGGAGGTCGCCAGCGTTGATCGCATGGAGGAAGCGCGGCGCGTTGTCGCCCACCTGCCGCACGATGGCGTCGTCATCATCGGCGCCCGCCTCAAAGTCGGTGATGTCTCGGACAGAGGACATGACGACCAGATCGGGAACGGCGGGGAAGTCGGTCAGGGCGAGGCGTCCAGCCGCAGAGGAACCGGCGCGGGGATAGCCGCGGATCGGGGACATGAGCGGTTCATCCCAGATCGGGGACGAGAGCGGCGCAATGAGCGTCTTGGAACTGACCGTCGTAGACCCGCTTGGACCAGACAGCTTTTCGGCGTTGTCGGGCCCGTCGAAGAACTCGATCGTGATGACGCTGATGACGTTGCCGACGATGTTGGTGATGAGGCCCGAGAAGTTGGTGTCCTGCGCAATCACCGTATCCCCGATGCGGAACACCGACGACGATGCAACGGTGATGTTGTAGCTTGGGGGAAGGTTGGAAATCACCGTGCCGGTCACGACGGTTGGCGAGGTATAGCCGGTGATCGAGACTTCCCGGCCCCCGTAGCGGACCCGTTGGCCCACATAGCCGGAAGTCCAGAGCGCGGCGGATGCGGTGAGGGAAATCACGCCGGTCGTCGCGGAGGGCTGGATCTGGATGTCCTTGCGATAGGCCCAATAGGGCTGCGCCTTGCCGTTGCCGCTGGACGTGGCGAAGGTCATCTCCGCCAGCGCAAAGGTGCCGGTGTAGGTCAGCACGTAGAGGCCGAAGGGTCCACCGATGACGGTGCGTTCCCGGAAGGGTTCGATCCAGACCGTAGAGGAATCGGTCCACGGCACGGAGGCAATCGTCTGCACCGTCGCCGCCGCCGAGTCGATGATGATGAGCGAGGTATCATTGACGACGAGACCGAACACCAGACCAGTCTCTGGCCGGATTTCGATCACGTCCTCTGCGGTGCTGACCGACTTGCGCAGATAGGTTCCAGGGCGGGAAGTCACGGTGCGGGCCGACGTGACGCGGACGTTCAGCGCCTCGCGCATCGAGTTCTGGCGCACTTCCAGATCGTCGCCTTCCAGAAAATCACCGATGATTTCCCCGAGGGCGAAGCTGCGTTGGGTGATGGTTCTCTTAGCCACGGCGGAACCGGGCACTGTGAAGCCGCCCCTCCCGATAGGGTTCTGTCGCAGAGCGGGACTTGCTGGACTTCACGCGGGCGCGGTCGAAGTGCATTTCTGCACGGGCGTCCATGTCTGCCGCCTGATTGGGTTCGGATTTCAGCGAGCGAAGGATGACCGCTTCAAGCCGAAGCTGGATGCCCCGCGCGAAGTTGGCGCTCCACAGATCGACGCCCGGCACTTCAACGACTTCGACAAAGCAGCCGTTCGGATCGTTGACGTAGACGTTCGATCCGTCCTGCGTCCAGTCGGGGAAGGACCGGACCCCGCCCTCATCCTCTGTCCAGAGGCGGCGCACATGCAGCACATCGAGGGGGACCGCATAGGCGTCGTCATAGCCGTACTTCCCATCGGTGCGGGTTTCCAACTGAACCTGACGCCGGGTGAAATTGTACGCCCCATCTTCCAGTTCCGCCTCAACGATCAGCGGCCAGTTGCGCGACAGCACCAGCCATTCGTTCGAGGCATCTTCGCCGTTGACGGTATATTCGCCCTGCTCCGAGAGCGCGGCGTTGATGATCTGAAGCATGGAGAATTGTGTTGCCATGCGCCGGATATTCCCGACGCGGCCCTTGGGACCAAATGCACAAAGCAAAAGGGGGCGGAAAACTCCGCCCCCCTTCAGGGCCCCGGTCTTTCAGGAGGACCGCCCGCGTGGGGCCTATTCTTCCTCCACGATGTCGATTTCAGCCATCCGCGAGCGAATGAGCCGTTCGACATCCGCGCGCCGCATCTGTTTCTCGGTCTTGATGCCGAGTGACAGCATCATGATCTTGAGTTCTTCAAGGCTCATGTCCTCAAGGCGGCGAGGAGCCATTGCCTGCGCCTCGGAAGTTTCCGGGACGATGACCAGGTGGCCGCGGCTGTTCGCCACGTTCTCCATCGCCGTCACGTAGTCGTATTCCACCGCGCCCTTGGCTTTCACGGCGGCGAGCGCCGCCTTGTCCTCATCGGTCGCGGGCTTGAACGCCGGGTTGGCTGCGAGCTTCACCATCTTCGGCATGTCAGATATCCTTCGACACGTAGGCGCTGAAGGCGATCGAGGGCGCGGTTCCGGTCACGTCGAGATAGAGGTCAACATAGCGGAACTTCGTCCGGTTCTTTTCGGTGCGGAACGGGACCACGAAGCGGTCCAGCGCGGCGCCGTCCTTGGTTTCCTGCGAGCCGGTCAGTTGCGAAGCCTTGCCGGTCTGGAAGTAGCCAAGGACTTCCGCATCCGAGCGGTTCGCCACGTTCGAGCCAAGGATGTAGAACTTGTAGGTTTCACCCGTGGCGCCGTTGGTGACGATGGACTCGATGTTGGCAACGAGAACGCAGTCGGTCGCCGCAGCGGCCCCCTGGTCCCATTGGGAACCGACATACCCATCCGCGGCAAGGGCGGCTTGTGCAGCGGCCCGCTTGACGAGGCCGGTCGCCGCGTCGATCGCATAGGACTTGTTGTAAGACATCGGGGTTGCTCCTTATTTCACAATGGCCGCATCGGTCACGGACGACAGGCGCATCCCGGCATAAGCGCCTTCGATGCAGAGCCCGGTGTCGTGTTCGATGTTGGTCCGGTAGTGGACGCCGTTTTCCATGAGGCCGATGTCCGTCACCTGCATGGGCGAGGTTTCCAGCCCGGAGACGCCGGTTTCACCGAACGACAGGATGTAGATCGACGCGGTGACGGCCGAGCCGCCGCCATAGGCGACTTCGTTGAAGGGCAGGAAGGCACCGAAGGGGGTGATGCCGTAGCCGATCAGCATGGGCAGGCCCTGATAGCGTGCCACGCGACGGCCCATGTCCTCCGTGTCGTTGGTGTAGACACCGCCGACGCCGGCATCCCGCACCGCGGCCGGGAAGCGGTCACGCAGCTTCTTCGGCAGCAGGATGTGGGTCGGGTTTTCGACCAGCGAAATCGCCAGATCGAGCATCGCCAGGGAAAGGGCGCCGCCGCCAGACGATTGCGAGTTGGCGATGACGCGGCTTTCGTAGTTCGAGCCGTCCACCGAAGTCGATCCCGAGCCGACAGCGCGAAGCCGGTTCTTGATGCCGGTGTATTCCTTCGGGTTCGAGAAGTTGTCGCCGGTCATGAAGGTGTCGGTCAGAACCTTCGCCTTGCGCTTGATCGACATGCGTTCTTCGGTCGAGCGGCGTTCCATGCCGTAGCGGTTGATGAGAACGCGGTCCACGTCGATGTTGCCGGCGATCGGGAAGCACTGTTCCGTCAGGTCGTTGACAACGCCGTAGCCGTCGAGCGGGGTTTCGTTGATCGCCCGGAAGCCCATGTTGTTCGGCAGGGCGCCTTCGCGGAAGTAACCGTAGCGGCCACCGGGGGCGGTCTTGTAGGGCAGGACGCCGAGGATGTCGGATTCCTCGGGGAACAGTTCGATGATGGCGCGGGATTTCTCCACCGCCACGGTCTTTGCATATTCAGGAAGGGTATGGACCATTTTTCAGCCTTTCAGGTTTTCGAGTTGGCAAAGCGAAGCCGTTCCATCGGAGACATGTTCTCCGTGTCGGGCTTCGCGGGCTGCGCTGCGGGGGTGGTGTGGCCGGCAGGACGGAGAAGGGCTTCGAGGGCCTTCACGCCTGCGGCAGAGAGGGTGGCATTCTTCAGCGCCGTTGCCTGATCGGCGGGAAGGCGCGTCTGAAGCGCGCGTTCGATCGAGGAAAGCCGGGCCTGTTGTTGGGCCGGGGTTCCAAGGGCTTCCATTTCCGCCTTGTTGGCGGCGTAGGCTTGCGAGTATTTGACCGCCTCGTAGCGGGCCAGAAGGTCGGAGACCTTCGAGGCCGCGGAGGCCGGGGCCCCAACGTCCTTCAGGAACGCGCCAAGTTCATCGAACAGCGGCGCCATTGCCGGGTCGTCCTTGGCGAGATTGACCGAGAAGCCTTCGGGAAGGTCGAGCCCGTCGAAGGTCAAGCCTTCGGAGGGGGCGAAGTCGTAGGCTTCCGGGATCTGTGTCGCGCGTTCGGCCATCTGGGCATCGCGGGCCACAAGGTCACTGTAGTGCGCACCGAAGGCGGCAAGATCGGGCTGGCCGTCCTTCTGGTAGTCGGCGGGGATGAAGGAAAAATCCGGTGCGGCCTGTTCGATGGGTGCGGGACTACCGCCCCCCTCGTTTTCCGGGGCCCGTGTCATTTTGTCGTTGAAGAAGTTGTTCAGTTTCATCGCTCATGATCCTCCTGAGATCGAGCGGCATGAAACTCTGAGCGTTGCGCGCTTCTAATGCACGCGGGTCAGCGAGAATGGGGACCGGAAAATCCTTCGTCGCTTTTTCCATCAAATCCAACAGGATAGCGCCTTCTTCCGTCAGAAGAAGCGTGCGGATGGCGGCGATGGCCTTGTCTGCCGCCTTCCCGTCGAAGCTGCGAAGCCATGACAGGTAGGTCAGGAGGGGGCCGGGTTCACTGAACCGGAGCGGGAGGGGCATCTTGGCTTTCACTGATGACGGTGAGTTCATCGCCTGAAGCACGGAGGATGTTCTTCAGGGTGGCGGGCATGTCGATGACCTGCGGCAAGGACTCCCCGAAGGTCATGGCGGCGAGTTCGAGGTTCGATCGCGCCACCATCACCTTGTCCTGGTTCTGCGCCTTGGTGAGCGGCGAGATGGGGGCCACGCTCAGGTTGCGGCCGTTGTGGGTGATCGCATCGGGGAACTCGCCAAGCTGGACGCCCAGATAGTCGAACCGCTGGATCATCGGCAGGATGAGTTCGGACCAGAGCGGGGCGGATGGTTTTCCGATGCGCTGTTGCACACGGCGGCGTTCGTCCAGCCATTGAGCGGCAGTCGGAGGGGTTTCGCCGCGCTGGCGGGGGCCATCCTGATAGAAGGCCCTGCGGAGTTCGTCGGCTTTCCGATCTTCCGCGAAATAGCCCTGATCGACGTTCACGCTGCGCGAGAAATCGTAGATCTGATCGCGGGAGAAGTTCCGGCCCGCGGGGATGGCGGTTCCGGCGATGATGCCGTTTTCCAGATCGAGCGCGCCGTCAGAGGGATAGATGATCGTGTTGAGTTGCGACTGTTCCATGCCCGAGAGGACGAGGTCCGCGAGTTTGTCCAGCACGCGCATGTCGGGCCGGGCCTTGATACCTGCCCCGCGGCCCCACGGTCTGCCCGGCAGCGGGTTGAAGCGGCCGACGAGAAGCGGACAGGCGCCGGTCATCGGGCCGATGATCTGCTTTTCCGGGGAGACGCGGATGCCGTCCACGGTCACTTCCGAGGCCCACATGGGGTTTCCCGGATCGGACCAGTCCAGCCAGTAGCCCCAACAGACTTTCACGGTCGCGCCGGGCTTTTCCATCTTCGCCTTGATGCGCGGTTCGCTGAGGTCGTAATCCTGATTGGCAAAGAGCGCGGGAAGGGTAGAAGCAAGGACGGTCTTTTCGCGGAAGCGGTCGAGGAAGCCGCGATGTCCCGGAGTGACGAGCAGTTCGTTCGCGGGGACGGCTTCGCAGTGGATCGGCATCGAGATGTGCGAGGCTTCGACCCAGATCGCCGGGGTGCCGTGGGTGGCGGCTTCAAAGCCCCATTGCGGGGCCATGTCGTTGTAATTCGAGGACTGGATCAGCGAGAACATCTTGTCCTCGCGTTCCTGGACAAGCGCCTGGATGGTTTCCGCGATTTCCTCTGGAACGTCCGAAATCACTTCATAGGATGCCCACCGCACTTCAGTCGGGGTGAAGTAGGTAATCAGGTCGCCGGCCAGATCGGTTGCCAGTTCTTCGGGGAGCGAGATGAAGGTCGATGTATCTTCCATCTTCGTCGCGTTCGAGAACAGGAATTCCGTTCCGGGGCGGCAGAAGGACATGACTTCTTCGATCGCCGGGCGCACGTCGTCGCGCCAGCGTTTCGCGGCGGAATAGCGCGTCGAGAATTCCTTGCCTGGCTTCATCGGTCGCTACCGCGCGGGAATGGATAGGGATTCTGATTCGGCTTCGGCTTCGGGGTTGGCTTTGATCCGGGGATCGAAGCGGGCGCTGCCTTGCCGGCCTTGCCGAACATGGGGATGGAGCGAAGCCCAAAGACCGAGGCGAGGTCGTTTCCGAGCCCGCCCGCCTGCTTTTCGGTCGTTTGCGTCAGTTCAAGTTCAGAGAGGCGGCGTTCCCGCAGCCTCGCCGCCTTGTCTGCCGGATCCTCGCGTGGTGACTTCATGGATGACCTCTGCCCCGATTGCGGCCAACTTCCGCTTGAGGCCCCTCGGGGTAAATGCACGTAGACCGAGGATGTGGCCGATGATGGTGGCGCAGGTCATGGGCGGATAGAGCGGGAACAGGGCGTGGTCGCGCGGCGTGAGGCGGAAAATCGTGTCGCAGAGCGTGTGCCTTGCGGTGAGTTGGTCGATCACGTCGTCATGGTGATGTGTAACGATGATGCGGGTTCCGGTCCCTTGAGGGTCGAAGAACATCCAAGTGTCATCGGCGGTGTAGCCCCAGAGTTCGACGTGGCCGAACCATGCCATCGGGGAAATCTGCCCGAGATGGTTTCGGAACGCTGGAGCGTAGAAGCCGACATACCATTCGATCACGCGCGCCTCCGCAGCGAAATGTGGTGCCTGACGGGTTTCGAGATTTTCGGCTTGGTGACGGAGGACAGGACGATGCTGTCCCCCTCTCCCCCGCCAAGAAGGGCGTTCTCGACGGATTCCACGATGTGCGAGTAGCGATTCTTCCGGGGGCGTTCCGCGTAGACGCCGGGGAGGCCCTTGATCTTCGGATAGTGGTAGCCGCCCGCAAAGCCTGTCTTGGCCGTGATGCAGGACGGGTTCACGGCGAAGGCGTTGCGGCGTTCGAGAACCGCTTCCACGGTCGATCGGCGCATTTCCGGGTTGTTGTCGGTCGTCGCCGGAAGCACCCGCATTCCGTTGGCCTGGAACACGTCGTAGGCCGTGGTTTCGACCGACTGGACGCCATCCCCACCCCTTGGATCGCCCCAGAACTCCGCATGGTAGCCGGGATATTTCTGGGCGAGATGTCGACGAACCCGCGGCGCAAAGAGTTGGGCGCTTTCGTTGTCACCGATCAGTTCGGAAAGAAGCGTCCATCGCCCGTTCACGCATTGCATGAAGGCAGCGGCCGGATCGCGCCCGAAGTCCAGGCCCACGATGATCGGCGCACCTGAAATCGGCGCCATCTCCACGGGGGCGATGTGGTCCTGTTCCGAGAACGTCGGATAGACAGGTTTCCCATCGGAGTAGAGGCCGACCTTGTTCATCACGCGGCGGTCGATGAACTCCTTCGACTTCCCCTGAATGATCTGAAGGTAGGACTTCTTCGTGTGGTTCTGGTTCTCTGCCTTCGGGTTGGCCTGATAGACAATCCGCCCGTCGATCTTCTTTTCAACGAGCCCCGGAGGCTGCACGAAGAACTTCCAGCCCGCAGGCTTCACATACTCTGCCTTCTGTTCCTCGCTCCATTCCTGAGGCAATGGAAGGTCGCCGCGCATGTAGGGTATCCAGTGCCCTTCCCTTGGCGCGTTCAAATCGACAAAGCCGCCGTGCCACGAAGCCCCCGGCCCGTTCTTCATCGACGGATACCGCCCACACCGGGACAGGAGTTCGTCGATCACCGCCTTTTCGCAGAACTGCCCCTCGTTCCGAAAGAAGCCCGTAATCTCGTAGGACGCACAGACCTGTTCCGCCACATCAGGATCTGGAATGGCAATGAAGATGACCTCGCAATCAACGACCGTCCCATCCCCAGACGAATGCTTGCGCTTCAGGTGATGCAGCGCCGGTTCAGACCGGATCATCGGCCCCCACTCGTTTTCAGGGAACCAGTCCAGCCATGTCTTGATCGTCGTCTCCCGAAGTTCCTTGTACGTGTCCCGTGTCACCAGCCACCGCGTCCGACGAACCCCGTCGAAATCCGGCTCCTGCTCCTCCGCAATCGCCCAGACCTTCATCACCGAACACGAAGATGTCCCGCTCTGAATAGGGCCCTGGATGATCGACAACTCCCCCCGATCCCAGAAGAACCCGGACAGAACCTCCCCGTCAGGAACGTAGACGAAATTCCCCCGCGACGTTCTAGGTAGCATCGACCATCACCTTCTTCAGCATCGTCCGCGCATCACTCAGACGCCGGCCAAACCAAGCCTTCCGCTCATCCGTCGCATCCCCGCCAAACCACGCACTCACTTCCCCGCCAGACTTCGCAACCACAATCATCGCCACATCATCCCCCTCAACCAACCGCTTCACACGACGCCGCGCAAAGTCCACGCACCCATTCCACATCACATCCCGGAAAGGCTCACCCTGATACTCACCGCCATCAGGAACAACCTCGTACCAACTCCCGTCATGAAACTCCAAACCACACGCAGCGCACCCATGACCCCCATCCTCAAACAACTCAAACGCCGAACACCCACACCCACAAATCCAAATCCGACGCTCAGACATCCCTAAATCCTCCAAAGTCCCAATCCGCTACCAACGCCAGACCAGCAGAAATATACCAGCCCGGCATCCATCCTCACTTTCAGTACCAATCCGCTACATTTAGGCCAGAATGCAAAAAATTACGGTAAAAAAATGCGAGAGCGGGGGGGTGGAGTAGCACAAGCCGCGCGGCCGATTTTCCCCCCGGCCCCCCTCCGGGCATCCCCTCAATCGGGGGGGTGGGTCGGCCCTGCATCCCCCCTGCCACTGCCCTCTGACTTGCCCTTGCATCGGCCCATTGTTGCAGGCTTGCGCGATTGTC
>ERZ724509.968-NODE-968-length-11299-cov-4.445482_pt1 | contig 11299 bp, 29 predicted proteins | sample MGYA00376042_ERZ724509 | MGnify/ENA primary metagenome ERZ724509 (study PRJEB28724, sample SAMN07190887) | wastewater metagenome | isolation source: effluent of sewage treatment plant in Hong Hong | place: USA: Christiansburg, Virginia | collected 2016-03-01 ...
CCCTATTCTGAAAGATATTTAGAGTGGGTTAAGCAGTGTAAATTGCCCTTACTTACCAATACACAGCGAAAGTTTGCTGAATGGTTACTTCAAGAAGAGAACTCAAAGGTGATTGCACAGATAGGCGACCTTGACTCGATATTTATCTCGGTACGAAAATTCATTAAAAATAACCCTAAAGCCAGTATATAATGGAGCAGAAAGACTTTGATAAGCTTATTAAAACAAATGGTAAGAAGAACCTTGGTTGGAAGACCGATAGGCTTAGTTATAACCCAGATGATTTAGAGAATGCGTTATCTTCTCACTGGTCTAAAGAAAACAAGGCAGAAAGCTGGATTAATTTTGGTCATGGCACGCTACAAGATTTGTTTTTTCTAAAAGAAGGACTGCCCTACAATGTTTTTGCTAAAGTTAGATGCTTTCTTAAAATCAATTACCGAGATAGACTGATTGCCGCAACCGTAATTCAGTGGTTAGGAACTAACTGCGGCCTTTGTTTCCTTAGAGAAGCTTTTAAAAAGGCTGGATACGATATTGTAAGAACCCCTAAAACAGTAAGCAATGAATACAGTGCCGACAGAAGTAGTTTATAATCTAATAATGCTACAAAACCCAATACTTGTTAGTAATGAAACATACAAAGACAATGATTTTGTTTTATTACCGACAACTTACGAAATATTAAAATGTGTTAATGGCACTACTTTTATTGAAGACAGCAAAAAAATAATTGCAGGCTTGACTGGGTATCCCAGTGTAGACCTATCTGATGAAGCAGCTAACATAATAGCTAAGGAAACTGGCTGGGTTGACGTGGAGAAGCTAGCTATAAATAATACTGACAAGTATGTTGGACATCAAATAGCACAAGAAAACGAAAGGAATTTAGCTTTTAATAGTTTTATTGATGGGTTCAAAGCAAATCAATCTATTAATGATAAAGAATTTACACTAGCTCACATGGAAGCTATGTGCGCTTTCGGAATGGCTTTAGAAAGATTCAAAGATGACCATAACAGACAAGATAATACTAGCGAATTTAAGGGATACATAGCAGAATTAACCAAACCCAAAGTATACAAAGTACAACTAGAGATGGAGGAATATGGCGTTTGCTATGCATGCAATATGATGGGATTAAGACATTGTGAATCCCCCGAAAAATGCAATAATTCAATTACTGCTAAAAGACCAAAATTGACCAACAATAAATACAAAGTCTTAAAAATAATCAAATGAAGTTATTGTCGTACATCCACAGAAAAGTATTATCGCCCATGGCTTGCTGGATTGAAAAAATTGCAATGCCGAATATGCCATGCGACCACCGTTTTGAAATAAAAGATGTGATGAGCATAGAAACAGACCCTCTATGCCATTATTGCAAAAAGCCTTTAAGTGAATTAACTAAAACAATGTAACCATGGCCTACATTAACGGAGAATTTAAAAACGAGCACCACGATATTACCATTGAAGTATTAGAGCCCACAAAAGGCGAATCTAGTTATGGTGAAGGAATGCAGATTCATGTTGACTGGGATAGTTTCTCATCCATTAGCTTATCTCAATTTAGGGATATAATCAAGTGGATGGAAGACAAAGCAGACCATATTGAAAAGAATTTCACTAAAAATGGCAAACCGAAAAAGAAATAGTATGAAAAAACGCAATCCCCCTGCTACTTACCGATTAGCCACGGTCACGGCTACGCTGCAGCAATTAAAAGAAATCGGAATTGATGAAGATATAGTTGGCATGGAAGTTAAAGTCTATGAAATGAATAAGCATGGCGGTATGTACCCCCCTTGTTCAAAAATAATAGTGGACAATAAGCTAGAATGGCTTGCTAAAAGGGGAATCAACGCTGACTATATATTACCCACAAGTTGGCTATCATTTAAAGAGAATATTTAAAATATTAATATGGGATTACACATTAAAAAAGTTGGAGAATTATACTATCAAGTAGTAAAATATGGACAAATGTACGGTTATCATATTTACGACAAGTATGGCAAAGACAGACAAGTAATGGAAAAGCATGAAGAACTGGTAGATACCCCAGAGGAGGCTGATAGTAATGCCAGAGATGCTATATCATATCATTACGAATAACTAAAATAAAAACAATGGAGCACCTACAATCAGAAAAACCTAAGCAGACTTTTGAAGAATGGCGAGTAGAAACAGTTAAGTTGTTTGCGCAAGCTTGGAAAATTGATATGATTTCCGCAAGCAAAAGGATAAAAGACAAAGCAATGAAGGATTGGTATGATGATGGTTTTACCCCTTACGTTTTTTTTAGAGAACATTACCAACCAATAATTTAAAATTTATGAAACCTAAAGTAAAATCGGAAGTTAAGATAGATATTAAAATATCAGTAGAACTTACGCTAAGCGAAGCAAGAGCATTAAACCAAATAGCATCTTATAATGTAAACGATTTTTTAAAATTATTCTACCAGCATCTTGGCAAGTCTTATCTACATCCGCATGAAGCTGGTGTAATACAATTATTTGAGACAGCTAAAGAATTGCTAGGCAGTGAAATTTACAAGGCCGATAAGATTATTAATGGAATTAATGAATCCCCTAAAAAATAAACAAGTCATGAGTAAGGTCAATGTTTATAAAAAGATGGCCGTTGCTTTAAGGAAGCAATTCTACCAGCCAATATTTGATATTGATAATGGAGTACACGTTCATTTAGATGCTGGGAGATACATAGCTGCGATAAAATCCGCTATCATGGCTGTAGACCTTCGTATTGAAGCTTACATGTCCCCACCAAATGGGGCAATAGATTGGGCTGAAAATAAAGCAGATTATTGGGAGCACGTTAAAAAGGAGTTAGAAAACCAATTAATAACTTTTAGACACAAACAAAGAATAAAATGAACCTAGAAGGCAGAAAGAACAACATTTATTTCGACAAGAATGGTATTCAAATACTTGAAGGCGACTTGTTAAAGGTATGGCATTTCATTGGAGCAAGGAGAAAGATAAACTACATGTACCATGTTGCTGTTATTGAGCAAACTAAAGACTTCCCAGTAATGTCTATAAGGGATTATGACAAAGAAAAACCGCATTGCAGGTTATATGTTTTGTGCGACAACGAAGAAAGAATGTATAAAGATGCCGAAATAATCAGTGAAAGAGACTGGGAAACTGAAAGACTTAAAATAACCCCATTAAAAAAAATACCCAATGGAAAGGTATAACGACCCTCTTTTTAAGAAAACGTTTTTACGAGCACTTTTATTTTTGATTTTATTAGCATTACTTGATTTATTAGCATTTTGGATTATTATGTCTATGCCGAAAGAAGACACCAAACCCAATGCCGAACAGAAATTCACCCAGCATGAGATTGAATACTCGTACTTTAAAGGGTTTATGGATGGGGTAAATAATATGAACTACGATACCAGTTTAGCAGAATTTAAGAATAGTTACCCTATAAAAAACAACGATTAACAAAACTTTCACAAAAAATACTTTGTTGTTTCAATAGATAACACTTAATTTTAGTTATTCAAATAAAACGAAATGCAAAACACTATTGATTTAATCAAGCGATTAGAGCTTGTTAACACCGAGCTTTTCAACAAATTTGGCGCAGAATCCTACAACGTTAGATGCGAAATATATGATGTCATAGAGCACTTAAAAGCAATCGACAATTTTGATAGCACTGCCATCATAGGTATTCTAACTAAGCGTCAGCAATTTGATAGAAACGAAATTAATAATATCACGGCAGGCACTTTTTTTATCGTTACCGAAGACCACGAAAGGCACAAAAAAGAAAGCCCCAATTTCGCATACGACCTTACTGGAATTATGCTATGCCCCCCCAATACTTATGCAGAGCGGCCAGCATTGCGCTCTATATACGTTGAGCCAAACACCTATGAAAAATTAGGGACGGTAAAAGAATTAAAAGAACTTATACAAAGTAGTATTTCTCACAAAATAGAGTTATGATTTACGTTGAAAAGGTAAAGGTACTAGATACCCCATATGATAAAGTCTTGAAAGAGGGCTTTGAATTTACATGCACAGAGGTTAATCTATTTGTTGGAGACCAAGGCTGCGGTAAAAGCACTTTACTTAATATGATGCATTCCGTTTCAGCACAATTGAAGATAAGTGTATCTGATTTTGTTAAGAAGAATGGAGTGGAGACTTTTTTATTTGATTCAGAGAAGCAGAACCCTAGAGTAATGAATTTAGACCAAGCCCCTGATTATGGTGCTGCGTTGTATAGCCATTTTCGCTCTCACGGAGAAGTCCTATCTGAATATACAGTTGATGGCATAAATAAAGCCAAAGATTGTGTAATGTTTTTTGATGAGCCAGAAAGCGGCTTATCAATCAACAACCAGTATAAGCTTGTTAAAGCAATCAAAGGCGCAGTAAAAAGAAACTGCCAGTTCTTTATTGCAACACACTGTATCCCCTTAATAGAATCGTTTGATGTTATTTCTATTGAACATTTAAAGCAGATGAGCGGAGAGCAATTTATAAACCTTTGTAAGAAAAAAGCGAATAAAAAGTAATTATGGAAGCAATTACAAAAGAACAAGAAAAAGCAATTAACCGATTAAACAGAGCATTAAAAAACGCACATGAGCATAATATTTTTTTAGCTGGAATGAATGGCGATTTGTTGTATGCAACTCAACAAGCAATAGATAACTGTAATAGTGATGCAGATTATTGCGAAGTAGCCAGATGCAATCAACATAACGAGTATGGAAGCGGTCATCTTTACAGTGGAAATTATCAGGATAGTGGCGGTTATTAAAATGTAAAATAAAAAATATGAAGTCTAATAACATTCAAAATATGCCAAAAGATGGTCAAGAAAATAATAGTATAAAACAAAATGTAAGCAGCAGTTTGCGAAAAGGAACAACAAAATGCCCGATTTGTAAACAACCGCTACACTTTGAAATTATGGGGACAATGAGAATAGTAAGAGATGATAAATATTCAGCGTATTGCCCAACTGATGTTCGGTATTTTGATGTCGTAGCAAATTGACGAATAGTGTCCGTTGCATTACCGCTAACGTATAAGCACTTACGTCAGGTTCGGATTTTTAAAACCAAATGTTCAATAACAATTAAAAGCTCAATAGAATGAAAAATTTCAATTTAACAACTGTCAGCCGCACTTGCGTAAGTACATTGTTAGCGGCTGTTCTTTTCACTGGATGCGTTGAGGATGCAAAAGAAAGTGTACAAAACGGAAGCTTTACCGTTGAATTTCTCTTTGAACAAAATGGGTGCAAAATGTATCGTTTCAAAGATGGTGGTAGATATGTTTATTGGTCAGACTGTCAAGGTAAAGTCCAAAGTGATTATAGCACTCAATCAGGTAAAACAATGGTTAAGCGTAATGTCGAAGCGATTACTTCAGAATAGCCGCTAACGGTTTCGGGCTTGGCGAAGGGCAAAAATTAAAAGCACAAAAGATGAGTGAAGCACAAAAGATTATAGAAAGCACAAACATTGAAGTTAGCACTTCTGTTTTGCCTTTTGCCAATACTTTGTTAGCACCAGTTTTTTCTACTGCTGTTATTCAAAAGATGGTTTGCGAAATGGAAGTTTTAAGGTTCAACTTGCCGTGTGAAAATGTTAAGTACCTATTTTCTGATTGGGAAATAGACGTACTTTCAATGAATAAAAATGACTACTTAACCGAATATGAAGTAAAAGTAAGTAGGTCAGATTTTAAAGCTGATGCAAAAAAGAAAAAGTGGCAATGGTATGAAAAAAGAATTGAAAATATGATTTCAAATTACTTCTACTACACTTGTCCAGAAGGATTGATTTTAGAAACTGAAATACCTGATTTTGCGGGGCTTATTTATGCCACAAACGAAGGATTAAAAGTGATAAAAAAAGCACCATTACTTCATAAAAAAAAACACGATAGAGTTAAAACACTCTCTAAATTTTGTCGAGTTATGTCAGAAAGAAGTTATTTAGGAAGTTGTCGCTTAACTTATGAAAATGCTAAACGGAAGCGGTCTTAAAATTGGTGCTAACGTTTTGCGGCTTGGTGTCTGTTATTTTGCCTTGCAGACATTTCAAGCCTTAGATAAAATTTATAGGCAAAATAATAGCACCAAACCGCTGTTATACGCTGGGCGGTGTTGAAACGAAAATTATGAATACATACGAAATTGAAAGAAAATTAGGGGACAAAGCAGACAAATGGGAACTGCATAGTTTACAAACTGAAAACAGAGAATTAAAAAGCCACGTTAACGAACTTGAAAGAAAGATTGGATATTTGGAAAGCACAAATAGTAATAGATACTATGCACTTGAACGGCTTTTTAATATGATGGCAGAACACCCCCAATTTTCTGACTTACAAAACGAAATTTATCAATTGAAAGGTAGTTTGTAGCCTTGCGTATAACGTAGAGCATTGATGCTGTCGGCTAAAATTAGTTAATTGTTTTCTTTAGGCTTCGCCGATAGTATCAATGCATTGTTGAGCGAAGGTCGTTTGCGGCTGTTTATTTAGTTCATCTTATCTGACGACCGGAGTTCGTCAGCTGATTTACTGTTCTGTATCTGCTAGTACTACTAAAGCAATGACGTAAAAGAAGTTTACGTTGTTGCTTTAGTAGATATGTGACATCGAATATCATTGGGTGAAAAAACATTAACTGTAAGTATTTTCCCATTCTAAAATTTCGGAATTCTAAAAATATATCTTGTAGCTTCATGCAAGCCTTTTTGCCTTCGGCGCTTCACTAGCAAGCTCGCGGCGCCTTCGCCTAAAGGCTTGCAGGTATAGTTCGTCTTGTTATTCGTTTTTACTCTTTGAATTTAAAAAAGTAAACAATTATCGTTACATTTTAATCAGCTGACGAATTTCGCCTCAACACAGCGATTGACGCTATTGATATTAACAACTAATTTATAATTAAATGCCTAGTGTACTTGTTAAAAATATTAGATACCATTTTGTAAAGCCTTATTACTTGCGTTCAGAAAGCCAATTAATAGGTATAAAAGCTACTTTTTGTAATGGCAGATTAGTTTGGAATATTAAAGGAGAAAAAATAAGCTACAACCAATTAAAAAAATTAAAGTCTTTTAAAAAAAGAGTATGATACAGTCAATAATTAAAAGCTCCCCTAATGATAAAATCGGCCTGCAACTAGCCAAAATAGAAGTAGACCCAGCCTATTTAAGCAAGTGGAATGAAAGTTCTAAAGATTTTGTTTGTCTTGTTAAAAATGGCGAATTATTAAGACCTACACTGTATAGAATAGGGGGTATGGGTAATCCTAATGTTGGGAAAGACAAATACTTCCTTCTGCTAAAGTACGTAGAGGCTGTATATGATTTAGAATTTTTGAAGGGATGCTACCCAGATAGAAGTAATAAGCAACTTGAATCACAAAGAAATCATTTAGAGGGCTGCTGGTGCATACTTGATAGCGAAGGGAATGAAAGAATTGTTTTCAAGCAATTTCAATCGCCATGGTTGATTAAAGATAGCTGCTTATATTCTTTAGATAGCGATTGTTATAATATAGAAACTGGAGAAAAATATGGGCGTAGTTCCAATTGCTTGGAAAGCAATGACTATGTTTTTATTGCCAATTTATTTGATAAAGACCATTCTAAAAGAGGTATCTTAAAAATTAAAAAGTCTGACGGAACATCAGAATTATTCCCTTAAAAGTAATATTATGGCTAAAACAGTACATCAATTATTAAATGCAAAGTATCCAGATGGAGAGTGTGTTATTCTTCAAAAAAAGAACAACCTATATTTCAACTATATGATGTTTATAGAGGGGGAAAGTAATTTAAAATCAATAATATTAATTAGCCATGAATAAGATTGAAGATATATTTAATAAAGATGTTAAGGTAGTTTTTGGGCTAGAGGCGCAAGGTCATATACCTACTATTGAGGCCATCATCAAAAGATGGAATGATTCATATAAAAGAGATTACCCAGACCAGCCATTAAACATGATGTATTCCAAACACGTTTGGGATGAGATTGGTAAGACCATAGGCTGGTGTCCTTTCACTGCAGCACTATACTATTTTGAATACTTGGAAGAGAATAAGTCCATTAAAACTCTTGTAGAAGCTGCAAAAGAACTGGTATATGAATTAACTGGCGAACAAGAAGCAGAAGAAGAGCTTGAAAAGGGCTTGGGGGTAACGCTATGTATGCGAACCCTGAACCTTAAAAAAGAAATTAATAAAATAACCGAACATGGCAGATAAAACTAAAGAAGTTGGAATAGTAGGCGTTGAAATAAGCCTTCGCACCGAAGACGGAGAAATATTAAAGGTAGATATGAATAAGGAAGTACAAACTATAATTTATTCTCTACTATCTAATTTTTTTAGAGACGGAATCCCATATGTGACCGATGAAAAGTAAACTATATTTTTTAACAGCAGATGCAGAGCTTTGCTATAAAGGAGAATATCTTTTAGAAGAGGCTGGCGTTGATGAATTAGAGGTCTATTCCGCTAATCCAATCAAAGATGATAGCCTTTTCTACTGCAAAGAATTTGAAAGTTGTGGAGAAAAAGGAGAATGTGGTAAAGACTGCGAAGGATATGAGCCAAGAAACGGAAAGAGCGGATGCTGTAAGCATCTAGGCCAATTGTATGAGCATGGAGATAAAGTAATAATTAAAAATAAATAAAATGAATAACCCAGAAGCACTTGCTTTTATCATAGCGTATGGACTTGTTGTATTTATGGGAATGGTATACCTTGTATATACCTCTATCTTCATACAGAAAATTTATCGCACAATTAAAAATATATTAACTCGATTTTTAACTAAAAAATAATCATATGTGGCAAAAATGTCCAATTTGTAACGGCGAAGGGAAAATATCTAATACTGGTACTAGTAGTTCTACATTTCAAACATGCCCGACTTGTCAAGGCAATAGAATCATTAGCAAGGTGTCTGGTTTACCACCAGCAACCGTTATAGACACTATACCCACTAGTTCCCCCGATAGTCATTCAACAAAACCAACACAAGGAAGAGGAGATGTAACTTATGGATAATAATATATCACCACACGATGTTTTAATCGGGAACGAGCTCATTAAAGACTATATGGGCATTAAGTTAGGCGAAGAGTCTTTCTGTTATAGAATGGGAGCAGCACCAGAGCCGCTTCAATTCAAACATTTAAACTACCACAAAGAATGGGGATGGCTAATGCCAGTTGTAGCTAAGATTCAAAAGGAAGGGTATGGATTTCATACCAGTCCCCACGATATTGAAATAATCAACTATAAAGATGGTAGCGAAGAAACGGTAGTAACTCACGTTAATTACGAAGCAGAAGGCATTTTTGAAATGTACTATCATGCAGTGGTTTTATTTATTGAATGGTATAACAAACAACAAAAATAACAGCCATGCTACTATACGTTTTAATGTCTTTGCCTTTTATAGTCCTATCTTCTCTTATTATAATATTATCGTTACTGATTAGGCACTTTAATAAAACACATCAGTATAATAGGCTCTATGTAACAGAGCTGCTATTGGTTATTTCAGTTGCATTTTTTCTACTGTATTTGTTTTTTTCATACGGATTAATAAAAGAATTATGATACAAAAGCACGAATTAAAGATTGGCATACAATTTATGGTCAACTGGTCTAAAGAAATCAGAACCGCAGACTGGATGGATATAAGAGATATTGCAGACAATCTTATTTTAAATGGGGTGAGCGGAATCCCCATTACCGAAGATGTATTAAAAGGGTGCGGGTTTCTACAATTTGATAGGAGGTCTGGTGAGCGTTGGCAGTTTCTGAATGGCTATTATGCTTTCCCTATATTTGATTGTGCCTTTGCCGCTGGGTACGAAGACGGCCAATGGGCTATATACCATTATAGCAATTCTTTGGCGGGGGATTTTGTCGACAAGGTTAGGGATGTTTCTTACTTGCATCAAATACAAAACTTCGCTAGTTCTGTTTCAGATGAAGCTATAATCTATAAAAAAATATAAATTATTAATTATGATAAAGTACAACAAAGACGGCCAAGCCGTTTCGTTAGTTAGAGAAATTGAAGGCGGCTATTTAGTTAAGCATTGCTATGAAACAGATTTTGAAGGTTTCCCAGTGGAAGACTTAGATATTTCAGAAGAGGATTTGGTTATTTCAGATACCACAATCTTCGTTGAAGAGCTTTATGAAAAGCCACTAACAGTAAAGTATGCCAATGAAGTAAAAGAACTACAACAGCAGGCTGCTACTCTTGAAAATCAAATTGATGAACTAAGGTCTACAAAAAGAGAAGAAGAGCGTTTGCTTAATAAAATTAACAAGTTCCCCATCGTTAAGATGTTTGCAGATTACCTATGCGAACAGTATACACACAAGTTATTTACTAGAGATTTACAGATAGTAGAAAAGAATAAGCAGTATCATTCATCTTACGTAGGAACATATCTTTCTAAAAACCAAGAATGGTATTTATTTTCTCTGCGCAATGATTCTTATCTAAGTAGCGATGATACGCCTTTCTTGATATTTAATTCTTTTGAAGAGGCTCAACAAAAAGCAAAGCAGTTATTAATTGACCGAATGAATGCAGTAAAAGACTACAACTATAAGAAAAGTAGTAATTTGCGGGATTTGTTCAATAAAGTTGACGAGTCATCCAAAATAAAACATATGCCAGATATTCAGGAGCTATATGATAGATTGTATACATCTTTTGCTAAAGTGGAAGATGAAAAAAGAGAGGAAGAACTGCAAAAGAAAATATTTGAAGCATCAGAAGCATTAGATAAATTAAGAAATCAAGCAAATGGTAAAATCTAGGCAAATTAAAAAAACCGATTCTGACAAAGTTAGTTTAGCTCAAAGCAGGGATATGCTCTATGAGAAGTTTAGAACAAATTCTAGGCTACTTAGGGCTTACAAAGGATGGAGTGCCGTTCAAGCATCAAAAGAGTTTGGATTCAGGGCTTCCAAAAGGGTTATTGACCTTGAATATGGCAGAGGCAATCCTACCTAAAGTATATGGCTATTCAATTGACGATATTCTTAACAAACAAATTAAATTTATTTTTGAATGACAAACTTAAAATCTGGGGCAATCGTTAGTTGCTCTAAATTTCCAAAAAAGATTTGCTCTGTAACGATTATTCATAATGAAGAACTGGCAGATATATGTTTCGGAAATACGCATATAACCGTACCAGTATCAACATTAGAAGTGTTGTCTACGGAAAACGTAAA
>ERZ724509.969-NODE-969-length-11283-cov-12.651585_pt1 | contig 11283 bp, 11 predicted proteins | sample MGYA00376042_ERZ724509 | MGnify/ENA primary metagenome ERZ724509 (study PRJEB28724, sample SAMN07190887) | wastewater metagenome | isolation source: effluent of sewage treatment plant in Hong Hong | place: USA: Christiansburg, Virginia | collected 2016-03-01 ...
TGCCTACTCTTCCCCGCATAGTGTTATGAGAAAAGCTCACCATGCCTGAGTATATGGATATGGAAAAAAAGACCAAGGCTAAAAAGCCCGCACCCACAAAGAGGCCAGTCGGCGCACCTTCTAAGTACAGTCCAGAGATGGCCGCCAAAATTTGCGCCCTCATAGCAGACGGTCATGCCGTGCGTAAGATAGGCGATATGCCAGATATGCCAGATAGCGCGACCATCTTCAGGTGGCTTTTTGACGACCGCAAGCCGGAGTTCCGCGAGTTATACACGCGCGCGAAAGAGATACAGGCCGAGACTATGGCCGACTCTATCGTGTCCATCTCTGACGAAGATACTAGCTGCGAGATACGACTGCCCGATGGCTCGTCGAAAGTCGTCGGCGACTCTGCCGCAGTCGCCCGCAATCGCCTGCGCGTAGAAGCGCGTAAGTGGGTAGCCGCAAAGCTTTTGCCGAGAAAGTACGGCGACAAGATACAGGCAGAAGTATCTGGTGCAGACGGCGGCGCTATCGCTGTGCATAGTACTGTGACACTTGTCCGCCCACCAGCAAGGCATGATGAGGACGAGTGACCATGCTGCTCGCCTTGGATATAAAGATACCCGAAAAGCTGGAAGGCTTATATCAGCCGCGCCGATACAAGGTACTTTATGGTGGGCGCGGCGGCGGGAAAAGCCACTCAGTCGCTCAGGTCTTGCTGGACATGGCCTCGCGCCAAAAGCTGCGCATCTTGTGTGCCCGTGAAGTCCAAAAGTCGATGCGCGACTCAGTGCACCGACTGCTGAAAGACAAAATTTCAGCCCTTGGCCTTGGTGGGTTTTTTGAAGTGTACGACACCGAGATACGCGGGCAGAATGGCTCGATTTTCCTTTTTTCAGGGCTTCAAAGTCATACGGTGGACAGTATCAAGTCTTTCGAGGGTGTGGACATTGTCTGGGTGGAAGAAGCGCACGGCGTGAGTAAAAAGAGCTGGAATGTACTAACCCCCACCATACGCAAGGAAGGCTCAGAAATCTGGCTGACGCTCAACCCCGACATGGAGACGGACGAGACTTACCAGCGCTTTATCGCTACGCCCAGCGATGACACTTGGCTATGCGAAGTCGGCTGGCGCGACAACCCGTGGTTCCAACGGGTTTTGGATGAAGAGCGCCGCAAAGCCAAGCGCACGATGCTGGCGGACGACTACGCGCACATCTGGGAAGGCAAAGCCCGAACCGTCGCCGCTGGCGCGATTTACCGACACGAGATGGAGTCGCTTTTCCTAGATAGACGGGCGACTACTGTGCCATACGACCCGACCCTACCCGTCCATACCGTGTGGGACTTGGGCTGGAATGACTCGATGGTTATCATCCTTGTGCAGCGCGGCGCTCAGGATGTGCGCGTCATAGACTACATCGAGGACAGCCACCGCACGCTCGACTGGTATGTAGCTCAGCTTGAGAAGCGCCCGTACCGATGGGGCACAGACTTCTTGCCCCACGATGGCAAGACTAGGAATTTTCAGACCGGCAAGAGTACAGAGCAGCTACTTCGTGAGCTTGGGCGCATATCCGTGCGAAGCCAGGCAACCGCCACCAGTGTCGAGGACGGCATCAAGCAGGTGCGTATGGTCTTCCCCCGTATCTACATCGACAAGTACAAGTGCGCGCGCTTGATAGAGTGCCTTAAAAGATACCAAAGAGCCATACACAGCAAGACGAACGAGCCGATGGGGCCGCTACATGATGAGTACAGCCACGGCGCTGACAGCATGAGATACCTAGCACTGTGGGTATCGGAGATGCACTCCTTTGCGGCACAATCCGCCTATGTAGAGCAAGAATCACCTGACTGGCGTATATGATCACGACACACACACCGCACGGCAGCTTGTCCGTGGAAGAGTACATGCAAATCGTTCGCGAGGTGCGCAATCAGCCGCCTTGGAGAGCGCAGGCCGACAAAGAAGCCGAATATGCCGACGGCAACCAGCTCGACACTGAGCTGATGCGCCGCATGAAGCAAATCGGGATGCCTCCTGCCAAAGAGAATGTCATCACCCCAACAATCGCGGCACTTTGCGGCTATGAAGCAAAGACCCGCACAGACTGGCGCGTCACCGCTGATGGAGATACAGACTCGAAAGACATCGCGGATGCTCTGAACTACAGGCTGAATCTTGCCGAGCGCCACTCAAAAGCCGACAAAGCCCTGAGCCAAGCCTTTCGACCTATGGCGGCCGTGGGTTTAGGCTGGGTAGAAGTAGGCCGAGCGCAAAACAGTCTGGATTTTCCGTATCGGTGCAGGTATGTACACCGCAATGAAGTCTGGTGGGATATGCGAGCGCGTGACAATGACTTATCAGATGCACGCTGGCTTCGCCGTCGGCGCTGGGTAGATAAGGAAAAAGCCGCTCAGACTTTCCCTGAGCACGCCGAGCTTCTTAGACAAGGCTGGTATGACTACCGCGAAACCGAGCTGAATACGGGCGACATCTCTACTGGGCTACTCAGTGCAGCCGACGCAGAGCGTGCATGGACACAAACTGAAGACGCTTGGTATAACAGCGAGAATCGTACTGTTGCAATCGATGAGGTGTGGTATCGCCGCTGGGTGCCTACTGTGATGCTTCACCTAAAAGGTGGCCGCAGTGTGAAGTATGACGATACAAACGCCGTACACACCGCAGCCGTCTTAGCACAGCAAGCAAAGCTGGTGGAAGAAACCATCCCAGTGATGCGCCGATCATACTGGGCTGGCGCCCATCGTCTTTTCGATGGGGAAACGCCCTATCCTCACAATGACTTCCCGTATGTCCCAGCGTTTGGCTACCGTGAGGACATGACAAACATCCCCTACGGCTTGGTCAGGGATATGATCTTCCCGCAGGACAACCTGAACAGCACGATCAGTAAGCTTCGATGGGGCATAGCCAATGTAATCACCGAGCGTACAACAGGCGCAGTGGCTATGAGCGATGACCAATTCCGCCGCCAAATTTCACGAGTAGATGCTGACATCATCCTAAACCCACAAGCAATGGCGCAGCCTGGTGCACGCTTTGAAGTGCGCCGCGACTTCCAGCTGAATGCCCAGCAGTTCCAGCTGATGAACGACAGCCGAGCCGCGATGCAGCGCGTGTCTGGGGTATCAGCTTCTTTCATGGGGCAAGCTGGCACAGCGACAAGTGGGCTTCAGGAGCAGACGCAGCTTGAGCAGTCGCAGGTATCCATTGCAGACCTGATGGACAGCTTCCGCGAAGCCCGCACAAAGGTGGGCGAGCTGCTGATGTCGCTCATCATCGAGGACTTGGGCAAAGAAGAGCAGACCATAGTCGTAGAAGGCGACGCGCTACAGCCTGCCCGTGAAGTGAAAATCAATGTGCCGACGGTCGATGAGTACACAGGCCGCCGCTATCTGAGCAATGATGTGTCACGCGCCCGCCTAAAAGTAGCACTGGAGGATGTGCCCACATCTAGCGGCTTCCGTGCACAGCAACTGAATGCGCTGACCGAGGCAGTGAAGTCTGCGCCACCTCAGCTTCAGCAGGTCATCCTGCCCTTCATGGTACATATGATGGACTTGCCGAAGAAAGAGCAGGTAGTCGAGGCTGTTATGCAGGCAACACAGCAAGCCGACCCAGAGCAGATGAAAGAGCAGGCCAAGCAGGAGCTGATGCACGACTTAAAGAGCCGTGAACTAGACCTGCGCGAGCGCGAGCTGGTGGCCCAAGAAAAGTTGATTGCCGCCAAGACGACGCAGACTGGGGTGCAGACTTCTTTCAGCGCGATGCAGGCAGGCGCACAGGTGGCGCAGATGCCGCAGATTGCGCCCATTGCCGATACGGTGATGCAGCTCGCGGGGTATCAAAAGCCCCGACCTTACGGCCAAGACCCGAACTTCCCTACACCTGCTCAGGCAGTGGCGCGGGACATTCGCAGTCCGTATATCGAAGGCGAGGGTGCGCAGTTTGGCAGCGAGCAAGAAGGCGCTATCGCTTTAGAGGGTGTGAAGCAAAACACACATCCAAGCTTCCCGCCCATCCCGCAAGAGCCAGAATCGGGGCAGGATGGGATGGGAACACCGCGAGTAGATGACAATCTACAGGTCAATGAAGGCATATAATCCACGCGCATCTCCTTAATGCTTCCCTCCTTTAGCCCGCCCAGTGCGGGCTTCTTTTTGCCCATGCCCCGCTAAGGGTTTCACATATAGAGCCAGTAGTAAGACACTTGTATCAAGCGGGAAACCGCTAGGCGCGGTGAGCGGAGCTTATCGCATCAAGTCTTTCAAGCCTGGATAGGCAGGAGCTTTATGAACCTTGAGGAAATGAACCCAGCAGAGATGCTGAGCGCTGTGATGAACGACGAGTTATCGCTGGATGGCGAAGTGCTTGGGTCTAAACAGCAAACACCCGAAACGACCGACGAACCTACCGACAAGCCAGAAGATGCGATTGAGGCCGATAACGCCGAGGGAGCAGAACCCGAAGGCGCACCGATAGCTAGTAAGTCAGGCGGATACACCATACCTTACGAGAAGCTGGCAGAAGCCCGTGACCGTGCTAAGAACTTCGAGGCCGAGAACGAGCAACTGAAACAGCTTGTGCAAGAGCTATCAGCCAAGCAGCAGGCGAATTTTGAGCAGGCGCAAGCCAGCGCTGATTACCGCGCAAGCACTGGCCAGGCAGCTACAGCAGCAGATGCGAATCTGCAAGCAGCACAAGCGGCGATTGAAGGTGGCGTTGATGCTGATGTGTTCGGGGACTTTTCTGAAGAGTCATTAGCCAAGGGCATAGCAACCTTGCAAGCGCGTGGGCGTGACGCAATGAAGGCCGAGCTACTGGCTGAGATTCATAAAGAACTGCAACCTATCAAGCAGCAGAAGGCACAAGCAGAAGCGGATGCGCACTACAGCAGCATCTACTCTAAGCACCAAGACGCAGACGACATTGTCCAAAGCAGCGAGTTTGCAACATGGCGCGAAGGTCTGCCTACCTTTATGCGTGCTGGTATGGAAGATGCCCTTAAAAACGGCACGGCGCAACAGATCATCGAGGTTTTCGATGCTTTCAAGCAAGCAACCGCGCCACAAAACCCCAAGGCCAAGCCTGTGCTGGAAGTACAACGCAAAGTGCCAAACTCGCTTTCGGAGATCGCGGGAGAGCCGCACCGTGACATGGTGCAGCAAACGCTTGAGACGGCTCAATCAGACCCTGCCTCTTTACTGACGCAAATGCACAGCATGACGCCAGAACAAATAGACAGACTGCTAAGCCAAATCTAACCACTCTTTTTATGAAGGATAGCTATCATGGCTACTAAAACCGCAGTGGGCGCAGGCAATCCCAACGCCCTCAAACTCCAAGCCGCAGGTCTTTTCACCCAGTCCATGCGCCGCAACTCCACTCTGGGGCAGCTCTCAGGCGCTATGCCTAAAGGTGAAGAGGCCGTGAACGGTGTGTTGCAAACGCAAACCGCCACCGATATGCCCATCGTTAAGTCGATTGACACGGGGCGCGGCAAAGGCGATGAAGTTGAATTTAGCTTCGTCCAACCTGTGAACGCCTATCCGATCATGGGCGATGAAATCGCAGAAGGCCGTGGCGTAGGCATGAGCTTGGACAAAGCGCGCGTTCGCGTAAACCAAGCCCGCTTCCCTGTAGATACAGGCAGCGTGATGACTGGCGTGCGCTCTCCTGCCGACTTCCGCAAAATGGGGCGTGCAGTTGCTCAAAGCCTGCTGGATTCCTACCTTGACCAGTCGCTACTGGTGCACATGGCAGGCGCTCGCGGCTTCCAAAACAACAGCGAATGGCGCGTCCCCCTGGCTTCCGATGCGAAGTTCGGCACGATGATGACCAACACCGTGAAGGCTCCTACAAAGAACCGACACTTCATTGCCCGTGCTGGTTCTGGTGGTAGCGCAAGCACTATCCTGCCATTTACTGATGCCGCCGTTTCAGGCTCCCCATTGAATGGCACTCAGACTACTGACATTTTGGATATGGATGTGGTGGATTCTGTGCGCACGATGATTGAATCCATCCCGCTGGCTCCCCCTGCGGTTCGCGTGCCTGGCGACGAGATGGCTGACGACACGCCCTTGCGCGTTTTGCTAGTGTCTCCTGATCAGTACCACAGCTTTGCGCGAGATAAAAACTTCCGCCAGTTTCAATCTAACGCCTACGCTCGTGCGACACGCGGCAAAGACCATCCTCTTTTCCGTGGCGATGTCGGTTTGTGGAACGGCATTCTTATCCGCAAGATGCCTAAACCAATCCGCTTCTACGCTGGCGATGAAATCAAATATTGCGCAAGCAATACGTCAGAAGTGGAAAGCGTTACCACAGTACCTGTCGCCTTTGGTACAAACTTTGCCATCGACCGCGCTATCTTGCTGGGCGGTCAGGCGATTGCCCAAGCCTTCGGCGCAAGCGGCCACAGTGGTATGCCTGTTTTCTACAAAGAGAAAGCATTTGACCACGACGACAAAACCGAAGTTTTGGCAGGCATCATCCAAGGTATCTCTAAGATCCGTTGGAATGTGGACCAAGGCGGCGGCGTTAGCCACTTCACTGACCACGGCGTAATCGCCATTGATACTGTTGTTCCTGTAATGGCTGGTATCGGCGGCTAAAGCTGAATGGGGCGAAAGCCCCGTTCATTCGTCCATCTTTTTGATTTGAAGGAACCCATCATGGCTACCGTATCACTTAAATCAGCCCAAGCGCCTGTAGCGCGTATCGGCTCCACTCCTTATGGCACGCTAAACGGCCTGCCTTTCCCTATCGAAACTACCTCGTCTGGTGCGGTCAAAGGCTCAGACGCATCACAAACAGGCACAACCGGCATCGGCGATGTGGTCCGTGTTGGCGTTATTCCTGCTGGCCAACGCCTGCTGGACTTGACCGCCACCATCAAAACCGCATTCACCGCCTCGGTAACTGCCAACATTGGCTTTGCTTACTGTGATGGCGTAGATAGTACAGAAGTCCCACAAAACGCTAACTACTTCGCTGCCGCTGCTGCACTGTCCTCAACGGGTGTTGTCCGCAAGACTGCTGCGACAACTTCTGTGACCTTGCCAAAGGACGCTTTCTTGACTTTGACCTTTGCAGGCGCGGCTAACGCCAAAGCTGCTGCGGTCGAGCTTGTAGTGTTCTCAGTGACAGAAGGCACGGTTTAATTCATAGGGCGAGGCGGCGGCTTTACTGCTGCCTCCCCTTTTCTTTTTGGAGCGAAGATGCAGGTTATCAAAGTTAAATACTCAGGCACACGCGAGTTTTACGACAACACCGCAATGGCTAACATCTGGCAGCCAGGCGAGGTGAAGGTTATCTTGCAAGATGCAGCCCGCGAGCTGCTGCGATTCGGTGAGTTCCAAGTAGTAGATGAACCTATGGGCAAGAATGAAGTCACGACATTGCTGAAAGCCAAAGCCCAGTCCATCAAAGAAAAAGAAGATACCGAAGAAAATGAGATTGAATCTCAAATCATGAATATCAGTATGTGGGATAAGCATCAACTGGAAGCCTACGGCACCAAGTACGATGTAAACATCGACAAGCGCAAATCAATTGAGAAACTGCGTGCCGAAGTATCAAACCTTATCGAGCAATTCGGGGTGCGCTAAATGACGCTGAAAGACCTCATTGCCCGCTTCCGTGTGCAGTCTGCTGATAAGGCTGAGCCGCAGTTATGGAGTGACCAAGAAGTCACCATGTGGCTAAACGATGCACAGAAGCAAGCCTGCATTCGTGGGCGCTTGCTGCGAGAGGACGATGAGCGCTCTGTTTGTGTTATCCCATTGCGAGATGGGAAGAATACCTATCGCCTACACCCAAAGGTTTACGAAATCATCAACGCTCGCTTTACCAGGGGCGGCGGCACTGCCCGATATGCAAAGCTGGTCAGCCGTGAATGGCTTGACGCAAACCGTGGTGGCTGGCGTGATGATTCTTATGAGGCCGAGTACATCATCCAAGACGATGTGACAATCCGCATTGTCGGCAAGGTGAATCCTGACGAAGCCCTAAGAATCGAGTGCTACCGCTTGCCTATGGATGACATGGAGCAACTGTCAGACGAGCCTGAAATTCACGAAGCCCACCATGAGCATTTAGTCCACTGGGCACTGCATAAGGCGTTTAGCGTAGTGGATGCAGACGGGTTCGACGCTACGAAATCCGCACGAGCAGAGGCCGCGTTTACAGATTACTTTGGTCTGATGCCCGATTCAGACTTGCGCCGCATGACCCGCGTGGACGAAGTGCAGCACAATTATGGGGTGTTTCCATGAGCATCATTGCCCCGCAGTGGTTTAAAGATGCAGTAAATGATTGGCCTACGGCAATATGGCTGCCTATGCCAACAGAGGAAGGGCAAGAACCAAGTTTTGTTGTTAGCGAAGATTTAGTTGGGTTTGAAGTATTAGACCTTAATAACAAGAGCGCAGAAGTGAACTCCAAGTTCTCGCCTTACGACAAATTCGCGTTTGGCGGCTACAAACAAAGGGTGGTGCTAGGCGCTACCCTTCCTGCAAACTGGTTACAGCGCGGCGCAATCATTATTGCAGGCCACGCCTTGGTGAACGCTAATGGCCCCTATGATATTGAAAATCGCGGTGCAGGGAGTGCTGGAGTCAGTGTTTTCGTTGAGGATGACATTGGGTATTGGACAAGCCTAGCACAAGGGCGACTTGGAAGTGGCGGTCGAATTGACAACGAATACATTGATCCCGCAACGCATATCTTCTCGCCAGAATCGAATCCAGCCAATAAAACCTATCAGAATTACAGCCGCCCACAGTACCGATGTGCCGTGCTGGGCATTTCCTCAGCAGGCGATGTTGTCGTCGGACAAGGCCATCCTGACTACGCAAATGAGCGCCCATATCAGGAGGCATACCGTTCTATTGGCACGATGGATGCCAGCAAATTCTCCTTTATCAATCGGTTAGTAGTAACGAGAGATTTTGAATATGAGTATGGAGTTCTAGATCGCAGCCTTCTCACCTTCCTAGAAGTTAGACTGCCAGACATGGCTCCTATTGTTTTCCCGCCAATTGTTCAGCCAGGTGCAAAAACATGGTGGCGTGATAAAGTGTATTGCTCAGATGGCGATAGCGCACCAGTGATATTGGACAAACGAGGCTTCCCTATTGGCGATGCCCCAAACATTCCGCAAGGCCAGATTCCTCCAGACTACCCGCACTGATAAGCCTTAGCAGACATGGAAAAAGAAATCAACATCGGCGCACCTGTAGGTCTAAACAACCGTAAGCCACTAGCCCGTATGGACGCAAGCACAGACGCTGGAGCTGGTGCATGGCTACGCTCTGCAATCAATATCGACCTGTCGAGCGATGGGTATCTGCGCCGCCGCAAAGGGTTTCAACTCGTACAAGCTGGTGACTTCCATTCTCTTTGGTCGGACGATAAAGACGCTTACGCGGTAGTAAATGGCTCGCTGTCTCATTTATCCCCAGAACCAACACCCATAGAATCGAATGTCCGCAAACCCGTTACCTACGCTCGTTTCCCCGATGGTGCAGTGTATTGGTCAGACGGAAACAAGGCGGGGCGGATAAATGGGCAGGACAACAAGCCTATCACCCCGCCAATGCCAAACCCTGTCCCTGCGGCGCAAGTAGTCGATGCAGGTTTGCCAGCAGGAAGATACCAGGTTTGCTTTACCCGAATCACGGACGGGCTGGAATCAGCGCCTACTGAAGCCGTCATGTTCGACTTGCCAGAAAACAAAGGGCTGGTTTTCTCAGGCGTGGACAATAACACCTTGATTTATGTCACTGGCGCGAACGGTGAAATTTTCAACGAGATAAGCGGCAATTACCTGTCCCCTATTGCTGAAGGTGCAGAGTGCCCTACTTTCGGACTAGCGCCCATTCCAGCAGGGCAGGCATTGGCGCACTATCGAGGGTCGCTTTTGATGGCGGCAGGGAACTACCTGTATGTGAGCGAACCATACCTGTACGGGCTACACAATCCCGTGCGTGGGTTTATTCCATTTCCAGAGCCTATTAGCGTTATAGCGCCGTGTGAAGATGGCTTCTATGTGTGCGCGGATAAAACTTACTGGCTACCTGCCGACCCACTAAACACCACGCCGATTGTTGTTTTGCCCTATGGCGCACTGGCTAAATCACTTGTGATAGACGATGAAAATATGACGGTTTACTGGCAGAGCAAACACGGCATCGTGCTTGCGAAACCAAGCGGAAGCGTTACGCTACCACAAGACCAAGCCCTGCAATTTGACCCAGCAGACACTGGCGTGAGCTGGCTAAGAGAGCAAAACGGCGAGAGGCATTTAATCACCACCCGCGAGCGCGGAGAGTAAAGGAAACATCATGGCACTGAATTACCCTGAGCAAGGACGCAACTATGTATTGGATGTTGCTGTCAACGATGGCAACAAAATCGCGAACTGGTATATCCTCCTGTTCGAGAATGACTACACGCCACAGGAAAGCGACACTGCCCAAAACATCGTAAGCCGAGCTGGTGAAATCGCCACTTATGCAGAAGGCACGCGCCCTGCGTTTACAGTAAGCACGCCAACCGGCGGGGGCGTGAACAATCAAGGCAATATAGCTCAAGTCACCCTGAACGCGGCCAAGACGGTTCGCGGCTTTGCGATTGTCTCAAGCGCAGGCAAGGGCACATCAACGGGGACACTGCTGGCTGTACAGCGCCTTGATTCAGCCCGCGCCTACAACAGTGGCGATGTGGTGAAGATACCCGCAACACTGCTGCTGGCAAATGTAGCGTGAGATGGACTTTAGGCGATACCCACACCAGCGCGACCATCCACCCAGCGCGGTAGGTGGTCAGCAGGCGCGGTTTCTCGATAGTCTTTCTACCCCGTCTCTACGGCACAAGAACCCTGACGGCTCAGTCTCAATCAAAAACAATGGGCGGCTGAAAGTCCAACGAGAAGATGAGCAACAGGATGTCATAGGCTTGTCCCGCCTTTGCTGGCTGCCAAGTGGGATTGTGATAACCCCCAGAACAGCAACGAACCGAACAGGATGGGGTTTGCCGCCTACCCAAGATGGCATGGGCACAGTTGGCGGCGACTTCCCGTATGTGGTGATTAACCAATACGAGCACAACAACACGCCAGAATACCTGCACAGCGTCTATTCGGACAAGGCGTTTATCAACGCACAAGGAATCCAGCTTAACCTGAACTGGCCTCTCAATTACATCAATTTTGAGATTGGCGACCGAAAAGGTTTGTTTGGCAAGCAACAAAAAGACGACGCAGG
>ERZ724509.972-NODE-972-length-11254-cov-4.565318_pt1 | contig 11254 bp, 14 predicted proteins | sample MGYA00376042_ERZ724509 | MGnify/ENA primary metagenome ERZ724509 (study PRJEB28724, sample SAMN07190887) | wastewater metagenome | isolation source: effluent of sewage treatment plant in Hong Hong | place: USA: Christiansburg, Virginia | collected 2016-03-01 ...
TGGCGTTTGATCGCGAAATGCTGGAGGTGGGGAGTAGGAAGCCTCCCCACCTATTTTTGGGATATCGTCTAATGGTAGGACAGAGGCCTTTGAAGCCTTTAATTGGGGTTCGAATCCCTGTATCCCAGCAAACATAGAAAAAGCACCCATTCGGGTGCTTTTTCTATGCTTAGTGCTGCTAGATTGAGGACGAGAAAAGTGTAGTGATTTGAAGTAACTTTCTGGTGTTTGTTATACTAACACTATGTTATTTCTGTACGGCTTGATTCTCTATATGTTGCTCGTCTGGGTTGTTTTACGGCTAGTCGTTCCGTATATGGGTTTTAAAAAAGCTCGTATTACTGAGACAGAGTCTATACATCTTCGCACAGTTGTAGCAGACATCAAACAGAATGCTGTATCAAAAATCGAAGCGTTGCACCTGGCGTATGAGTACGTCACCCATAGATACTACGGTAGTAGAATTAAAACAGTTTTAAATTTCTGGCGAGCTTTTGGGAGTTGCGAGCATAAAAGCCCTGGTTTTTTGCCATGCAACATGCAGAACCAGCTCCTGCGGACGATGTTAATAAAAAGTGACTGCTTTTCTGATGCGGATATACAGGTACGGGTTGTACCTTTTAATCTATTTATTCATCAGTATTTGCAAGTGAAGATTGACGGTCAGCTGATAGATGTAGATCCCTGGTCACATTTTCTAGGATTAAAAATTGGAGAGAAATCGAGTTGGTTTGGTTAAAACCTGATATTACCTAGGACAGCATAGGTGGATAGTTTGCATAGATACACACTTACAACTATTGCGAGGTGGATGGGGTGGTGTCATGATTATTGTATGACGAGCGGACCGACGGCAGTGCCGGAGTCAGAGAGAGCTCACTTAGAAACAGTCATGACGACCGAACCCTTTTCGGTCGTGTCAGTCCTTGATACGATACTCGAAACGGCGCTTGCGGAACGGGTCTCGGATGTGCATCTGAGCACTCAAAAAGATGGGTTGGTGATACGGTTCCGGGTGGATGGCGTGATGGAGACCGTAACGACAATTAATTACTCACATCAGGAAGAACTTATTGCTCGTATCAAAGTATTGGCCGAGCTCCGTACTGATGAACACTTTATTGCCCAAGACGGGCGTTTTTCATTTCAATCAAAAAATCACGGAGCTGTTGAGGTGCGAGTTTCGATTGTGCCAATCCACCTTGGTCCTAATTGTGTACTGCGTATACTGCGTAGTGACGCTGCTATCGAGTTATCTGCGCTCGGATTGTCTACTGCCGACCTTGCGCAGGTACAGCGTGCGATTCATAATCCCTATGGGCTGATTATTGCAACTGGTCCAACTGGAAGCGGAAAGACTACGACACTCTATGGCTTGCTCCGTGAAATTAATACACCGACACGTACCGTTATTACTATTGAAGATCCTATCGAGTATGTGCTGTCTGGTGCCAACCAGATTGCGGTTAATAATCAGGTTGGACTTAATTTTGCCAATGGACTACGTAGTATTGTGCGCCAAGACCCTGATGTCATTATGGTAGGTGAAGTGCGAGACGGAGAGACGGCGAAGCTTGCGACCACGGCGGCTCTCACGGGACACATTGTGCTTACGACACTCCATACCAATGATGCACCAAGTGCACTGACACGTTTGGTTGAAATGGGAGTTGAGCCGTACCTGGTCGCTTCAACCGTCAGCGTGATCATTGCGCAGCGATTAGTGCGACGCGTATGTCCAGATTGTAAAGTGGAAGTGTCATTGAGTGAAGTGGAGCGACAGCGGTTGTTGGCATTATCCTCTTCACTCACGTTGCCACCTACCGTATGTGTGGCGGTTGGTTGTTCGTTGTGTCGCGGTATTGGCTACCGCGGGAGGGTAGCTTTGTACGAAGTGTGTGTGGTGACTAGTGAATTACGAGATATGCTCATTGGCCGGCAACCAGCCTTTGTGCTCCGTCAAGCGGCCGAGAAAAACGGGATGGGCAGCCTCTTGACGTCAGGTTTGCGGCTCGTCTCGGCTGGGGAGACAAGTATCAGTGAAGTATTGGCTTCCGTGTATGAATAATTTATTTTTTCGTTTTGATCAATTAATAGAAAAAATACTTCATGGTGTGAAGAGGGTGCTTGGACGATTACCGGATGGGTTGCCACGAGGAGGACGAATGATGCGAGGTATACCAGCAGTGAGAATTAATCAGCGAGAATTTTTGCAGCTGTTTCAGCGGCTCTCTATGCTGCTCATGGCTGGAGTGTCGCAGGGTACGGCGATAGTTATTTTGTGTGAACAATCAAGTAACAAAAGACAAAAGTTATATCTTGCGGCACTTCATACAGAAATAATGAAGGGTCGGTTGTTGTCAAAAATTCTCGCTGACCAAACCATTGTGCCGACTACTTTTAAGACACTCATTTCTCTAGGGGAACAAACAGGAACGTTGCCAAAGCAAATGGCTACTGCCGTAAGAGAACTACTGGCCTTGCGACAGTCCAAACAACAAATCATTACGTCGTTGTTATATCCGGCAATACTACTTGTTCTGACGCTGAGCATCACGTTATTTCTTTTGATTGGAATCTTCCCAAAAATTACTCCAGTATTTAGTACGCTGCGTGCTGAGTTGCCACTATCTACTCGTCTGCTGATTGGTGTAAGTGGTTGGCTCAGTGAGTACGGTCTGTGGTTGCTTTTAGCCGTGATGGTAGTGGGGACTGCTTTGTATTTTCTGTTGCAGCAGTCCAAACGATTTGCTCGTGTGGTGGCAGCAGTTGTTATAACTATACCAGTGCTTGGGTGTGTTGTACGGTTAGGGAATACTATTCATATTACTCGTATGCTGGCTGTTTTATTAGATAGTGGAGTCCGTAGTAGCGATGCGGTGGAATTGGTCTCGCAGCATATCCGTCATCCTCTATATAGTGCTGCCCTCCGGCAAGTGAGTGAAGAATTAGTTCTGGGTCGGAAGATGTCTGGTTTGTTTGGAAATTACAAAACCTTATTCTCTCCCGACATGGTTGGACTGATACAGGTGGCTGAACAATCAGGGTCACTGCCTAAAACATGTGAAATGATTGCGGCCTTGTACACTCAAGACTTGGATGTATATCTCAAAAAACTCACTACCTTGATCGAGCCACTCCTCATGATTTTTATGGGTCTCACGATTGGATTTATCGCCGTTTCAATAATCACGCCACTGTATGGACTTACTAATGTACTCTCACAATAAACAAGGTTTTACGTTGATTGAAGTGCTGGTTGTGCTGACGCTTATGACAATTATTATTGGCTTATCGGCCGGACTACTATTACGAACCGGGTCAACAGCAATCCGTGAAGCACGGTCAGAGATTAAAAGTCTCCTTGCGGTTGCTCGCGGAGAAGCGATGTATGGACGGGACGGACGTATGATTGGTGTGAAAATTGCGGATGGAACTATGATGTTGGTATCTGCGATTCCAACTGCTACCACCACATCTTTACAAATATTAGCCACTGATTCTGAAACAATTGCTCATATTGCAACTAACCCACAAGAAGTGGAACTTTGGTTTTATCCATACAGTGGTCGGGTGAGTAGTCCGGGTGAAATTATATTGCGCGATAATTGGTCGCAGGCTTCAACAAGTATAACTATTGGTTATGAAGGCAGTATTGAATAAAGAAGCCGGTCTGTCTTTGGTTGAGATAATTCTCGCTCTGGCGATTGGAACAATGTTACTAACGTCCATATTTGAATCCGTGCGGCAGATTGACGATGGACTCTTGTGGACTGCCTGGCGACTAGAAGCCTATCAGTTTCTCGTTCAAGAATTAAAGTCGCTGCACCGTGAGCATGTTTTTTCAGCAGCTGTTAACGTAACTCAATACATACAACACGGGGAGGTTGTTGATCCTACCGTTTGTTCGACGCAAAGTTGTCTCACATATACTGAACAAATAGTCAGTGATGCTTCTTGTGGACAGAAGCGAATTTTGTCTGCCGCTTTTAAGCTTCGGCCAAACGACAGTGAACGCTTCCTTCGTGTCCCGAACTATGAGTTCAATGATGATGACCTCATAAAGCGGGGTGGAGATTGTTCGTGGGTATACCAAAGTTCGTTTGGTATTCCTACAATGGATGTGTCGTCGCTTGGTGGTAGTGTTGATAGTCTTGGTATTGATGTCTTTGCAACAAAGGTGATAGTTGTTGGGTCTTCGAGTCCACAGCTTCGAGTGTATGAAGCGGCAGAAGCAACTCCAAATACTTACGAACTAAAAACGTCTACCATGGGCGATGGACGACGGATTAATGCTATTGACGTAATGCGTCATAAACCATCGGGACGCCTATTCGCCTATGTCGTATTTCATGACCGTTTCAATCAGTTAGGAGTGTTTGAATTATTTGCTGATAATCGTGAACCAGTACTTTTAACTGTAAGGACGCTCGGGGGAGCGCTAGCTGGTGGTTCGTTCCCACAGGGTTGGCGCTTGGTGGTTTACGGTGAACGATTGTTTGTGCTGACACGTGAGACGGCTGGAAGTGAGCTCCATATATTTTCGCTCGCCGATCCCGCTGTCCCTACAGAGGTAATTGCTGCTCGAACTGAGTTATCAAGAACTGTAAATGATATGGATGTGCTAGGCATTACCGAAGATGGAGAATACAAGGAGTACCTATTCTTAGGTGCCAGCGCCGCGCTTAAAGAGTTTGCCATTTTTGATGTTACCTCGACAGTGCCAACTGAGATACTTGCTATTAATTTGCCTGGCACCAGTAATGTTGAGGCGCTCTATCTTACGACTGGTGCGGTCTACCTCGGGCGCCAGTCGGTATCAGGTGGACCGGAGCTCTACCAATTCGCTCTCAGTGACTTGTTGACTGGCAGCACTACTCCACAGGCAACGTATGAAGTGGGCGCGGGAGTAAGTAATATTGCTGGTGTTGGTGGGGAGCTGGTGGTGACCACGAGTCGCTCGCCGAGTGATCTTGATCGCTATACAACTGATGTGCTCTTGTGGCAGACGAATAATGCGAGACTCAGTCGGACTCCGTATCCAGGACTTCTTCCATATACCAGTGACCGAACAGATACGGGAGTAGTGTTGCTACAACGTACTGGCGGCGATGAATCAATAATTAATCTGCATACACCATGAAACACTTCGGTTTTACACTCATTGAATGTTTGATTTATCTGGCAATTTTTGGTGTTTTTATGTCTGGGCTTATTGTGGTGCTGGGTAATCTCAACTATCGATTGGTGGAGCGAGAAAGAGATTTTATTGCGCTACGAGATCAACAATTCATTTTTGATAAAGTTGAGTGGCTGCTTAATGCTGCCAATACCATTAGTGTTGTCGACCCATCTACTCTTGAACTACTACATGAGTCTGAGACTCTGCAACTAGTGCTTACCAGCGGACGCTTATATATTTTATCTACGAATCGGGCACCTGAACCAATATCATCCGCCTATATGGCAATTGAAGATTTTGCTGCTACTGAAGAAACGGCAGGTAGTGATAAGCGCGTGATAGTCTCGTATACCATGAAGGATAAAACAGTCTTACATCATATATATGTGCCACTATAACCAACACAAAACCAAAACTGGCGGGTATACCGCACTCCTACTTGTGACTATCGTCGGGTTTTCATTCCTGGTGAGTATTGGGGTGATTTCACGTGAAGTGCGTCGGGCACAAGACCGCAGTCTGGCGAGCCAACTGCATCTCGAAGCAATGAGCTTGGCCGAAACCTGTCGACAGGAAGTGTTGGTTAGATTATTCCGGGACACAACCTATCGGGGGAACGAGTCTATAAATCTCAATGGCCAGATCTGCTCGGTAGGGCAGTTGGTGGTCGATGTTGCGTCAGGAGAAGTCGCATTTCCAGTCAGTGCCACAATTGGTGATTACACTTTCCAAACAGAATACAAAAATCAATCCCTAGATTAATTTTGTCTAAACTGCCATACTTATGGGTATGGAGAACGAAGCGGATATTTTAAAGCGGGCGCAAGCTGGAGACAGTGAGGCTTTTGGTCTCCTCTACGACTACTACCTCGATGCTATTTACCGCTTCATCTACTACAAGGTCTTTAGTCGCGAGGTGGCCGAAGACCTCGTGAGCGACACCTTCTTTAAGGCACTGAAGCAACTACAGTCATACAGCAGTAGTCGCGGGCGATTTAACTCTTGGCTGTACCAGATTGCGCGCAATACTGTCGTCGACTACTACCGCACCAAAAAGGAGAACGTCCCGATTGACGATATCTTTGATCTTGGTCACGATGAGCGGACACCGGACCAGATTGATGCTCTGGCCTCGCTCGCCAAGGTCGAGGAGTATTTGAAGGAGCTCCCGGCGCGGCAGCGGGAAATCATTACTCTGCGCATCTGGGAGGGGAAGAGTTTTGATGAGATTGCTTCTATACTCGGGGGGACTGAAGCAAGCGTAAAAATGGCTTTTTCACGCAGTATCAGGCAGCTCCGGACGGTCTGTGGGGAATCGGCACCCCTCTTATTGCTCCTCGCCGCCACGTTACCTTTTTCGGTCTATTCGTACTATACACATATATGAAGCCTGATATCGACATCATCGTCAAAGACCTGTTGGCGCAAAATCCGGATTTGGAAATTGAGGCGGGCGTTTTGCGTGTGCTCGTGGCAGACATGCTTGCCAAGCAACCAACGGTCAACGTGGATCCAGCTTTTCGCGCCCGATTGCGAGCAGAGCTACTTCGTCGTGCTCCGGCAGCCAAAGAAAAGCATCTCGGACTCCCGTGGTGGCTTGTCTATACTGTGCCGTTTGGGGTGGCGGCCATGTTGTTCTTGGTGATACAGTCACCACAACCCGGCATGCCACCGGTAGCGCCTGCGAATACGAGCATCGATACAAATAGCGATACTGACTCTGCTACTCCTGAAATGGCACCAGCTATGATGCAGGCAGATATGGAAATGGGTGCTGGTAAGCGTGCAGTTCCGCCTGTCGATGATGCTGCGACATCAGCTGGCTTTGCCGAGGACGCAATGATGTATCAGATGCCGGTCGGTGCTCATGATTCGTTTGTGGCCGACTTTACCCCAGACCGTAAAGCTATTCGATTCTCTTATATTTCAGTGAGTTCGCCAGCATTTGTACATATCAAGGGTGCTCGTGGTGGAGAGTTCGTGAGTGGTCTTATCCTACCCGGGGAACACAGCAATCTCTTCTTACCGATTGGTACCATTGCCACCCGTGGCGAAACCTATACCGCGACTCTCTACTATGACAATGGTGATGGTATGTTCCTACCTCAAGACGACACGATGGCGTACGATGCAATGGGGATGCCGATTGTGGTGACCTTGATTGCTCAGTAGGGGTACTTGGGTGGAGCTTTTGCGCGAGCTACAAAAGGAGTACAATTATGGATATGACTATCAACCCATGGATCAACTTCAACGGCAATGCCGAAGAAGCGTTCAATTTTTACAAATCGGTGTTTGGTGGGGAGTTTACCAAAATCATTCGTCTGAAAGATTTGGCCTCAGACCACTTCCAACCTGATCCAAATGAGGCTGAGAAAATTATGCAGATTGTGCTGCCGATCGGGGGGAACATGCTCGTGGGGAACGACGTCCCAGAATTCATGGGGAAGGTAAGCGAAAACGAAAACCGTAGCAAAATTATGGTAGCGGCAGATAGTAAAGAAGAAGCTGAGAGAATCTTTGCCGCTTTGTCTGCGGGTGGAGAAGTAGAGGGGGCGATTGGAGACAGTCCGTGGGGAACTTCCTTTGGCATGTTCCGTGATAAGTACGGAATTGAGTGGATTATTGAATTTGATCCGGCTGCGTAGTTGCTCATGCTTACAAGACAAACCATTTCGTGGGTTGGTCTCGTTGCTTTGGCGCTTTTATTATCACGGGTAATCTTTGTCTTTTTGGATGATCCTGAAGGCCCAAATCTCGTAGTGGTGATTGGCACCGCCATTGTCTTGTATGTGGCGACGGCCGCCGTCTATCTCTGGAGTATAGCGCGTACCATCACTCTGCGTCGGCTGCTCTCAGCACCAAGCATGAGCGACTTTAATCCGCTACGATTTATTGGGATGCAGGCAGCCATAGCCATTCTCGTGTATCTCGGGCTGATGTACATCCACTTTTAACACCGTCTTGTGAAAAAGTCCCGATGACGAGGCAGTGTATACTAGTAGAAATGCCTAAACGGATATTCAGCATTTGGCGCATAGTAGGTCTCGTTTTTCTCCTTTTGCTTGGGCTTTTTGTTATAGTTACCTCACACGTTGAAACCCCGCCCCCTATGGATACTTTATATCTCGATAGTACAAAACCAACCGAAGACCGGATTGAAAATCTCCTCGCTCAGATGACCCTCGCTGAGAAGATTGGGCAGATGGCGCTGGTCGAAAAGAATAGTGTCCAGACACCTACCGATATTAGTCGCTATCACCTGGGTGGACTCCTCAGTGGCTCTGGTTCAAAACCAGCAGATAATTCAGTAGATGGTTGGAAGGCGATGATTGATGGCTATCAGGCTGAAGTGAAACAATCGCGTCTCGGTATTCCTCTCCTCTATGGTACTGACGCGGTGCATGGGCACGCGCATATCGAGGGACTTACCGTGTTCCCGCATATGATTGGACTCGGAGCGACTCGTGATCCAGAGTTGGTACGTGAGGTGGCGGCAGCAACCGCGGCAGATATGCTGCGTAGTGGTGCTAATTGGAATTATGCGCCCAACCTCGATCAGCCTCGCGATATACGGTGGGGTCGCGTGTATGAAGCATTTTCAGATGACCCGACCTTGGTTTCAGAGTTGGGTGTAGCGTATGTCGAAGGCCTGCAGCAGGGAGGCACAGCCTCAGGTACAGCTATCGGAGTCCTTGCCACCCCAAAGCACTTCGTGGGTATTGGTAGTCAGATCTGGGGTACGTCACAAAATAAAAACTTCTTCATTGATCAAGGGGAGGTAGCGGCAGACGAGGTGGCACTAAGGACCGAGTATCTGCCACCGTTTGCGGCAGCAATTGATGCCGGTGCTCTGAGTATAATGGTGGGTCTTCATACCTTGGGAGATGATCGGGTGATTCGTCAGAAGTATCTACTTACGGATGTGCTTAAGGGTGAGCTTGGGTTTACGGGATTTTTGGTATCAGACTGGTATGGTGTCTACGAAGGCAAGACGAGTACCTTCATCGCTACCGTACAGGCACTAAATGCTGGTGTGGATATGGTGATGTTACCGTTTGATTATCGTACTTTTGTTCGCAATGTGACCTGGGCCAATCGACTAGGTCTTATTTCAGATGCTCGCATTGATGATGCGGTGCGCCGCATCTTGCGGGCTAAGTTTGCGCTCGGGTTGTTTGATACTCCAAATGAAGCTGCAGCAGAAACTGTCAGTGATAATGCAGTACGAGCACTGGCTCGCGAGGCGGTAGGAAAATCGGCGGTACTACTCAAGAATACCGATAATATACTACCACTGCGTCCGAGTACTCCACGTATCTTTGTGGCCGGTGGGAGCGCCGATAATGTCGGGAAGCAGATGGGTGCCTGGTCAATCGAATGGCAGGGTATTGATGGTAATTGGCCTCTGGGCGCTACCTCGATTCTTGCGGGTATACAAGCAGCGGTGAGTCCGGCTACCAAGGTAGAGTATCGGGCTGATGGCGTATTTGCTACCGGTACCAAAGCAGCGATTGGGATTGCGGTTGTCGGTGAAAAGCCCTATGCCGAAGGTTGGGGCGATAGAGCGCTGCCGATACTTGATGAAGCCGATCGCATCGCAATCAAAAATCTCCAAGCGGTGGCTGACCGCGTGATTGTGATTGTTGTTGCTGGGCGACCACTGTTGCTGGCTGAGGAAGTGACAACTATCGATGGGCTCGTCATGGCGTGGTTGCCAGGCAGTGAAGGGGCAGGGGTGGCGGATGTCCTTTTTGGACGCCGACCATTTACCGGTGTACTACCACTCCCTTGGCCACTTCGTAGTGAGCAGCTGCCAATTACCACAACTGGAGTCACTGCCGATGGAACACCAGTACTGTATCCGCGATACTTTGGACTCCTAAATAATGCCAACTAGCGGTTTTGGTATACTAGTAATATGGTAACTGATATTCATTTGTACAACCAAGCACAGGCAGATAGTGAGCGAGTGATTTGTGACGAGCTGTTACGGATTATTGAAACGCACTTAAAAAAGTCTGAAGGCAAGATTTGGCACCGGCATCCCGTTTGGTTCCTTGACGGCAATCCAGTGGTGGGATACTCAAAATTAAAAGCTGGTATTCGTCTCATGTTTTGGAGCGGAGCTGATTTTGGTGAGGTAGGTCTGGTGCCGGGCACTGGTAAATTCAAGGATGCGAGTGTCACGTATACCAATGTCGGCCAGGTGGTAGAAAAAGATGTGAAGCGTTGGCTCAAGAAATCCAAAGAGATTCAGTGGGACTACAAAAATATCGTCAAGCGAAAAGGGAAGCTGGTCCGGTTGGTCTAAGCGAGATAAGACAACAGATTCACCTAGGTGTCTATTTTTGTGGTACACTAAAAATCATGTATTACGCAACTATTGCTGTGGTGGTGCTCTTGGGGCTTTGGGTGTTGGGGAGTTATCTCGCCGTGCGGAATCTAGAAGAACCGTCTTTTACGATAATTGAAGAGCATGGTGGGTACGAGATTCGCCAGTATGATTCGTACATAGTAGCCGAGACCACGGTCACCGGTTCGTTTGATGCGGCACTACAAGCAGGCTTTCGAAATATCGCTGATTATATTTTTGGGAACAATACGACGAAGACCAGTATTGCGATGACTGCCCCGGTGCTCGAACAAAAGTCTGAAAAGATTGCGATGACTGTGCCGGTTATCGCTTCTGATCCCACAGCAGCAGAACGGACGGTGGCGTTTGTTCTCCCTTCGAAGTACACACTCGAGACCCTGCCGATACCAAACAATGAAGCCGTAAAGCTACGGGAAGTTCCCGCCTACAAAGCAGCCGTCTCACGCTTCACAGGATATGCCACAGAAAAGCGGATTGCTACAAAGAAAGAAGCATTGGTCGCCACCCTCACAGAAGCTAGTATAACTATGCTCGATACACCGCAAGTTGCTCAATACAACCCGCCACTATCGTTTCCGTTTACCCGCCGTAATGAGATTATGGTAGTTATAGAATAAGGTAGTTACTGCATGATTTTCGTTTTGCTATCTATTTGTGAGATGTAGCGTATACTGAGACTCCCGCGGTTTAATCGT
>ERZ724509.976-NODE-976-length-11237-cov-3.529959_pt1 | contig 11237 bp, 21 predicted proteins | sample MGYA00376042_ERZ724509 | MGnify/ENA primary metagenome ERZ724509 (study PRJEB28724, sample SAMN07190887) | wastewater metagenome | isolation source: effluent of sewage treatment plant in Hong Hong | place: USA: Christiansburg, Virginia | collected 2016-03-01 ...
AATAATCTACTTTCCGTAGTGCTCTCCTAACTTGAATATCCTTTCCTGTAGCACTTCGTAATGAATGATACCCTGCTCATAATCATAGCAGTCATCGCAGGGATCTAAGAGCGCAGCTTGGAGCACGCACATCGCTAAACTCCAAACATCCGCTTTGAATACATCCACTTCGGGTTGGCGTTCCAACATCTCTGGAGCGTAGTAGTAGCCTTCCATGCAATCCAGTGGTGAGCTGGTTGCTATGCTTGGATCTGCAATCATTATGGTTCCCTCCTTATCCAGGAAGATATCGATGGGAGAGACACATCCATGTCCTATGCTCTCTTTCTGCAGGTAGGCTAATCCCATCGTTGCACTGAATACCAAACTCCACAGTTCGTTCTCTTCGAATGGTCGATCCTCCCGCACTCTTGAGTTAATTTCATCTTCAAGAGTATGCTTTGAATATTGAAAGAACGTGATGATCTTGCGGGTAACTCCACCACCCTCTGACTCTTCAGGGCGAATCTAGTAGTCGATGAGGGAAAGAAGATGGTCGTGACGCAAACACCTCTGACTTTCGAGGGTGTCAATGACCACTCGAAACTGTTCGTTGGAGTCAACAAGCACCTCCTTCATCAGCACGTAGGTGCCGGTTTGCTTGTCGCGTAGCAGCGTCTCGTCTGACCCACTGACCTTCTGCTCGATCGAATATTTGTCGAAGAACGAAAGATGATGGCGGTGATCGGTCATTACTTTGAATTTGAATATAACGAATTGAGGTGGAGTCAGATCTTTGGACAGTAAGCTCTAATCTATTAGCTCAAGGGTGTTGCGTGTTTGGAGGGGTTCTGGTTACATATTTCGATACTTCCTAAACGATTTGGACTTCGAATCGGTCTGGCATAGAAGCACAACCCGAATCATGGGAGGAACCTAGAACCATGGGAAGACTGATTTTGGTGGCTAAGTCTTGCAATTGGTCAGATAGAGCTGCAGCTCACAAAAATAACCAAACTAAATGGATACTTTTGTGAGGCGCGCTAATTAATCCCAGTCAAACAGTTACAATCGAATTTCGTGGAACAGTTCGTTACGATTGGCAAAGTTCATCACACTCTCATAAACACCACACTTTCGACTCATATTTTCACCATTCATAGCCCATTTGGTAGTCCGCTTAAGTTCGTATGTGAACTTGGCTTCGTTCCACATTATACCTCAAAGCCTCCTCCCGCTGATCTCTATAGAGCTTACCCGCTACACAAATTTATTAGAAAACTTCGTTAACAGTATGACGAGTCGGAACGGACGGCAACGCCGAATCAGTGAAGCTCCAGCAGATATGCACCAAGACGGCAATTACAGGATAGCCCTAGAATCTATTTATGAGCAGCCAAGACAACAGCGTTCGATGCCAAAAATAAACGGGTCGTTTGATACCAAAACCTTTCTCAGACATCCATCGAAAGAACGATAAAGATTGTTAATGGAGCACCTAAATGTGCAGAAGGCACAGTTGTCGCTCGGAGAGTGTCAACTGCCAAGCCCTTGTTAAGAACTGCGAGTGGGGAACAGCTGTCAGAACCACCAGGATAAGACGGCCAAGTATTTAGTCGCAGTGGGTGAACAGCAACTAACATACTGCTAAAGGTGTGCTATCTACCTCGCAAGTAAGGGCTTCCTCGTCGAACGAATAGAACGACAGGCAAGTACCGAGCGAATTCCAAGGTAGCTTGTGGTCCAGGAGCTAAGCAACGAACTATAGCAGTTCATCAGGGCAGTAGATTAACAAGAGGGTTCTACCGAACCTGAGCACGCCCAAATTCACGGAAAGTATTTTGAGATAAAGTAGTGGGTGGAGGACAGTTATAGGTTGCTGCTAGAACTTGCAGGAGACTTTCGAGAGAGAGCTCTGAGCAGTGCCGAAGAGCATCATCGTCGAGTTATTGAGGTTGGCGAACATCGTAAGCAATAGTTTCACCGTTGGCTCAAGGATTGTCGAGAAATGAGAAACGATATAGCTGAGGCAACCGAGTCGATTCGACTTGCCTCAGAAGAGGATTTTAGACAGGTGGTTGAACTTTATCAAGAGAAACTGGCAGACTTTAACATTCAGTTCAGGCTAATGAATAGATTCCAGCCGTAGCAGTGGTAACGGGTCGACGTCTGTGCGATTGTTGACTAGCTGGCTCATAACTTCAAGAGAAGAAGGGAGTTAGCATAGCAACACAGAGCATCGTGCCAGCAGTCGATCAGCACTATAACAAAGCACCAAGACAATAAATCGATAAGGCTGGACAGCAATGACAGCGTAGTTGTGTGTCTGCTAGGCAACAATTAACTTCCTGGAACTGCAAGCCTCGCCCTCTCGAGTTCAGGGAAACTACGGGCGTGATGATAGTTGCTTCCACATTTGCATTCACCAATCAGAAATCGACGAACAGCTCGAATGGGTTTTCCTTTCGGTTTTTCTTGCCACCAGAGGTCTTGCCCAGCTCCACTTCCTTGACGTGGCGTAGCTGTATTATTCGGTACAAGTACGTAGTCATCTTCATCGGTTTGGAAGTCGTCGGTCTCGAGGATTTAACATGCGAAGCCATAGCCTATGATATCGCCATCCTTCAGCAGGAACGGCACCTTTCTGAGGTTCTCTTCCTAGACAAACTACTTCACAGGCGCTTGGTTTGCCTTTGGGGCCTTCGGCTTCTTGTCCTTATGTTCTTACTTCGGCTGGCCCTACTTTGGTTCCTTTGGCTTGTCCTTCTTTGGTTGATTCTTTTGCTTTGTCGGCTCAACAAGTTTAGGCTGATCGACTTCTTGAACAGTTTCCTACACAGCTACGGTTTCTACTGGCGTTTCAACATTGTTCTTTGTTGGTTCAGACGCAGTCGTAACCTCTGGCTGCTTTTGCTCCTTCTTAGCCTATTTCTTGCCCTCTTTTGGCTTATTCTTGCCTGTTTATTTGTTCTTCTGCTTATTCTGCTCTCGAGCCTTAGCATCAGCTTCTCTCTTCTTGGTACGAGCGTCCAGCCACTTCTTAAAATTATCCTCTGTGAACTCGATCCACTCAAAGTCGTTATGGTAGTACTTCGCTATTCGAATTTACTCCAAGGGAAGCTCAATCTCCTTATGAGCAAGCAACGCTTTCTTTAAGTCAGCCACTTTGGGAACCTTGCCGGCATGAAAGATGAACTCCTCTGGTTCCTTATACTTCTTGTTTTCAGAGTCCCTCTGCTTGATGATGAGCACAAGATCATCCTCGCTGAGCTGCTCCTCGTTATTGAGCACCTGCACCACCAAACTGCAATCCGTCAGGTTGTTGGTTTTGAGTGATTTGTCGTGCTACCTTAGCACTGTGCCGAACATGTAGTCTCGCTTCAGTTCGCGTAGCCGTAGGTGTTTGTAGTTTTTCCCAGCAGCCAGCTCCTTAATTGTTGGGATGTTCATTATCTGCTCCTTCAGGTGAGCAAGTGTCGCAGTCTCTTCGCACTTCAAGCTAATTTTGGCATCCGAGCAGTCTTCCGGCGAACCAGTCTTCGTGATGCTGATACTGAAGTGCATCAGTTCCTGGTCGGTGGGTGAGTTGTTATCTCGGAGGCACACTGTCTACTCCTTCGCGAAGTTAGTTTGGAACAGACTCTGGTTTTCACGAGTAATTGGTCGTGTGGGATCCCCCATCCAATCCGTACGGTAAAGCTTGTGATCCTTGGGATCTAGGGAATATTTGCTGCAGATTATAGTTTTGAGTTCAGCGACAGACTGTGAAGGGTCAGCAATGAACTCACCAATTTCATCTGTGGACGGCAACAATTTGGATTGTAGCTTAACCTTGACACAAAGGTCACCACTGATGGGTATCTCTCCTCGCTCCAGTTTTAGCCTCACTAAGGATTCCTCCATATTGAGTTGCTATAGGCTTCTCGCATACTGCTCAGCGAAGAATAGCCGATCACCGTTGAGCCATCTCAATCTTCTCTTATGAGTATCATCGAGTCCTTCCGTCGACCGGATTCGATGTAATAGTTCCTCGAGTAATATGCTCTTGTTCACATAGTATCGTTTGACGCCGGGTTAATCATCCCGTTCTACAACAACAGTCAGCAACTCCTCCTACTTTTTGGACTGTTGCTTCTTGAGATCCTCTGCACCCTGTGTCTTATCCACAAATAGCTGTGACAGATGGATGATGCGCAACTGCAGCAAATTCTTATGGTCATTATCGCTGGTCTCGCATAGGTTTTTCTGTTCCTTGCGATTACCGTCCAGAGTGATGATCTGATGCTCATAGAGCACTCCAAACTGCTGTTCAATGTAGTTGCGCAGTTGAAGGAAAGTTGTGTTTTGGTAAGTTTGGTACACTGTGTTCTTGGACTCGAATAGGATGTTGAGCTGCATCGGTAGGCTCTCCTTGTCAATCTTATCCTTCACAGACAGGTACTACTGGCTGGTCAGACCGAAGGATAGCCAGTTGGACAAGTGCACCAGATCAAGCTATTCGATTGACTTATCGCTGTGCTCAGGAAGCAGCACTTGAGGGTAGTAGTCCAGACCATTGTGCTGCTCCTTGTTGAGGAGCACGCCTGTTGGTGAGTATACTGACAGTATGTCACCCACTTTGGTATCTTTGCTTAGCCTGATGTCTGCGCCGTTGATCTTCAGCAGAATGTGTTGCTTTTCGTGACTGTAGTGCTGCCTAACCTTTTCCAAATCGTCATTGGATTGTTGGATGATGCGTGCCAGATAGTCGGGGACTTTCGGTGGCTCATCTTGCATACCCTTCCTTCTATAGAAGAGGATGTACGCTGACTAGGAACCTGCGTACTGGGCTGCAATTTTATTCGCTGCTATCGGGGTGACCCGTTCATCGTTTAGCTGGTACCAACCATCCAATAGTTATTTGTTCTTCACCTCGCCCAACGAGTAAGTTGATTTGGTTGCATTCTACTTTTCTTTATCCTATCGACGTTTTTTCTGGTCATCAGTAAGAATTTCATTCTATCGCTTCTTCCTCTCTTACTCCTCATACTTGCGATCCTCAGCTTCCTTCGTTTCAAGGTTGCTCTTCCAACTTGACTCACGCATTACATCACGTACGTAGGCAAGGTAGTGTCCACCATGGGCCGAACCTTGATGAATGATGATCCCGTAAAGCTAGAATTCTGTGGGTTGGTCCGAAGGAACTCCGTAGCACCCCATGTTGAGCTCCAACTGGAACTGCAATGGAGTCACAATCTTAACTCTATCGAGCTTAATCATGTCGAATTCGAAGCGTCCGAGTGTTACGATCAGTACGTTCGGAACGGAGCAGATCTTGACACCAAGTAGTGAGTCAGTGCGCACTCCGCAGTTATCACATCCAATCTTATTATCACCAGTCATATCCTCAGGGGTTATCAACCGCTGTAGTGACTCTTCGAGAGTTGAGATATCCTTTGTTTGGACCATCAAGTCGAAGTAAGGGCATGGTGTTTCTCTTGATCCATTACACTGAAGGCAGCTCACATAGTTTGCTGTCATGCCTCTGAAATTCTCCTTGACTAGATGCTCAGCAGTGGTCCCTTTAAGTGCTCGCTACAGAGTATCGAGTATGACCCTCATCGCCTCATGAAGATCCTGCTGGTTGAGATGTTCCAGCTTTTCCCATCCAAATGCTTTATTGAGGTGCTCAGTTGACACTGCCTTGCAATCCAGCATCTGCATCTACGCAAAGAGCTTTTGGAAGCCCATGACGAAGTTAAACTTCGATTAGCTGTTGAGGTAGTCGGACCGCTTACTGAGATCATCGCCTTGGCATAGTGGTAGCTACAACATCAACCTGCGAAACTCTGGTGTAAGGAACAAGATCTGGAGGAGACCATTGAGGTAGCAAGTTGCTCCTTGATTCTTCAGACCGACGGGATAGCCCTTCTGCCGAGCTTGCTCTGGTAGAGGAAGGTCGCAAGCACAATTCCTTGGTCGCCGGTCATAAGTATTCAGCAATGCACCTTCCTTCTGGCCGGTTATTAGTTCCTCCTCCGTATCGAACATGTCACCGAGCATGGCTGTCAGTGTTGATTGTCAAAGTGATATTGATATAATGGATGCGACTGAGACAATCCGATAGAGAAGGCTTTGCTCTCAGTCTAATTCCCAAACATAGAGACCGAACCAAAAGCCAGACAGCAATTTTTTTCCGACAACTTTTTGATGGTTTGATTGGCAACGGCAGTCATTTTCCGATAATATAACACAAATGCTTTTCGACAGGACACTCGAATAAATTGTGAGTGGGCAGAAGCTCATCGCGAAGAATGAACTCACCGGAACCCTCTCGACAGGCTATTTTGTCAGTCGCTTCCAAAAACCAGTGCTGATGCGAGAAACGACAAGAAGTAAAGAAATGGGTGAACTCAGAGCGTACTGTGGAGAACTACCGTAAGTTACATACCCTAGCGCATGCCAACCTGCAACCTTACTACTGCTACATTGAGGACTAGAAGAATGACAGAATATCGTTCGTCTCGGAGTGGTGTCATGGCATAAGTCTGCAGCAGTATCTTTAATACGTTCGGAAGAATCCTCAGTCCACGACTCAGAGTGGCCACAGAATGCTATATCTAGCAATGCGGGTGTTGCATTCAGTCGCTCAAGCCATAGTCTATCTTCGTAGCAATCTGATCATTGACTTCTACCTTTCCATAGACTCAGTCATGCTGTACCTCTTGGATGATGTCAAGCTCTCCAACTATTGCATTCGAAGGAAGGAGAGTAGCAGAGATCAACCCGTTCTAGATTTCATGAAGAAAATCTTTGACGAATGCCTATCCCCGAGTAACTTTCAGCAATCACCCCATCAGAGCATGGACGAGATCAAAGAGTTTTTTAAGAGAAAGTCGTTATGTGAAATCTATTCACTGCTCAATAGAAATATGCCAGTTTAGGACTACCTGCAACAGTTTCTGGAATACTACGGATTGTACAGGAAAAAGGTTACTGAAGTCTACGAGACCTCCGTAATGGCAAAGTTCATGGAGGAGGTTGAGAACCTCTACCAAAGCAACGGCTTCTCTGAGAGCACAATTATTAAAAAACAATATCCATAAGACAAGCCTCCAGTATCGATGATCAGCGAACTCGCCCATGAGTCGAAGATACTGCACTCGAAGGGACCACAATCGATGTTTTAGCAAAAGCAACCTATTTCAACGATCCCTCCTTCGATGAAATCCCAAGTAGCAGCCAACATTCCGATGCCACCGAAATCGCAGATAGAAACAAAACAACCCAACAGGAATATGGCAACTACGAATGTGTTCAACAATGCCAACAACTTCAATAGAAACAAGCCGCAAACGAGCTTCATTCAGTCGGACTAACCTCACCACAAATCGACCTTGGTAGCTGACAAGAAGGAGGTTGCTCAGTCCGGCAGCATTAATGAACCTCGAAAGAGTACCCAACCACTTTCTAACAGTTTCCAGAAGAAAGCACCCACCAGCTGCATCCAGCAAGGCACTTCTGACACCAACACTATTCAAAGTGGCACCCTTGGAAGCCTAATATCCAACCAACCCAACCCGAATGAGCTGGAGCGCTCTCAACCTGTCATGCTATCCAATACCTTCAAGTAACCCACCTACAGTCTCCCGCCACCTCTTCAGCCACACCCGCTGTTAAAGCCACCACAGAAGCAACCCTATTGATATTCACTCTGGGCACTCAAGAATTTGGTTAACTGTCAAAGCTCTTCCTTGGTGAGCACAAAGTCTGTGTTGCCGTCCTTTCCGATGAACACAGTCACGCTCTCCCCCAGGTCCGTCCCAAAGAGTTTGTTTACCAGCATGAACTCTTTCCAGTCCACCTTCCCATTGCGGTTTAGGTCGTAGATCTCCTTGAACACTTCCTTGCGCTTCTTCACTTCGACTTTGTCAATCTCGTATGGATCGGTGAGTGCTTGCAGTAGTCCCCGACAGTACCCACCAGCATTCTGCACTGAATTAATCTGAGCATTACTGAACGGTCGGATGCCTAGCTGGAACTACTTCAAGGCAATAAGTTTACTATTGGCCAGCCCGAACACCTCTTACAGCGTAACATTTTTGGCACAGTAACGGAGGAAGGACTGTTCCTTTTTGCCGAGCACTCCATTGTGGTCAACATCAAGCTCGCTGAACACAGAGTTGATGGTGTCTTCGTTGATGGTGGTGACCTCCTTGTACAGTCTCGTGCTGACCAAATACAGGAAGATTGTGACTGCTGCCAGCACATATTTGTAGAGGGCAACCTTCATGGATATAGTTTATAGGATCGAACTGGAATACTCCAAATCGGCGTCGAAATAAGTGCTTGAGGTCGGAGCACCTGCCAAGTTGAAGTGTTGCTATCGATGGATTAAACTCACTTGCACTGGACATTACTGTATAGTACGCTCCTTATCGATATTTGCCAACTCGCTTCCTGGGTGAATAGGCATATTGGCCCTCCACTTAACGTCGAATAAGTTTGTTTGTAAAGTTTATTGAGGCGACGGCTCATGTACGCCCAACGTTCCAACGGTAATGCCAACTCACGGGTAAACTTCCCCGTAGTGTTTGGTACGAGACCCAGACTCTCCAACCGCTTTGACGAGCTCTTGCTAAACAATAACACTTCTAGATCACCCTCTCCCAATCGTGAAAACAACTCACAGCAACTTCAGTCGACTGCACCAGCAGAAAGCAAACAAATTCACGGAAACATGTAAACCAAGTTTTCAGCAGCGAGCTTTAAGCTGGAATATCCCGATGGTAGGACTGTCGAGCGATCAGAGCAGAGGGGAACAGTTGTTGTGGAGCGAGGATCCCTTACAGACAGAAGAGTTGATTTGGCAAGTACAGGTACTCCGAATCTCTGCTGCCCAACCTAATCAGCCGAAGGGGAGGAGATTCAGTTGGATCCCATAACTCATACTTTAAGTGATCGGGAACAATAACTGGTGAGACCGCTCAGTACAGCATCCTTTCAAAGGGGAGTGCGGTCACCATAAACACAACTATCATACGATAGATCTGAACGCAGACTCTTGAACAAGATGGGCTCTCAATCCACCGCCTTTACTGAATCATCGACAGCAGCTAGAACGAACAAGGTCAAGCCTCTGTTCAAACGCCCTATTAATGAACAGTCGAACTTCAGAGGCATGTCAGTAGCAGAAGTGAGCAGACAGATCAAAGCAAAGTACTCCAAAGACCGCAGAAAGGTTCTCGTATCGTAACTCGACAATGGAAATAGGCGACCTTCTTCTCAAAGGATGAGCTAACCAGTAATCTAACGCCTACACCCCCCACCACCAACAATAACAGTCACAACTGAAAGTATGTTTCGCAGACAAAATCCTCCATCACAGCAGTCTACCCAGCCAACCTACATACTCCCAGACAAAGTCATTCAAGAAACAGGACGAGCTGACACAAACAATTCACAATACTCCTTTAAACGCAGCTCCTATTCGGCCAGACTTCTTGAATAGCGAGCATATTAAGGAGGTGGGTCACAACCAACGATTCCCACCTTACGGCATTTTCCGACCAACAACAACATCATTACAAGCAACCTTATCCCGCCACCATCCTCCAGCCGCACCCGTGCCGATAAATGCACACTGCTGGACAACCGATGCTTCGGATTTGGCTGCAACACCTTCCGAGCTATCGACGAGTACGAGCTAATGCCGCTTGACGAACGCGGACATAGCCGTTAACCAATCTACCGCTGACTGCTCTTAGGATGTAGGTTCACAGACTATCATTGTGCAGTCGTTTACTGATGCGAGTAAGAAAGTTGGGTTCAGTGGTCAACCACTTTGCTACCATGATGTTGTTGTAGCGCTAGAACTCGAAGAAGTGTCGGTAGCGTTCACAGTTGTCTCGGTTGGGGAATATCCGTTTAAAATGGCCACGACGGTAGTTCTCTTATTCAGTCTCGAATAGCACATTCCAGTCCTGAACATTTAGCCGTTCCACACAGTTGTTGTAGTCTAGTTCGGCGAGTTGTTTAATGTTACGCGAGAAGATTTCTTTCTGTGGGGGTGTCGTAATCGTTGTTTTAAGTGGCGGCTGCACACCGATGAGGTTGAAAGTGTCGGTAAGTAAGGTATGCTTGATCTTGCTGTCCAACGGCGAGGTAGAACTGAGGCTGGGACATACATTGACCTCCAGTAGCCAAGGCTTGAGGGTCTCATCAATGAGTACATCGAACCCATAAAGCTCGAAGCAATTGTTGCGATGCTCACTGGTCTTACAAGAAATGTCGAGCATGTACGGCTAGCTGGAGATGCAAGTTTTGATGATGATGTCCTCTACGTCGGCAAAGAGTTTGGTGACATCGTGGTTCTGTTCGCGAAGGTGCTTCTTCAATGCAGTAAGGGACCATTTGGAACCTTCACCATCATTGTCTGAATTCTTGTTGCCGATAAATTTTGGGGCATGTTTGTTCACTGCATAGTTGGTAAGGTGCACGTACTTCTTAGTGAGTTCCGTTACGTCAGTGGTGTAGCGTTACGTAGCGAAGCGGGCAAGTCCCTCCTCGAATAAATAGATTCTCAAGGGGTCATAGGAAGACACCAGGATGTACAGCCGAAGATCAAACTTAATGCCGTTGACTAACAGTGGGTTTGCAATATACTCACACACCAGATAGTTACGCTTGTGGTTGAGCTTTGACTTTTTACTGAGCATCTTCACACCGCGTCCACACGCCGATGCCACCGGCTTCATAATCCACAAATGCTTGCGATCGGCTTGCTATTTGGCTCGTTCGAATTTATCCAAGTCATCTGGAAGGATGTACGTGTTTGGGACGAACAAGTATTACTCATGGAAGCGCTTTTTCATTCCCCATAAATTTCTCCTAAAGTTACTTCGAAGTGTACCAAAGGTTATCCTTTCTGCCGAGCTCCCAGCAACCGGGAAAATGGTTAACCTTTTGCCCGCGGATGAGCTTGCGTACTTGGTTACGACGCGGCATTCCCCAGAATACCGTCCAGTTGGATTCGTCAGTAGAATACAACCCAGCGAAGTTTAGGGGATTCACTACGCACTTGAACGGCCGGTCCGCGGGGAACTATCTTTATCACAGGAGCACTACTTTGAAGTAGAGGCGGCAGAGCTGGCTTTCCTTCTCGGACAGCTGATAACATCTGTCGTTTCTAGGTTTATCGGCCAAAGTTGTCTCAGGACAGTATGGGAAGAATACTGTTGGTGGGCGACCAGCATAAACCGATTTCACCAGCCACATAT
>ERZ724509.978-NODE-978-length-11220-cov-6.671652_pt1 | contig 11220 bp, 22 predicted proteins | sample MGYA00376042_ERZ724509 | MGnify/ENA primary metagenome ERZ724509 (study PRJEB28724, sample SAMN07190887) | wastewater metagenome | isolation source: effluent of sewage treatment plant in Hong Hong | place: USA: Christiansburg, Virginia | collected 2016-03-01 ...
ATGAAATCGCCCTTGGGCGCACCATGAGCTGACACGGGTGCCGATTGGCTCCCCTCATGGCGCACCCAAAGGCGCTGGATTTGTCGGATTGTTTTCATGGTCGGTGTCAGACGACGGGGGAAAAGTGTCAGTGATTTGCGGTTTCCATAACGGGCGGAACTGCCGGACGCGTTATTTCCAGCGTCGTCGGGATCTCCGGTAGAGACTCGATCAACACCCGGTCCCGGCCCATCATCCGAACGGCTCCGCGGCCCTTGTAGTTCAGCGCGGAGTTTTCCGAGCGCCGGAGGATTCCGGCGATGCTCCCGGTGCTGATGCCGGATCGGTGGAGGTGGTAGGAGATCACCGCGCGGGCATCCATCAGGGCGGCGCTGTGGCGATAGGAACCCTCGTAGATCATGGCCTGATCGATGCCGTAGTATTCGGCGACCTGGGCGATGCAGGCGGCGATGATGTTCGCACGCTGCTTCTTGAATTCGGCTCGTTGTTCTTGGGTCATTGGGATTTGGTTTCCATGAAAGCTTTGATGAACTCGGCGGCGGCTACGGGATTGATGGCGTTGCCGAATCCCCGGAGCAGGGCGGTGCGGCCTTTGATCCTCTGGCAGAGAGGGAAAGCGCCAAGAATCCAGCCAATGTCCAAACCCTCGGGTATCCCATCAGCCAACCTGAGAAAGCCGGGTTCAACAGGCGAGGGGATGCGTCGGGACTTGCCGTCTCGGCAGGCGATGATTTGAGATCCTGACCAGCTTGGGCGGATAAGGTGTCCGCCGTTCCCCGGCTGTGTCTCATGCCCGCTGATTCCGCATCCTCCGCTCTCGGTGTCGCCCATCCCGCAAGTTCCGTCACCTTCCGTGAAAAGTCGTTGTTGCCCGCCTCGTTGTTGCCGTTCTGTGCTGGCGTTCCCGCCATCGGCGTTGGCCATCCGCAAAGGTTCGCCACTCTCGGAAGCTGATCCAATCGGCTGCGCTCCGATCCGTCCGGGTTGATCCCCGTCTCGCTCATGCCCGGGCTGTCCTTGTAGTCCCGCGCCGAACAGGTCGGCCATCCTGTGAGCTGGGCGGCAACCGCTAGATTCTCCCCGCCCTGTCTGGCTGTCGCGCTGCATCCGCTGTCCTCTGTTGCCGGAGTCGGCCACCCAGAAGAGACGTTGCCGGATGTTCGGCGAGCCGACGCCCGCAGCTGGCAGATCGGCACCCCCGCAGGCATATCCTGTTCCTTCCAAGTCAGCACGTACTCCGGAGAACCATTCACGTCCATCCGCGCTCGCAACCTGCTCGCCAAGGACGATTGCAGGGCGGCGCTTGGAGATGAGCGAGTAAAAAGCGGGCCACAAGTGTCGTTCGTCGGCATGGCCTTTTCCGAGTCCAGCGCACGAAAGCGGCTGACACGGGCAGGAGCCGGACCAGACTTCTTCATCGTCCGGCCATCCGGCGAGTCTGAGCGCGAGACTCCAGCCTCCGACTCCAGCGAAAAAGTGGCATTGGGTGTATCCTTTGAGTTCATCGGGAGATATTTCTAAGATGGATCGGCTATCGACATCACCGGGCGGCATCAGTTTCTGGGAAATGAGTTCTCTGATCCAGGCACAGGCGTTCTTGTCGTGGTCGTTGTAGTAGTTCATGTTCCCCACGGGAGTTCGTCGTTCTCGATTCCCACGGGAACCGTAATCGGGTGGAGAATCCGCCGGCCGTATTCGCCGATGAGGGCCGCATCGATCATTCCGTTGTGCGGGGTCGTGCTGCGATCGGTGGCCAGCCAGGATTCGTCGGGCCAGAGCTCGCGGGCTTTGGCCAAGGCGTATTCCTTGGATTTGCCTTGCGGGATCTTGCCGATCACCGCGGGATGCCAGTCGAACGAGAGAATCCGATGGACCTTCTTGAATCCCTTGGCTTCGAGGACGGCGAGGATCTTCCCGGCACTCATGGCCATGGAGCGCATGGCGTTTTTGTCCTGTGAGTTGAACGGGCAATGCTCGAAGAACACCGCCGTTTCATCTGGCTTGCACTGCAAGGCATTCAGGATCGCCACCAGACCGCGGGCATCGACTTCACGAACGACCTTCGCCTTGCTGTTCTTCCGCGCCGGGTAGGTCACGGAAAGCGTCGGCATGACGAATTTGGCGATAGGTGCCAGTCCCTTGATGGTGGATAGGGCGACCAGTCCGCCGTCGAGGCCATTGTCGATGCCGAGAATCATGGTGGCGATCCGTGATGGGTTCAGCCTTCGGCGGCGTTGGCGAACATATCCTTGCCTTGATCCGCGGTGGCTTGCAGCGCGGCCTTGGCTTCATCGTAGTTCAGCATCGTCTGGCTGCGTTCGCCTGACAGATACCGCTCGGATTCATAGATGGCGGTTGCGATCTTGTCGCACAGCGGTTGCGCGAGTTGCACCGCTCCGGATTCGCCATCGGCTGCCTTGTCGATCTGCACACACGGAGCGGAAATCTCGTGGAGGAAGTCCGTGCGGCATTCGAGTTGCTTGGTGGCGTGGAGAATCGCGCTGCGGGTTCCCTGTTTGGTCCGGCGGATGGCGAGCCGGGTGATGATGAGTCCCGCGGCGTATTTCTTGGGAAGCTCCATGATCTCGCAGAACACGGCGGGAAGTTCCGCCCATGCGTCCTTGAGTTCCTGAAGCGGTTCTTCCTTGGCGGTGATCTTGGCCTCCAGAAGATCATTGCGGTCGTCGGTTTCCTTGTTGGCGACGACGCGCATGGTGACGGCCTTGTTGTCGATGCTGATGCTGTTGAGCTGCATGTTGTTGGTGTCTTTCTTGGTTTGGTGTTGGTGGATTCAGACGAGGGTGATGGGAATGACGCTGCGTTCGAAATGGCGGGCGCGGTGTCTGGCGGGACCGTCGATCTTGCGGAGGCGTTGGCATTCCATTTTCTCTTGGTGGCGCTTGTGGCGGCTAACGAGGTCTTCGAGTTGTTGCTCGATGGCGGGTGGCAGTGGCGGATTGTCGATCATGGTTTTGGGGTTGGTGGTTGGTGGTTAAGCGGCGGTCGATTTCATTTGCGCGTTCCACAAGTCGCGGACTTTCGACCCGTGCTTGCAGTATTCCGCATAGAGCGTGTTCATGCCTTTTTCCAAGTCATCGGTCAGCGTTACGCGCTCGGCCGTGACGATCAGCGGGGGCAGTCCAGGGCAGTACGACATGAAGTCCCATCGATGCAGCCCGGTGATTGCCATCGATCCGTGAACTTGGCAGCGGTGATCGTCCGGAAGCTCGCCAGCCAGAAGCCACTTGATATGCGTCTCGGGAATCGGGCATTTGATTTCCAGACCGCGTTCGACGCATTTGATGATCGTCGCCTCGCCATCGTCCTCAGTGAGCATGCGCGAGAGAACCAGAGAGTCTGGCGAGCATCCGAAGCGCCCGCAATCGGTGGTGATGAATCCAACCTCGATCAACGGCCGTCCGGTGATCTTGCCGTAGAGTTCGCGGGCCTCGGCTTCCAAGGCGTTCCCGCGTTGCACCGGCAGGTTGTATTCCATCGCCTTGTCTTCCTTCTCGCGGATCTTCATCAGAAACTCGAAACCCGAGAGCGTGGAGTCGCGATAGATTGGCTCCGCGAGCTTCTTGGCGATGTGGTTGAGCCGTGCTTTCTTGCTGGTGGCATCGTCCTTGTAAACGAACGGCCCGAGCTCGCTGGCGGTGATGACGCATGACTCGCGGGCGGCGAACCAATCCGGAGTTCTTTGGGGAAACAGGTGAAGTTTCATTCCTCCTCCTCTCCATCAAGTTCGGCAATCAGCGCATCGCCGATCTCCACCGCGCGAACCGCAATGGTCTTGGCGTCGGTTTCCGCGATGTCTTCAAGCTGGTGCGCGGCGACAAGCATGGCCCCCATGGTGGCGCTTCGCTCACGCGGGGTGGATGACACGACGGCGAGTTGTCCCAGCGAGAAGGCGATGTTCTCAAGCGCCCGGGCCTGCCTGAGTCCGATCTCGTTGCGTTCGGCCAAGAGCACGTTTGGTTTCAGGTGCCCCTCTTGAACCTGCTTGTCCTTCTTGCGGAGGATTCCGAGCATCAAGATCCAAGGCGCGAGCGAGCCGATGAAGAGTCCGGCGAAGAGATAGGCGTAGTTCATTGGTCACCTCCCGCCGTTGCGGATTCCGCCTGCTTGTCCAAGGCGATCCCGCGGACCTTCCAGACTTCGAATAGCTCGTCGTCGGTGAGTGCTTGGAATTGCTGGCCGACCTTGATCACCCCGTAGGCGCGATAGCGTTTGGTGGCCTCGACCGTGGCGATGTTGCGCTCTTTGGCGGCATCGCGGATGTCATCCACCATCGTCTTCTTGTCCGGGCGATCAGGTTCGGCGACGGCGTTCTCCGTTGGCTCCGGTTCTTCCTTCGTCTCGGCGGCGACAGCCTCGGTTGTCGGAACATCCACGGTCTTCGCCTCGGGTTCCTTGAACGCCTCCTTGTCGAAGGGGTTGGTTTCTTGGATCTGCTTTCCTTCACCTTTGGGAGTTCCGCCTTCGAACCAGTCTTCCGGTGAACTCATCCCGTCCTTGAGGGAAGCCAGGATCTTGCGAAGCCGGATCACTTGTGCCGGGGTGATGGAGTCGATGCGCCGCTGGATCAACTTCTCGATCTGATCCTTGTTTACGTTGTAGGGTTCGAACGCGGCGATGATCTTCTTCTGAGCTTCCGGGGAAGTGTCGGCTTTGGCGGCAAGCGTGGCGTCACACTGCCGTTGAGCGTCTTCCACCACGTCGCCGGGGATGACCGCCAGCAAGCAGGCGCGGACGCGGCGAGATGCCTGATTGGCGCAAAGCTCGTAGATGTCGCGCTCGTCGGTGAGAGCATAGCCACCGCTTCGGGTATCGCGCCAGTGGCGGACGTTGAACACCCGTGGCACGCGGTAGTTGGATTGCAGGTCCCACGCGAAAGCCTCGATCACAGAGACACCGGTTCCGGTGGTGTCCTTGTGGCGGTCGAGTTCGCGCCATCCGGATTCGATGTTTCCCCAATGCTGGGCGATGGCTTCGGCAAGGCGGATCGAAGGACCGCAAATGTCGGTGCCTCCGCGGGCGAATTGATACTGTGCTTGGGTGGCGAGCGATTCCCGGCAACAGGAGTTGAGAATGCGATCGATGGCGTCCTTCTCGTCGCGAGGGAAACGCTTTGCCGCCATCATGGAGATTTGCGCTTGCTGCGCTTCCCGGGTTTCGATGGCCGAGGTCATGACTCCGCGATGCTGCGGAGGCTGTGGCATGGTTGTGACGTTTGACATGGTGCGAATCAGTTGGGGTTGGTTGGGTTACTGCGGCCACTCGCTCTTTTCGATGTTTGCCCAGAACCGCTTGGCAACGGTTTCGTCGCCGTTTGCGAGTTCGAGATACTTGACCTTCTTGGCGGCGATCACCTCCTCGTTGTATTTGCGCTGGCGCATCTCCCGGAGTTCGGTGTTGATCTCTTCACAGAGCTTGTCGAACTCCTCGCGGTCAGTCTCGTATTCATTAATGGATGAAGAGAATCCGGCTTGCTTTGCCGTGGTAAGCCAGATCTTTGAAACGCCGAATTCTCCACTAACGACGATGTTCTTTGTTTTCGGCGCATATCCGTCTTCAAGGATGCACACAGCACCTTTCAGCGCGTTCCATGCTTCCTCTTCGGTCTTGAAACAGACCCCGGTTGCGGTCGTTGATCCGTATTTGGACGGTGCCATGATTTGATAGAATCCAACGGTGTCAGCCGGGACCGTGAATCCGCTGTAACCTTGCTGCTGGATGAATTCCGCGAGGCGGATCGGGACGGCGATTCCGCGTTCGGCGGCTTCGATTTCGATAGACCGGAGAAGGTCTTCGGTGTTGAGGGCGAGTTTGTCCTCGGCGCTGTAGTCGTAATAGCGGGTAGTGCTCATGTCGATTGTTGTTGGTATGGTTTTTGTTGGTTGGGAAATCAGATCTCGGCGTAGGTTTCCTTCGGCGGAAGTCCTTGATTGAACCGGCGTACGTTCTTGACGATCAGGCGCTCTTGTTTCATGTCGCCGATCGTCTTTGGCGATCCGCGGTAGATGCGGAAATGATCGTAGGTCATGATCGGAACCTGACGGCGTTGTGCGGTGCGGTTGGCTTTGAAGCCCGGGGTGGTGCTCATGATGATGTGTTGGTTGGAATTCAGAGTTTGTGCATCGCTTCCCACTCATCGCGGGCCGCGGAATTTCCGTTTCGTGCAAAGTGGATGGCCTCGAAGATCAGGCAGACACCCAGCGCCAGCGCCAGCAGTCCAATGGTCAGGACAAACCATGCGGTGAATGCCTTCTCGGGCAGCGTGGAGAATGCCGCGAAGATCGCCGCTGCCGCTGATAGCAGGCTGAGTAGCGCGATCACTCCGGCGGCGTTGGAGCGGTGGAAGAGTTGGTTCGATTTCATGGATCGTTGTGGTCGTTGTTGCGTTGGAAAAAGGCTTGGCCCAGGGCGATGGCGGTTGCGCAGAACGCAGCGAGCCAGAGCGACCAAAACAGGACCAAGAGGATTTTTACTGCGAGGATTGGCATGGCAGGATTTTCGTAAGGAGATCGCGGCCCTTGTCGGTGAGTTGCAGTTTCCGGGTGAGTCCGTTGTATTGGGTCGGCTCGTTGGTGATCAGTCCCATCTTGCCAAGCCTCTGTGAAATCTGGGTGACGTTGGAGTTGGTGGTTTCGAGCAGTTCGGACATCTTGCCCGGATAGATCCCATCACTGGCCTTCGCGAGATGGATCATCATGGCGATGGCGTTGAAGCCTTTGAGCGAGAGCTTTGCAGACTCGGACTTGAGGCGTAGGAACTGGTCGGAGAAGTTCATTGGTGTGACTCCTTGTCTTCTTCTTTCCGGCGTTTGATCTCCGCTGCCACCTCGGCCTTGCGCTCCTCGGCCCATTCCCTGTCCATCACCGACGGCTTGTAGTGGGCGAAGAACAGCGCGATCTTTTGGAGCGTGTGCTCGGAGTAGGTGGAAGCGGTGTGGGACATCGGATCGGATGGGTTGTTCTCAGCCAGCGTCTTCGGGTCGATTTGTTGTACAGAATCATCCGGGCAGTTATTATCGTGCTCGCCACGCACGCGCTTGACGCTGGCTGAAAAGTTGTCAGTCCCAGAAATCGCTGGCCTTGCGCCAGACACAGAGAAACCCGCCCGCATCCACCACGATCTTGTGCGGCGTTCCGGCCGCTGCGCACTCGGCAACGATCTGCTGGAGGCTCCGAACATCCTCCGCAAGCGAAGGGTCCATCGGCTGGGTAGAGGGCTCGAAGCCGATAAGGGACTTGTCCCATTCTGACAGGGGACGAAAGAAGTTGAGAACATCGGATAGATCATGGTCAGCCATTCGTTTGACGTTGATTCATCATGCGGGCCACGTAGTCGGCGGGCACGCGTTGTGGTTTGATGCCGGGAATCGTGGGGATGCTCTTGGCGTTGATCCGGCGGATGACGGTGGCCTTGGAGATATCCAGGCGGTCGGCGCATTCTTGTGCGCTGTATCCGTCGCGGCCCCCGTATTGGCTTCCGAGCTTCGCGACCACGGCATCAGTGATTGCCGCAAGAAGCTCATCGGTCACTTGGATTGGGATCGTTGTCATTCTCCGGCTTCGGTTGCGGTGGATTCGCGAACGCCATCCAGCGTGCGGGTGAACTCGGCGGCGCTGCGGAACACGGATGATCCACGATCCGCCACGGCTGCGGCAAAGCGGTTGGCCGTCTTGCGGGAACTTCCAGAACATGCCTTGGCCGTCGGTGTAGTAGCGGGTTCGGTTCATGGGATTTGGCTTGTCTTTGAAATTTAGTGTCATGCCATTGGCGCATGAACGGATTGGATGACCTCTTGACTCGGGCCAGAGCGATGTTCCCCCTCATGCCGTCCGATGTGTTCGACGGTTGGCTTGCAGGGCTGATCCCCACTCAGGGTTGGCCGTTTGTGGAAATTGAGGATTCCATCCACGTCGGCAATTGGTCCCGGATGCTCATTGGAAGAACGCTCGCAGAATGGGCAGATGCCACCTGGATACAGGCCGTTCTTGGCAATGATCTTGATGGGGTCGGTGATCCCCCCTGCATTTCCGCAATCATGGAAGTAGCCATGAATTTCATGCAACCTGCGGACAGCCATGTCGGGTGGCATATTTCCAAGAGCCGCCAGCGTGTTGGGAGCGCCAGAGAGCATATCCTCCAACATGGCTCGATCCCCGGATTCATCACTGTTGCCAGAGTCAGGCATGGAAGGCTCCATGTGGTTGATGGAAACCACCGCATCGCCGCTTGCTGGACGCTGGGAGAAGTCGCGCAAAGCATCCGCGTCCCGGCTTGGATCGCCGATCTGTGATGCGTCCGCGTTGGGTGGCAGCGAGTTCATCAGGCAGCGTTGGTTTTGGCTGCTTTCTTCGCTTGGGCCGCAAGATAGATTTTCGCAGCATCCTTTGGTGTCACGCCAAGCAGGTCGGCGAGTTGGAAGATTTTGATAAGCGCGGCGCTGCTCAGGTCGGTGTATTCAAGACTGATCGCATTCATTACGTGTAGAGGAATACATGAGCGATTTAGCCGAATCAAGCAGAAATTGATTTTTTATTTACTTTTTTCTACATGCTTGTATTGTCGCGGCATGGAAATCACGCGAGACACTGTAATCCAATGGCTTGAAGCAGAGCGCCGAAGCCAGACCTGGCTTTCAAAACAGCTTGGGGTTTCCGTCCAAGCTGTTTCAAATTGGCTTCGGGAAAAGAATCCTCAGACAATTTCCGCTTCGGCGCAGATCACGATCCGCGCTTTGATGGAAGAGGACGCCGCAAAGTCGGCGGCTACGCCTCCTCATAATCTGATTCTGGAGTTTACCGATGAACAATACGGCCCGATTGAACAGGCGGCTCTTGCTTCAAAAGAAACCGTGCGGGAATGGGCGAAACGCATCTTGAATCAGGCGTCCGAAATGACTTGTGAAGAAATTGATTCGCTCGTCGCCGCTTCCATGCACCGCCTCGAAGCCGTCGAATCCGACACCGAGCCCCCCACGCGAAAGGTCGGCAACGGCCCAAAAGCGTAGAGGCGACACCCGAGTTTTACCCCCTCCATCTCTGTCATTATTGCAAACACCCCTGGAATCCTAACCACGCTTGAGATATGGCAAAGCCAATCATCATCCTCTCTTCCGGCGCGGCCGATTGCGGTTGCCTGATTGCGCGGGCGCTCTTGGACAGCCAGTCGCATTTGATTGTCGGACAAACTCCGAAGCTTCCAGATCCAATGGTGATCGAATCGTTCAAGGATCAGTTCCAGCCATCGCTTGAAAACTTCATCCACTTGAAGCAGTCCGCCCACGAGCGGGCAAATCCCAACCAGCCTTGGTATGCCAAATTCCAAAAGAAGCGCCGTCGCCGGTAAAGCCATGACCGACCACCAACCAACAGGCGTGCAACTCTCCCGCAAGAAGGGATGGAGGATGCCAGAGAACACCGTCAAGGTCAGCCGTCCCGGGAAGTGGGGGAATCCGTTTCTCGTGGGTCCTGATCGAACCCAGCGCCAAGCGGTCGAATGCTTTGATCATTGGCTGAACACACCAGGGATCACGGCTGGAATCCCTGAGAAGAAACAAGCGATTCTCGACAGCCTCGAAGAACTGCGCGGCAAGGATCTCGCGTGCTGGTGCAAACTCGGAACCGCGTGCCATCGGGATGTTTTGTTGCGGATGGCGAACGGATCAAGCGCTGGCACTGCCCCCGAGGGCGAGGTTGGCCACCACTCACGACCATGAAAAACCAATCCGGCACCGAGAACACGGCGGGGGGCAGTTGCTCCCGCCGCGCCTTGTTCATCCCTCTCCGCGGGGTGCATTTCGACCAATTCGAACGCGGGGAAAAACGCACCGAATACCGGCAACGCGGCCCCCGATGGAACGCTGAAACCTGCGTAATTGGTAGGCGCGTGGTGCTCTCCCGTGGCTACGGAAAACAGAAACGACTCACCGGCACGATCACGGGATTCAGCTACGACACAATCCCAAGCAAACTCCCCGGCTGGCTGGAATGCTACGGCCCGAACTCAGGGGATGCCGCGTGCATCACGATCACGCTCGATGGGACGAACGCTCAAATCTTGCCATGACTCCTGCGCCCTCCAGCTTCGCCTTGCCCTCGACTCCCTCGCAGGAGTCATTGGCAACGATGCCTTGTTCGGTTTCTGTTTTGGACGCTTGCTGCGGGAGTCGCATGTTCTGGTTCGACCGGGAAGATGACCGCGTGACCTTCGTGGACAAGCGCCGGGAAAGCCATGTGCTGCCCGACAAATCGAGCGCGGGAGGAAGCCGAAAGCTGGTGATAGATCCCGACATCCAAGCGGACTTCACTGCGCTGCCGTTCGAGGATGACACGTTCTCGCTGGTGGTCTTCGATCCTCCGCACCTGATCCGCAACGGCAAGAAAGGATGGCTCGCCAAGAAATATGGAAAGCTGGAAGGCGACTGGAAAGAGGAGCTTCGCAAAGGCTTTGCTGAATGCTTCCGCGTGTTGCATCCAGCCGGAACGCTGATCTTCAAATGGAATGAGCATGAGGTGCCTGTCTCTCAGATCCTCGCACTCACCCCCGAGCGGCCGCTACTCGGCAACCGCTGCGGGAAAACGTCCAAATCACATTGGATCGTATTCAGTAAACCGAACGCTGCAACGCACACGCCGGGAGCCAATGAATAGACCTTGAACCGCAACTGGAGGGCTAGTCCCGGTCGTTGTGCCGTGGCTTGTTCTCCTTCTTCGGAACTACCATGAAAATTGTCGAGCTGCCAACACTGGAACGACGAAGCCCGCTATTTGAGTGCGAGAATTGTGGTCGTCGCGCCATCATCGCGTATCTCAACTACAATCCCAGATCAAACCGCCTGAGTTGTTTTTGCGGTAAAGACTCTATCACTATTCCTCAGAACGCCTCTGATTGGAAAATCACGCGCAACATCGAACACGAATCAACGTGTGAACCCATCGGACGCGATGGGCCAGGGGATCGCTCTTCTAAGCCACCAAACACTGAATCCATGACACTTGCCGACCTGAAAAGAAAAGTTGATGCCGCCATCGAAGTGGCCATCGAGCGCCACGAATCGCCGGACGAAATCCCCGTGACCCTGCAAATCGAAACGAGCGGATCTGGGCATGATGCCGTCTGCGCCCATGAGGATCTGGAACTCCACTACGACGGCGGAGCGCAAGCCACAGGCTGCGTGCTGTGCGCGTGGATTTCTGAGGAGAACGA
>ERZ724509.979-NODE-979-length-11214-cov-6.570302_pt1 | contig 11214 bp, 20 predicted proteins | sample MGYA00376042_ERZ724509 | MGnify/ENA primary metagenome ERZ724509 (study PRJEB28724, sample SAMN07190887) | wastewater metagenome | isolation source: effluent of sewage treatment plant in Hong Hong | place: USA: Christiansburg, Virginia | collected 2016-03-01 ...
ATTAAATTTTTTAGCTATTTCTGTTTTAGTATAACCCTTTAAAAAATAATTAATTGCTAATCTTTCAGAAAATTTTAAACCCTTCATTGCAAAATTATAATCAGGATTATCTTTTATATCTTCAAAATATGTAGGATATTCAAATAATTTTTCTGAAAAATGAAATTCTGTTTCTCTAGATTTTTGAAAATATTGAGCATCATTAATTATCTTATTGTTTTTTCTAGTATATTTTTGATGATAAGTCCAATAAGTACAGTTTTTCATTATTTGAATAAATTTACCTTCATAAGTAGGTTCTTTAGGTTTATTAAAATATTGATCATGTACATATATATAAACATCTTGGTATAGATCATTTGCATCTTCAAAATCTCTATCCCAAGATGTTAGTGTTCTTTTTTGAGTTAAGTTTACACAATATTCATATATAATTGGTTTAAGTTTTAAAAAATCATCTATTGTATAATTATTTAATGTTGTATTCATCTATATAGTCATCTAATTTTTTTGTAAATTCTAAGTCATTTTTACTATCTAATACAATCAATTTTGCTAGTTCACAAAACTGTAATGTTGGATTAGCCATCCAGATTCTATCAATCTTATTCAAGATCGGAAACATTCTTTCATGGCTTTTAATACTAGACTCTACAATCTCTGTTATTCTTTCACTATGCTCCATAATCTTCGTTTAATTGATTAATTGTTCTAAATAATTCATATTCTTTTAAGCGTGGTCTACTAGATACTTCATCTATTAAACTCACCTCTACATTTAAATATTTTGCATAAAGTTTACGTTTAGTATCATCAGGATATAAACAGTCATGCATATATGGTATATGGTCTTTAGTATTTCTTTCAACACCATAGATATTAAGTATTACACTTTTATAACTATCTGTTGTTTTAGAATACTTACCTTCAATAATCTTTTCAAAATCTTCATGAAAATGCTGAGGTACTCTATAATGCAATAGGTACTCTTCTTCATCTTCTATACATTCAATAAAATTTTCATTTAAGTGTTGTAATAAAATAAATGTAGTAGATTCTTCAGGAAAATCTAATTTATTTAATACTAACACAATTTCTTTATCAATCACATCTTTAATGTGAGCATTAATGAACATCTTAGGGTGATGTTCCATAATCTTTGCTTCTGATACACCTATTAAAGGCATAAGAAACAGTGTTGTTCTAGTTCTTCTTACAGAACTGTCTTCTACGTAACCAAAGTTACTCAGCCATTCCAAGCGTTTTTGCATAAACTTCAATGTGGGTTTTAAGTTCGGGAAACTCCATATTTTCATAGGAATCTAATATTTTCAGACACACAAAATTTTTATTATATTCACTAATACCTTTTTCTTTACCAAAATAATTTAAATATTCATTTAAAACTATTTTTTCACAATCTTCAACATTAATATTATTAAATAATTTTTCAACATACTTTGGTCCTTTACCGTTAATTCCCTTAGTATTGTTATGCGTGCCTTGAATCATATCTTTCCAAAACTTAAAAAGCTCTTGTTCTTTAGTACATGTAATCCATTCTCCTTTTTTCCAGTTATAATGTGTACCTTCTAATCCTAATAAATCAGAATCTATTGCACAAATAAAAGCACCTGGAATATTTAATCTTGCAATATTTACAGCATCATCAACTTCAATATTATCTACACTTATTGCATTATGTTTTTTTATAAAATATTCTTTTGTGAAATTCCACATTTTAGGAGATTCTTTTAATCTATTTTGTTTATAAGTTTCATCTACTGCTAATTTTCTAGCAATAGTATTTTTACCTTTAATAAAAGCAAGATAATTTGTAGTATTAGAATTTTCTAATACCATTCTCATTAAATTATCACAAGATAATTCAATTTCTTCTTCAGATTTGTCTTCGTAAATAAACTTTTTATTGTCTTCAGTTCTCATTGGTACACCAAATTGATCCAATTTTTTATTTGGATGAAATGCAGTGTAACACAATGAGTCTAAATCAATAATAGCAACCTTATTGTTCATAATCAGGTTTAATTTCTGTGTATTTATCTTTAATCATTTTAGATAATTGTTCAGCTTTTTTACTATCTTCAATTATACTAGGTACTCTTGAAAAATTTTGTTTTATTGCAATTTTATCTAAAAACTTTGTAACTGATTCTAAATCAGCATAGTCTACTTTTACTGGCATTTTTATTTTATTTTACTAAGTTTAATGGATAAGATTCTAGTATTGAATTTACATTATATTCTTCAGCTTCTTCTGTTAAAATCTTTTCTCCCATCTTATCAAAAGCATATTCATCCATATCTATAGATAAATGAGCTTTACTAGCTTTTAATAAAGCCGCTTTTACATGAATTTTAGCAAAAACTTTTAACATTTTATGTACAGATTTATAACTATATCCAGATTCACTAAATACTGGTCCATCTGCATAAATATCAGTATCTATTTTTGTTAAAAATTCTTCAGCAGTTGGCACTTTAGGCATCTTTAAATTGTTTTAATTTTTTAATATAATTAGTATCAGCAGCATAATGAACTCTAATCAAAAACCTATGATAATCTTCATTAGTTTTTAATCTTTTCATCTGCCAAGCTTTATATGCAATTACTGATTCTTTCCAAGATTTATATTTAATAACATCTGTATCTGAAGTTTGAAATCCAAATAACGCATTATATTTTATAAATCTTGGAGAAGTAAAATTACCAGTTTCTAGTTTAGCTTGATTTAATACAGTCTTAGGATGTTTCATTTCTATGACTTCCATAAATTCTATTAACTTGGCTTCACTGAAACCTTCAATTTTAACAGTATCTGCATAAAGTACAGGTTTAGGTAACAATGGTTGTTCTTTAGTCTTTAAAAAGTCTAATTGCATGCCAATAGTCCAACCTAAAGCTAATCCTAAAATACTAACTGTTACAATAAAAGCTAGTTTACTTTTTCTAAATTTAGTTCTATAATCCATAGTATTTTTCTTTAATTAGTTTAACACACTTATTTACATTTGTTTGATTATTAGGAGCAAAATAATCTATTACCCACCCATTCATAGTCCACCAATATTTAAATAATCTAAGTTTTAAAATGTATTCATTCACCATTTCACCCTTAGTTTCAATAATCCAACCAGTTTTAGTGTCTTTATTTAGACAACTAAAGTCAGGTTTAATAGTGATTGCTCTTAAATTATTGGTAACTTCTCCAAATTGATAAACATACTTTGCTTTCTTTTTATCTTTAAATCTAGCATTAATTCCTAATTCTTTAGCTTCATCATAAGTCATCATACGCTTATAAAGCTGATAACTGACTCCTAAGGCTGTGAATTTAGGTTGAAGCTCAAATACATCATCTTCATAGTTAAAGTGTGTTATGCCAGCTTTCTGTAAGGCTTGATAACATACTTTCTCTAATCCAGATCTTAGTTGAACACCATCATGAATAGTGGGAACTCCATGAGGAACTGCTTTTTTCTTTGGTTTAGAACTAACTTTAAACCTCTTTTTAGCAAGGTTTTGTCTTCTCACCATTTCTTTCTCTTAAAATTGCCATTGTCCAAGTATCTAAGTTCTTAATATACTTAAGCCCCATACCTGGATAATCTATCTTTCTGTCTACTAAAATACCTACAGATGTTGTAGGATTTAATGCAGTAATAATAGTTTGCTCTCCATCAAAATGAATATCAGTATTTAAGGCAATGATACCTACTTTAGCAGAGTCATTTAAACACATTTGAACTCTATCTGATGGAATATCAAATTGTTGAGCTATAGCATTGATATAATTTAAACTATCATTTGTAGTGATAATCCATAATTCATATTCAAATCCTTTAGAGCAATAATCGTTTTCTTTAATACCTTTAATCAACTGTCTAAAATCTTCATGATTCCAAATATTTGTTGGTTCCCAGGATATTTTAATTTTTTCTAAGCTCATAATTATTCTTCTTTTTTAACATCAGATTCTTCTAATCTAACTTCAGTTGTTTCTTCTTTACTCCATGATTCTCGAGATACTATCCAACCATGAGCATTAATAATTAATGCTCCATTAGTAATGTACATATAGTTGTTAATAGGATTCTCAATTAATGTCCATATTCTATTAGCTTCAATATCTCTCAATTGATCTTTATCTAGAAATAAAAATCCATCACAAGGTGTATCTGTTTCTAAAGTATTCTTAATTGGTGAATACTTATCACAAAATTGTGTCCAATTAATTTTTGTCATTTTAATTTATTTTTAATTAGTTTTTTAGCATGTACTAATCCAAATTCTTTAGTATAATCTGAAATATCTTTAAAAAGATGATGAATAAAGAAAAACTCTATATCGTGTTCTAACAAAAGATCACCAGTAGATGTATACCCTTGATCGTCAGCATCAAGGTTAATAACAACTCTTTTAAATCTTTTATTTAATTCGTTCCAAGATTTCTTACTTATTTTATTAGTTTCTGCTTGTAATCCTACAGCAGATATTCCCATTTCATAATATACCATTACATCTTTTAAACTTTTAGTTATAATAAGTAAATCACCTGTTTCATGTAATTGGTCATAACCCTGTAGACAATCTGAACCTACATTAGTTAACCATTTACCCTCTTTAGTTGGAGAATAAGGATTATAAATCTTTAAATACTCACAAGCATTTTTAAAGAATTTATAAGAGTATAAAGGATTACTATTTTTATACTCAAATACATAATGCTTATCTCCTTTATTTAGATAAACATGACTACAAGCTTTAACATTAAAAAATTGTAATGTTTGTAAAGATATACCAAATTGCATCCAATACTCATAATCTATTAAACTAAATGGCTTAACAATTACTTGAATATTAGATTTCTTCTTAACAGGTTTAGGAGTATCATTAACTAATAGTAACTGAGGTGTTACACTCAAATTAGTTCTCTTTAATCCAAAGTCATTAGCAATGATATTACAAGTTTCATGATAATTAGAACCATACTTTCTACTTACATAATCAAATGCTAGAAAGTAATCTCCATTCCCATAATCTTTATAATAAGGTATTCCTGATGCACTAATTACAATTCTACAGCTTCCATTTTTATCTGAGTAAAACTCTGATTTAAAACTAGAATCTAATGATTTATAATTACTACAATATCTTTCAAGTATTTGTAATTCAGTTATATATTTAAGTATTTCTTCTTTTGTTATTTGTAAACTTGCATTATCAAAATTGAACATAAGTTTATTTTATAAAGTAATAATAGGCTGAACTTACTTCATTTTGTCATGTTTAAACACTCCGTCTGACCACCCATTATTACTTAATTATTACTATCCAAAGTTAACTTCAGATGCAGGGCTAGAAAATGCTGCATTTGGATCTTCAATAGATGCTGCAGGTTCAATATCTAATTTCTTAATGTTCTTTTCAGGACTAAAGAATAATTTAGTATCATCTGAAGATACTGTTTTAGACTCACAGAATACTCCATTTCCAAAAGAAGAAGCTACATACTTAGTTCCTTTTTGAGAAATTCTTTCTTCTCCTACAACTTTTAATTTGAATTCTTTACCTGTTAATAAAACAGATAATTTTTGAGCTAATTCTTCAGCAGATTTAGCATTTGGCATTTTAGCTTTGGCAGAAACCCCATCTAAAGATAATGCTGCAGCAACCATTGATAAAATTGCATTTTTAGTAACATCCCATCCAGACATTTTTTTACCTGGATTAACTACTGTATTCAATGAATAGGTTTGAGCTAATTCAGCACCATGATTATCATTTACTGTAAATGTAATTTGTGGAGCTTGAGCTTTAGAGCTTAATCCATTTTCAATTTTAACAACTTTAACAAGGTTGATTCCAGGTTTAATTGTTTCTTTATAATTACCTTTAGATACTTCTGCATTTTCAAAACCGAACATAATTTTATATATTTTAATGATTTAATGTAATAAGAGACATTACTCTCCTAATTGATATTTTGCTATTTTATCCAAGATTAAGGCATAATCATTTGGTTCAAATTTATCTAAACAACCTTCTGGTGATTTAGCTAATCTAAGACCATCATTATTTGTTAAAAATGAATATTCCATTTTTCCATTCACTTCTTTCACATTAGTATGTAATACATAAGTAAAGTAAGACGGTATTTTAATTTGACTATCCATTAATTTACCTGCTGTTTGTAGAGTAATAGTACTTTCACCATTTACATCTACACCTCTTTCTGTATGACCAATAACAATTACATTTAAATCATCACGTAATGTTTCTTCAATTTTTATTAACCCTTGAAATACATCAATTGCTAAATCTGTCCATTTGTTATACCCCGTTATTTTAGCATCAGACATTACTCTATTTGTGATAAAATGTGTGAGGTCTTCTATAATAACTGTTTTAAATTTTGTACCAGCATTTGCTTTAGTTAATATTTCTTTTAATACTGGAAATGTTGTACAATTTACAACATTTCCTTTTTCTACACTGTATTTCACAGCACCACCTTTAAAAGGTAGTTCTTTTCTATTAGGTTTAATTAATAGAGTTGTATTCTCATCTAAATTTAATATTCCTCTTGACTTTCCTGTTCCAGGTTCACCAATGGTTAATATAATTCTTCCCATTCTACTTCTTTTGATACATTAGGTAATCTTCTGATGTCATCTCTTTAGGTAGTTCTTCAAAATATCCAGCTTCTGGTTTAGTATATAAACCAATAGAGATATTATCAGCTCCTAATCTGTTTTTAATGGCCTTAAGTAGTCTATATTTACCTTTAAGGTTATAAGGACTACCCTCCACATTAATATTGTAAGTTAAACTTGTTTCTAGTTGCATTTTATATGGATTTAATAAACCCAATACTATATCTGCATCAATATACAAGTTACCAGAATCTCTAAAATCATTTTGTTCAGGAGATAAATCTACTCCACGATACTTTACACGTTCAATATTAGATAAACTCTGATTAAACTGTTGAACTACAAAAAATGTCATCGCAAACATATTTCTACAGGCAACAATATACTCAGACATTTTATCCATATTCTGTTTAAGTGTAAAACCTCTTTCAAATTTTAGTAAACTAGCATGGTCTAAAACTACAATATTGTATTCTTCTTTATTATTAGCTGTCCAGCTAATTATTCTTTCTTGGGGATCACCATTTTCATCAAAATAAGGTTCTGTCACAAACTTACCTTTACCTTTCATTGTAGACCACCATTCATGGTAGAGACCTGTAGGGTTCATAGGTGTCCAATGCCACTTAATCTTTGAAAATATGTCTTCTAATTCTGGAAGTTCTGCATTAACAATTTCTTGTTCTTCAGCATCCATTCTTAGTTTACCCATACCTTTAATAAGTTGTGGAGATATTACTCTACCATACTTATTATAAATAATAATAGAAAGCCAATTAGCTTTCTTACTTACTTCATCAATTTCCCAAGAGTAATAAGTTACATTAATAGGAATTCCTTTTGCTCTAGCATCTTGAATACCATTTAGTATTATAAAGTCACATAGAGTTGTTTTAGAGCTTCCTGACAAGCCACCAATTAAGGTATAACAGCTTCTTTGTGTATTATAAATGTAATCATTAATTCTGTTAAATCCGTTAGCTAATCCTTCATATTCTCCTGCTAACCCTTGAGCTATTCTTTGTTTAAATTGCGTCAAAATTTCTTGTTTCTTTAGGAAGTTGTTGAATGTCGCTAACATCTTCTAGATATTGCTCCCAAGTTCTTTGGGATAAAAAAGTAGCTAATAATTGCATAAATTCTTGTTTATTATCTTTAAGATGATCCCGATAATACTTTTGCACACACAATAAAATCTTCTGATGTAGAGTTTTGTTTAATGAAGACGATGCTCTATCAACTAATGTTAATTTATATAGTTTTTTACATCGTTGTAAATCATTATGTAGTGGTCTAGTACCACCAGTAACTCTTTTCACTGATTTTGGATAAGTAGACAGTAGTTCTTTAAATAATGGTTCAAAATCAACAGTGTTGTTCTGAGCATTAAATAAATTTTTAGCCTGGTCTGTTACTTTAATCTCATTAAAAAGAATATTTAACTCATCTTTTAAGATAATAAAACCTGAATTTCTTAATCTTTGAAATATTACTGTTTCTATTCTACCACAAGTAGTAATATACTTCATTAACATCTCTTCATTGTCGTAAACTAAACAAAATAATATAAACCAATCCTCAATTTTAAGTTTATTAGCGTATAATTTATTTAAGTCTACACTAATTTCTTCAATCATAATCTTAGACATAAACAATTTTACTCTGCGAAAATCCTTCCAATGCTGATTTTACCCATTGTTCATCAATAGTATTTTTAAAACATAAAATGTGAACTGTTGCACAATCATCTGGATTTAATCTAAGAAATCTAAATATCTTTTGACTAGCTTTTCTCTCATTGCCATAAGAGTGCATTATCACACCATATTTAAGATCTGGTATATTAATTCCTTCATTTAGTTGTTCAACAGCACATAATTTCAGTAATTTACCTTGTTTAAAAGACTCTAAATTGGACTCTGAAAACTTATTCTTTGAGTGATAAGTTATTGTACAGATTCTAGCTGATTGCTCTTGAGTACTTGCAAAGCAAAGACATTTACTATGTAATCCTATACTATTTAGTAAGTAGGTAGCTTTTAACTCTTTAGATTTAAATGCTTGCATAGCTTTCATTCGTTGAATAGCTGCTATTTGTTTCATTTTACCAAAAGAAGTTTCTACTCTACCTGACCAGTAGTTATAGATAGCGAGTTCACTTGTCATCCAAGTTGCAGTAGGTTTCACAACCTTAATGTTTTTCTCTGTATCTAAATCTACATAATGAACAATGATTCTATAGTCATTCAAAATTGAATGGTCTATAGCTTCATCAGTATTATAAGAATAGACTATAGGACAATACTTATCTACCATAAACCATTTCTCTGATTTAGAGTTAGTTGGTGGTGTACCAGTAAGTCCTATAATTTTACCTTTAAATTTACTTAATATTGAATTACAAGTTAATGTAAGTGAATGACATTCATCCAAATAAATAACATCATAACTATTTATATCTTGTTTATTTAAAGATAAATATGTTGAAAAGGTAATATCACTAAGAAGATATTCAAGTTTAAATTTAGTAGCTTCATCTTTCCAAGATTGAAATATTGATTTCTTGGGAGCAACAACTAAAAATTTAAAATGTCCTGATTGAACAGAATCCATGTGCTTTAATCCTATTAGTGTTTTACCTCCTGAGCCTGAAAGAGCTACTGTACCTCTATTAACATCTTTTAAAATGTCAAGTACTTTATCTTGAATATCATCTCTAGTCATATTATTTTAATCAATAAGGGTAAATGCCGGTGCATGAAATTTACGAATTTTCAATCCAGCAGATTTTAATAATTTAGTTGTTTGAGCCATGTTTAATCCAAAACATTCTGCAATTTGATCTTTCTTTAATCCAGAATCTACCATTGCTGTTAATTTAGCTTTAGATACTTCTGTTGATTGTTTTTTAATTGATGTTTCCATGTTAAGTTATTTGTTGTTGTTTAAATAGATCTATCAGATACGATAAATCTTCTGGTGTATTGTTAATAATTGGTTCTTCAATATTAAGTACATATTGTTTAAATTGATCTATGGTTATCATAAAACACCCCCACTCCCACCGATCCCCGCCGTAATTTATATAATTACTAGGACAAGGTTTATTTGAGTATTTAATAATATTAATTCTCCAATTATCAACTAATTCTCTATCACACTCTTCAAATTTAAGATACCAATTATTATGTGGAAATACGTATTCTTCTTTCATTAGTTTATACCATTTTGAATTAATAATTCTTTTAAGAATGTTAAATCTTCAGGTCCAGATTTAATTTGAGGTTTATTTAAAATATGATATTCAAATTCTTCATATGTAATTTCTGAATATAAATCTGGTATTTCATTTTTAAGAACAAATCCATAATTATTTTTTGAAGTATTACATAAATAAGTATATCCACCATCTAAAATATAACAATTATCATCAAATTTTAAATTAAACCAATCACAAACATCTTGGTGAGTATTTTGTTTAATACACCAATTTTTAGGTAATTTTCTCATATTATATTTTTTAATAATGGTATTAAGTAATCATAGTTTTCAGGAATAGAATCTTCAGGTTCTGTAAATTCATCTAATACATACTTTTTAAAGTCTTCAAATGAGATTTCACTATAATCAGGCCAAATTATTTCTTTTGAGTATGTATGTCCCGCCCCATCATCATATTTACTTATACCTACATATAATCCTAAAGGTACTTTTTGTCCATCTGTGAATCTCCAATTACTTAAAACTTGCTGATTTTCTTCTGTAACTTGAATACACCATTTTTTTGGAAATTTATAATTTACTTTCATCTCTATTTACTGCACAAAAAAGTTCCTCTAACCATTGATTTAATTCAGAAGAAGTTTCATTAATTAAATGAATACATTGTCTTATATCTGTGTGATGGTAGTAGCGTACATAACCTCCCGCATTTTTTGGTTTACTACCAATTCTTAAATCTAGCGCCAACTTGGTACTTGTATTTAATAATGTTTTATTACCAGTATACTTTAAGAAATAATGTTTACCTCCGCTTTTAGTGTAATAATTAAATGTTTTTTCTATTTCTAAAAATTGTTTATTTGGAATATTTAAAAATCCATTTTTTCCATGTTTAGTATCTACATCAAGAATAATTATATTACTATTTCCAGGAGAACAAGCTAATGAGTAACCATCAGGGACATTACCTTCAAAGAAAATATTGTCTCCTAATGATCCCCAAGGAATAATCGGCTTATTTTCTTTATTTAAAAGAAATGTTTTCATTTTAAAATGTATAATTTTCAGCAGCTTCTGCCGTTTTCCAAAAGTTTTTGTAATTTTTAGCTTTACAATAATCAAATAATCTATCTATTTCTTCGGAAATAAATGAATCTTTTTTAATTTCATTAGCTAATTCTTCTTTTAAAGCATGTTTATCAAATCCTTTAAATTGTGCGTAACCTATAAGTGTTACAATACTTGTATTTCTTGAACCTGGTTCAAATGAAATACTATTTTCGTTTATAAAATCTCTCATTGTTTCTATAAATT
>ERZ724509.980-NODE-980-length-11207-cov-14.449067_pt1 | contig 11207 bp, 12 predicted proteins | sample MGYA00376042_ERZ724509 | MGnify/ENA primary metagenome ERZ724509 (study PRJEB28724, sample SAMN07190887) | wastewater metagenome | isolation source: effluent of sewage treatment plant in Hong Hong | place: USA: Christiansburg, Virginia | collected 2016-03-01 ...
GGTCACATATTCACCCACATACTGTATCATACGAATGCACGAAACATGGTATATTTTTTTGGTACCATCTTCCGATTGCGACGTATGTTCCTTGTAGTGATTATCAGTATCATGCTGACCATCACGAAGATAACGAAAATATTTTTGAAACAAAGACCACTCAAGATTACTTATCTCGCTTACATAAAACATATGTTTGGGCACGAATAAATTATTCACCCAAGCACCAGTTTTTAAAGACTGTTCCAGTGCTTTCATACCAGGATCAGTTGTATCTCGAGTCATAATATCCACCTCTTTCACAGATTACCTATGCTGCATACCAACGTGGTAACAGACCATAAAAATAATCATTGATATGATATCAATATTGCAATTATGTCAAGTACTTTTTCAAGACTCTCTCCTGATTATAATTTGACGAGAAAAATAAGAACACTACCATAAGGCAATAATCAATCAAGATATGTATTTTCTCTCGGGACAAGATGAAATCATCGGACAAAAGTGGCTCGATCAAGCAGCAAAGATAGCTCTGAGTGCAACCTGTGCGCGATCAAAATGTGGATGTGTCATCATAGCATGAGATGAATGTATCGGGATATGATACAATACCCCACCAAACAATCTTGAATCGCAAAGAAGATGTAGCTGCTCCAAAGATGAGTACCATAAAAAAGTAACAGATAAAACATGTTGTATCCATGCCGAACAGCGGTCAATTCTCGATGCTCTTCGAAACCATCCAGACAAGATCACTGGATCACGACTCTATTTTATCCGTCTCGATGAAGAAGATAGGCAATCTTTTGCAGGAAAACCCTATTGTACAATCTGTAGCAAGATGGCACTTGATGTGGGTATAGCAGAATTTGTACTCTCTCATCGAGAAGGTATTTGTGTGTACGATACCGAAGAGTACAATGATCTTTCTTATCAGTATCATGAATAATACATCGCCAATGGGACAAATTACTTGGAGTGAATTTGAGATGATCGAGCTTCGATCAGGAACTATTATCGAGGTGAGAGATTTTCCAGAAGCGAGAAAACCAGCCTACAAAATCAAAGCAGATTTTTGAGAGGAAATTGGTATCAAAGAGTCCAGCGCACAGATCACAGAACTCTATACAAAAGACGATCTTCTTGGAAAACAAATTATCGGAGTTGTGAATTTTCCAGTGAAACAAATTAGCAATTTCTTTTCAGAGTTTCTCCTTACAGGATTCGTAGATCGAGATTGCTGAGTTGTACTCGCAATTCCAGACAAAACTCTGAAAAACGGTCTCAAACTTACTTAATATACCCATGTATAATCCTTCCCCTTCATCCGGCATACGACTTGCACTCATTATCTCTGGAATTATTGCTGCGATCAAGCTGACAATTGGACTCTTCTCATGAAGTCTTGCACTCCTTGGATCTGCACTCGACTCATTCCTTGATATGTTTGTATCAGGAGTCAATCATGCAACAATCAAGATTTCTGAGAAGTCACGCAACAAGCGATACACATACGGTTTTGGAAAAACACAATGATTTGCCGCCATATTTGAGTGAATTATTGTATTATCATCTGGGATATTTCTTCTCGTAAGTGGCATACAATCACTCCTCAATCGTCACACTCCCGAAATTGATATACCAATCATACTTGCCATGGTTATCGCGAGTATTGGCACGGGACTCATTGTCTGGAATTTCAAAATGATTCTGCGATCGCATAACTCGCTCATCGTCCGATCAGATATGCTTCACTACACTTCCGATCTCTTTATGAATGTGGGAATTCTGAGCGCTCTCTGTTTGAATATATTTTTCTCTTCATTGTGGTGGATCGATGCAGTACTCGGAATCATCATAGGACTCTGGATACTTGTGAGTAGCTCAAAAATTATTTGGAGCGGTGTTTCGATGCTCCTCGATCGATCACTTCCAGAGGAAGAAGTACAAAAAATCGAATCCCTTTTTCAGAACCATCCATCACTCGAATGATATCACTTCCTCAAGACTCGCATGTCCGGTGATGATGTATTTATAGAGAGTCATATCGTCTTTCGTGAGAAAGATATTTCCCTCAAAGAAGCCCACACAATATCTGATCAGATCGAAAATCAACTCATGAACATCTTTCCAAGTGCCACCATCACACTTCATCTCGATATTGATCTCGTACCAGAAACATGCCTACTGACGGAGAGGGAAAATATTATAAATAATGGTTTATAGATACAAAGAAAAACAGTTCTGAAAAGAACTGTTTTTGATTAAGGTGAAGAATCAATGACGAGGCCCCGAAAGACCCAGGAAATTTTGAACAAACATTTGAGCAGATCTAACTCCTTCGCCATTTTGTAGCTGCAGATACAAATTGAGTAAAAATTGAGTCATCTTTTTACTTTCTTCCTGTTCTTTCTCATCAGAAAAAGGCGATGGTCGATACTCAATTCGATTCTCCAAAATGATAATTGGATCTGTGTGATCCGTACCACAAGTATGGAGAAGTATATCTTCTATTTGCTGTAGCAAAGTCTCGCTCACGATACTTTTTTGAAGAGAGAAGCGTTCAATCTCTTTGGAGAAAATTTGCTTCAAACGTCGTTCAATAGTATCACCATAGGGTACTACCAAAATGCATTCACGACTGTAGAGAGACTCAAGCCGCATGAAAACCATTCCAGCTTGATAGAACATTGCTCGACGATTTTTTATGTCCAAACCAAAGTCTAAGGCATCTGAAAAATCTTTCATTGTGTTTCCATGATCCATCAGTTATCTCCTCAGTTAAAAAGATGAAGTAGATATATAATATCAAAAATGTAAAAATGTACAGAAAAATATCCTCGAGATTCTCGAGGATATTTTATTATACGGATACTATTTCTTGATAAACGTATCAAGTGTCTTTCGAGATTTAATACGAGATTTAAGATCTTCGTAGTAAGCATCACCCGGAACGAGCTTCTCTCGAAGTCGAGCTTTCACGGTCTCATTCTGATATTCCGCGATTACCATATTGATCTCTTGTGCTACTTCTTCATCAGTGATAGGAGCCTCAACGATAGATTCAAGTGCTCGAAGAATTGCCTGAGTTTCGAGACGGTTCTTTGCAATTGGTGAGAGTGTTTCAGACTTGAAGTCCTCAACAGATTTACCAGTATGATTGAGGTAATCTGAGAGCTTGTACCCTTGCTCCGACATACGAGCGTTCTCCTGATTGTATGTATCTTCGATCATGGCTTCCATTGCCTTTGGTCCGATATGAATCTCACCAGTTGCCTTGAGTGCATCAATAATAGCGATTTCTGTATCGAGACGGGCCTCAGAATCCTTTCTCTTGTATACCTCTTGCTTGAGAATATCTCGAAAGCCCTTCATATCAGTCTTTACTCCACGAAGTTGTTCGATAAATTCTTCATTCCATTCAGGTCGGTGTGGCTTTTCAATTTGCTCAATAGTGACTTCAAAATAAACAGTTCTTCCCTTATAATCCTCAGAATGATACTCTTGTGGAAATACAATGTCGAATCCGAATGTATCCCCAACAACATGAGATACCAAATGTTCTTCAAATCCTGGTATGAATGAATTACTACCAACAACAAGAGGAAAATGATCTACCTTTGTCTCAGCAAGAGCCTTGCCATCTTTCGCCTCATATCCCTGACACGAGAGAGTCACACGATCACCTTGCTCAGCTGATTGAGAACTTGCCTCGAATCCATCAGGCGAATGTCCATGAGCATCATGAAAATGACTAAATCGTTCTTCAATTGCCTTCACTTCAGCATCAATATCTGCTTCGCTCACTTCGATCGTCTTTGCTGCAACCTTTACTGCTTTTACTTTATCAGCGTCGAGCATAGCAACGGGGGTTGTCTCTACAACGAGCTTAATTTCGAGTGGATCAATCGATACAACAGTCTGGACTTCACCAGCTGCAGATGGAGTAACATCCGCCTTGCGAAGAGCCTTCTGATATTCCTTATCGAGGAAAATATTGAGTGCTTCACTCTGAATAGTCTGAGCACCGACCTGAGCGAGAACTACGTCATCAGGAATATGTGATCCTTTGCGGAAACCCTTAATAGAAGCATTTGTACGAGCTGAATCGATGGCTTTTTTGATATATTCACCAAAAGCTTTGCTATTTTCCTTGATGGTGAGCTCCACTTCAACAGGAGAAAGTTGTTTCTTTTCGACAATCATAGAGTTATATTTGGAAGTAAAAACGGTGAGAGTATAGAGAAAATTTCATTTTTCCCAAATTTTGATACAAATTTTCAGGAATGATTGCAAAAATCAGAAGAAAAATACAACTCCCCCTTAATCCCCCTCAATAAGGGGGAAATAAGTTTATGAATAAGGAAAGTTCTGCTCTTCCTCTCAAAGGGTGGCGAAGTCGATGGTATTCGTGTAACCAACGAGATTTTCCAGCGATTGCAATGATTTGGAGAGGTATGTATCAAAAAAGTAGATCCCCGCCTCCGCGAGGATGATAAAATAGTACACAGTCAAGCTGAATCATGAATATCCAGTGAACATATATGTTTAGATATTCTATCACCCTGACAAGGGGGACTAAGGGGGTCTGTACTTGATACTCTTTTTATTTGATTTTTCGCTCTATTCCATATTATCTCTCCAATCTCCCTGTAGTTTAGTGGAAGAACAAGGCACTCCTAAGGCTTAGACACAAGTTCGATCCTTGTCGGGGAGACCAAATGAAAAATCCATGTTTTTTATCTCAGAAAAGAGTTTGTTTTCCTGAATTACAAGCTCTTTTTTAGTGTTTATAAAAAGTTCGATTTCTATTTTTGCATGGATGATAGCTTTTTCAGAGGAATTACCCATTTCGTAGCGTTCAGAAAGGCTTTCTATGAGTTCGAACATTTCTCAGATCCTCTTCTCAATATCGTACTTATTTTTACTCTGAAGTTCGCGTTTTTGAGCGAGTAAAATAACAATCTTTTCAGAAAAATTTGCTTTTTGAGCTTTGTAATCTTCGTTACTTATAACTCATTCTAGATATCCATCCATGAGCCTTTTTTCTTTGATTCGAATTTCTCAAATTTCCAGATCAATTCCTTTTGCTTGTTCCGCATGAATTGCTACTCTTTCAGATAATAATTCTTTGGCAGTTTGAGCAAATAAGGGATACATGTCCTTAGGAATATAGAACTCCTTAAGACGTTGAACAATAGCTTCTTGAACCTTCTTTTGACTAATATTTGCACGAGCTGAAGATCTTAAGTTTTGAGAGCGATAATATATGTACTTATTCTTCTTGATCTCACTGGTCAAGGTAATACCAAATTCATCTTTGATCATTCATTTATATAAATAATCAATCTTAACTTCTTTGTTATAAGAATAGAATCCTCTTTCTAGGTTTGCAACCTTCTGGAACAAAGAAGCAGATATTATTGGCTCATGTTCTCCTGAATATATTTTTCCAGAGTAACGAATCATTCCAATATAAAATGGATTCTTAAACGTACGATCAAGTGCTTGATAGGAAAAGGTAAATCACTTGAGAGATCCATATTTGGTCTGAAAATGTGCAGATATGTCTGGTGTACTTTTTTTCTGTTCTCACCGCATCTGAAACATCTCCTTCACGATATTGGAAGTTTCCTTATCTATCTCAACTCATCGTCCAACTATTTTTCCATCTTGAACTTTTGTGACATTTTGGTATCCAAAAGGAGCCTTATAGACACACTTCCCTTTCTCTACACAAGTAATCATTCTTGCTTTTACATTTCTGGCACGAGTATCATTATCAAATTTTGCCATTCAAAAATTCAGAAGAAGCATGAAGAGCTCACTCGCTTGCTCTCAAAAATACTTTTGAGAGGATGTATAAATGCCCTTAATATATCCCTCTTCCAATAAGCCAAGAACTTTGGCACTATCAGTATTATTGCGAGAAAGACGACTTGCTTCATCTACAATGATGAAATCTACTTTTCATTTTTTACAGAATGAAATCATAGAATCAAACACAGCTCTACTTCCACTTTTCTTTGCGCTTGCAGATTCGAAGAGTGTATCGACAAGAGCACATCATTCTTGTTCTAGAACTCGAGTACAAGCAGACAACTGAGATTCAATCGAATTTTGCTGTTTGTCATCTCGATCTGTCGACTTACGACAGTATATGATAGCTCTATTCATATCTTCAAAATTATTTTTATAAATATATCATAAATTATTCTTGCGTATTTTCAATAATATCTAGCAATCATTCGATCAAACTCGTTAGTATTTCCATCGATTCAGTAACATGATCATCCGACCAATCTGGAGGAAAATATTTCCTACAGTCTTCAATCGAGATCATCTTCAATACCATTATCTATATTCCCAAACTCACCATTGTCTGCAAAGAGATGAGTCATATTACGTTTTGTAACACCTCTTTGATATTTCTCAGGAGAAAAGATTATTTCTCTGTTTCGCACATTTTCTTCATTGTTTCATCAAGATATGAGAACATCCTGAATAGTTTGTGGGTCATATACATTCCTTCGAATGAGAACATCCACAGGACAACTACCGAGCGATAGAAACTTCTTAGCATATCCAAGGAAGGCGTTTGTATAGCGTTTCCTTACGACTTGATTGTATCGTAGTTCTTCAAGATCAACTTTCTTTCTCGATCGCCTGAGTTTCTTTGTGTCTCAAGTACCGAGTTTGAGTTCATCACAGATCTTTGAGTGTTTCTTGAGATAGAGAACGTAGATATCGAAGAGTTTTTGTTTATCGAGAACGTCAAGGAGAGGAAGTCATACGGAGAGGTCACGGCGAAATTCAAGCTCTATTCGTGTCACATGATCATGGAGAAGATAGTCTGTATAGAGCTTCTGTTTTCCTTTTTCATGGATATCTACAATCTTGTTATAGATTCGTATAAGGAGTCATTTATTCTTGCGATTCTGTACCTCTCAGATATAGCGAGTTTGTGTCTCTCCATCTTCACCATATATATCTGATCCTTTCTGTTTCGATTTAGGAAATTCAAGAAGTACATCCTTTATTGGGTATGCAATATCGAGAGCAAGATCAAAACGTTTGATAGTTGGTATGGCGTGAGATGATATTCTCTCTACACCATCACAGATAAAGTGTTCTTGAAGGAATTGAAGTATTTCCTCTATTTCCATCACAAGAAAGGCGGATCAATAGGCAATGAAATAATCTCTGGTGTGCATGAAGGTATTTATTTTCTTTCCAAGATACCAAGCAAAGCATGGGAGTTGATCTCTCCAAAAAGTGAGTTTGAAAGAGTAATTTTGTACTCGATCCATTTTCTCAATGGTATAGTTTCCAAGGATTCTATAGTTGGAATTATCACTATCGAGTCATTCTGCAAATTCTTTGTAATCTTTAAGGGTGCAAAAGACTTCAAGATAGTCGATGTGGAAAGACAGGATGTCTTCTTTTTGTATTCGTAGCATAGTTTGTGAGAAGTAATTTAGTTAAAAATTACTTTCAGAAATATTTCTCTCTGTATTGAACACAGAGCTTACCGGTAAGGAAAGTTACCTCGCTATTACTGTAGCGAGTCAGTCTCATGTCATTTCAGTGCATCTATGAGAGATCTGGAGGTGGATAGACTAAATTAAGTAGAGAGTATCAATATAAAATAACATCAATACAAAATACAAATACAACCCATACCTCCAGTTCTGAGAGTTCCTTTCTTTTCTTATGATCTGGATTCTTTTGAATCGCACTCATGTCAAATTTAGTGGTTTCCCTGAAGTGCGGTGCACTCTTCAGGGAAATACCAAGCAACCAAAATTTGACATTCGCTTACGATTCAAAGAGATAGCTCATAAGAAGAAAAGAAAGGAAGCATACTCGTACTCAGTGATGAGTGAAGTTCCGAGAGAAAGGGATGTTCTATCGCGATAAAGAAAATCCCCCTGCAGAGAGTTGTTCTCTCCGCAAAGGGATACTACTGGTGATGTACGGATATTTCCGGATCCGGAAATATTATTTCTTTCAAATCTTTATTACTACACTACCTTTTTCGCATCCGAAAAATTGTTTTTCTTTTGGGAATTCTGTTTTTAATCGCTTATTAATGCCATGAATCGCATCTTCAATTTTATCTGCATGTTTCTCTTCATAGTACCTATCATCATCATAAAATCCGTTGTATTCAGAAAAAATGCTTTTGAAATCTTCTTTTCAGAGAATAAAAACAGCACGAAGAACGTGAAACATATACGTTCGTTTTCGGAATACTATAGTTTTTGTTCGAAATATGAGATGCCCATTCTCAAAAAATTGTATGGTATTGTATTTTTCATCTCTTCCATGGATTTCTTCGTAGAGCTTGTGGATTTTTATGGGGTTTGGTATGTATATATCGACGAAAGAGAACTTCTCGACGGCAAGATTGAGGAGTTTTTTTGGAGAGCGAAATTCATAGAATTTTGATGGTCTTTCAAAGAGAACATCAAAAGAAAACTCTAATAAGAGCTTGCGGAATCTTCTTGGAATAGATTGCTTATCATCTAAAAGATCGAAGAGTTCTTGCAAGAACTTCTTTCGAGATACTTCTTCAATATATCATTGAGATGAGAGTGTTTTTAAGACGTTTTTTCTTTCTTTTGTAATATCTTCAAAAGCTTCTTGGAAATGGCTTCACCATACATTCACAACCTTTGCCCCAGTTTCTGTCTTGAGAAATTCTGATACATTCTTTTGACAAGAAAAGAAATAATATTTGAGAAAAAACTCTCTCATTTCTTCTTCTAAAGCCTTGGGAAAAGAGTATTCTTTCTTCTGTGATTCTTCTTGTTTTTCTTGATCTCATGAATCCTCTGAATGCTTTTTATCTTCAGTGAGAGAAGATTTTAGAGACTGCGTGATGCCCTGAAAAAATTCCTTTTCTTTTTTGGATAATTGCCAATTTTCTATAGTAGAGATATACTTGTTTGCTTTAACTCAGATATCTTGGATATCCTCAAAAACTTGTATTCAGGCAAAGGTTTCACCAATAGTTCTTCGATGGAAAAGTGCATTATGAAACTCTTCTAAAACATCCTCAAAAATAGCTTGTTCAGCGAGTGATGATTTTTGATAGATCTCTCAAATAGCTTTCATCATAGAGTGTTAATCTTTAGAATCTTTTTTCTTTGTGAGGAGTGATTCTATAAAGGTCTTTGGTATAAACTGGATAGATTCTAATGATTTTTGTCTTCATTGAAGTATGGTGATACTTGCATCTTTCTTGGCATTCCTGAGAATAGTAAATCAGTTCAATCCCATAACTTCTTGAGTAGCAACGACTCCAATATACACGACACCATCGATTTCTTTTTCTTCTCAGACTTCACAGGTGTCAAGGAGTGATTCTATAAAGGTCTTTGGTGTAAGCTGGATAGGTTTTCATCATTTTTGTTTTCCTTGAAGTATGGTGATACTTGGATTTTTCTTCGCGTTATTGAGAATCGTGTCTCATTTCAATCCCATAACTTCTTGAGTAGTAACGACTCCAATATATACGACTCCATCAATCTCTACTTCATCTCAGACTTCACAGGTGTCAAGAAGTGATTCTATAAAGGTCTTTGGTGTAAGCTGGATAGAAAGTCATGATTTTTGTTTTCCTTGAAGTATGGTGATACTTGCATCGTTCTTCGCGTTTTTGAGAATTGTCTGTCAGTTCAATCCCATAACTTCTTGAGAATTTGTTACCCCAACATACGTCACTCAATCAATTTCTTTTTCTTCTCAAACTTCACAAGTGTATTGCCAATCTTTCTTGAATTCTTCAATGAAACTCCTTGGGACAAGCTGGATAGAAAGTCATGATTTTTGTTTTCCTTGAAGTATGGTGATACTTGGATTTTTCTTCGCATTATTGAGAATCGTTTCTCATTTCAATCCCATAACTTCTTGATGATTAGTGACTCCAATGTAGATAATTCCATCGATTTCTAACTCTTCTCATACTTCACAGATAATGCAATCTTTGAGAGAAATAATGTCCCCAAGTCCTGTTGGGAGATTGTTGTAATCAAACTCACCTTGAGAAACAAGGAGTTCGTAGAAGTTTCAGATACGAGAGAGTTTCTTTGATTTCTGATCTTGTGGTTTTTGATCTTCATTATTATCATCTGTATCATCTCAATCTGTATCTTCATCTATTTCCTCTGGATTCTCTGGTTCGCCAACTCTCTTTGATCAACTATGCCACTCACTTGGAGCAATGATGTAAGCAGCTGGAGAAGGGATGATGCGTCCTTGCTCGTCTTCGATTTGTTCTGGCATCTTACCTGGAGCATCTCTGGCAATACGACCATTTCCTTGGGTAATCTTTGCTGGAGAGAGAACAGGAGCAAACCACAGAGCACAGGAGAGTGGTGCATAATCAAATCATTCAGATACCTTGGTAACGGTGACAATAACATCAAGCTCTCATCTATCCATCATCTCGGTTGCTCTCTTGGAAGAGATGTCTCATTTTGCACTGGTGACTCTTTGTGCCTTAATGCCTCTTGCTCTCATAGCTTCTACGAGTATTCCTGCATGTTTGATAGTACCTGCAAAGGCAACAGCTGGGAGAGGGTTGTTGTGTTGTTGTTTCTTTTCAATGTAGGCATCGATGATCTTGTCTCGAATGGAGAGTCCATTTTCATCAATGAACTGGTCATCCTCTTGATCAGAGAGTGCTTCGATATCTTTGACTTTCCACGTCTCAAGATCTCCTGATCGTAGATAGGCAGATCCCATACTAACGTATTGAGGAAGAACGATAGCTCTTGTTCGTACTGCTTGTTCGAAGGTAGCATAGAAGATGTATTCACTCTCGTCAGAGACACTGCGCCTGAGAAGATCCGGAGTTGCGGTGAATTTATAGTTGAAGCGGCTATCATTTTGAAAAATTTCATCATCGAGACCGAGGATATGTTCAACAATATTTTCTGCTTCGAGTTCTGCTTCAAGCTCTTCTTGTTCTGTTGGGTTGAGTTCTTCTGAGTTTTGCTCTTCCTGATATTCTCAATCTTGCATGGTGGTATTTACTTTGTTTTTGGTATCTTCTGGGTGAATAGTGTCTATGGAGTTCATTGTATCTTCTCAATCTTCTGTAAGTACACCTACTGCTTTTTTTGTCTTCTTTCCAATAGCCCTATGTGCTTCATCTTCGATGATCATGTCGAAATGAGATCTCATGAAAGATCCTA
>ERZ724509.981-NODE-981-length-11202-cov-4.007087_pt1 | contig 11202 bp, 14 predicted proteins | sample MGYA00376042_ERZ724509 | MGnify/ENA primary metagenome ERZ724509 (study PRJEB28724, sample SAMN07190887) | wastewater metagenome | isolation source: effluent of sewage treatment plant in Hong Hong | place: USA: Christiansburg, Virginia | collected 2016-03-01 ...
TAGCTTTTGACGATATGGTTGAAGTTGATGTAACGGTGATTGGCTCCAAGCTCCGCTGCGATTGCAGCAGCTCGTTGAGTAGTCTCCTGACTGGAGTTGTCAGTTGCTAAGTAAGCTGTAAAGAAGATCTTTGCGCAAATTTACTCGGGGCTGTTTGGTATGTAGCTTGGATCTTTCAGCACTGTTCGAAGCTCAGCGAGTACTTCTACCTTCTTGCTGGTCACAACTTCCTTAAACAGTAGTTTGCACAAGTTATAGACAACTAGCGCGACAGCTGCACTATCGGCTCCACCGGATAAAGCGAGGAAGAATCCATTTGCCTTGGATTTCTTCAGATAGTCCCACAGATACACCGATGGTTCGTAAGTGACATGATCACACTCATAATCCTTTCGAATATTGAGCATAAACTCTTCAGCTTCACTTGAACTCCAAGTTTTATTCTCACTTGCTAGCTCAATATTGGCTGCAACCCTTCGAAACACCACCTCATTTGATGCTGCGGATCTCGTGAAAGATTTGTTTGACAAACGGTAGCTTTTTATCTCGAGCAAAGAGAACTAGACAACGGTGAGACTGATATTGCTAAGGGAGAAGATCGGAGAGAGAGCATTGATTTTGCCATTCATGCTAAACATGCATCCGCCATCGAAGAGCACCCTCGTACCATCGCAGCCCCTGTTGTTACAATATAGGTAAGCTCCTCCGTGTTTTTGAGTCAGCTAGCATACCATCTGAATCTTCCGTTTAAGTTTTCCTTCCTCGGCATGTGAAGCTGAAGAGTTCACGAATATCTCAACTCCATCCAAGGACTGCTGGATCATTGGATTGTTCGATATCCATGCTTCCTCGCAGATCTCGAAGCCAATCTCCACATCAAGACACTTGATGACTATATGCCCAATAGGCACTGAGGTAGCTCCCGTCAATTTCTGAATGCCAACTGGAAGATCGAACTCTTCAACGTGGTTGTACTTCCAAGCCGAGAACCATCGGGATTCGAAGTAGTTGCCACCATCTGCGAGGTTCATCTTTGGCCTGAGTCCCAACACCTTTGAATCTAGCAGCAGCACTCTACAGTTGTATAGTACATTCTTATGCATGACAGGCATTCCAATGTCGCACAAAATGCCATCTGTGAGGCCGCTTGCTAGCACTTCCTCGATCACTTGCCAGCTGTGAATGACCGTGTCGTATTCGTTGAAATGATCTTCACACATATAGCCACTCACCTCGAGCTCTGGGCCCACTCGAAGTCGACATTTCTGCTTCTTCGCCTGCTCGATCGACTTGATGATGTTGGCAAGGTTATTGCTGAAGTCCAGAGGATGTTGGTTGAGGGAGCAGATTGCTGCCTTGACAAATTGCCTATACTCCGACTCCATAATTATTAGTGGTTGATTCCAGAGTATCGCGTAAGCAAAAATGCATCGTCAGTAGTTCTTGAAGAACACGACGATGATAGTGATATCATCAATCAACTCGTCCTCCTCGACCCAGGCAGATAGCGCGAGTCTTTCAAGTTATCTCACCGCCTCTTCGATGTCGTTGCGCATGAAACACGGAACTATAGCTTCCATGGCCTGCTCATTGCTTATGAATTCCCATAGACCGTCCGAGGCTAGGATTAAAAATTTATCAGCTGAATTAGATTTGCCGGTACCTTTTGTAATTCGGTGGGTTATTATCTCCGGATCGCAGATAACGCCGACGGTACTGGCAACTGCATCCCCAAATGATCGCGTCATTGCGAGACCAGGTAACTGCTCATGCTGAAGCCATACTCTAAACGGCCCCATCTGTTCGCCGTTCTCATCTCGGTATGGTTCCAACCTCCCTCGATTCTTCAGAATTCTCTGAGCTTCTTGTGGATGGTCTGCCTTATGGTCAACCGATAATGGTTTCGCCTTCCAAGTAAGTTCTTTGGTCTGAGTACAAACCACTGCTCTTGAATCACCGATATTGGAGCAATAGAGCAGGTCGTTAACGATGAGTGTCAACACCGCTGTACTGCCAGAGAAAGACACGTCGATTTCTAACTTCCTTCACTGAAGTACCTGAATGTTGCAGGTCAATCGAAGTCTTTTTGAAAGCTTGCTTGAGAACTGTCTCAACGCTCTCCTGTTTGGGCTCTTTCAGAAAGATCTTGTTCTTGATCGAATAGTATTCGATGTTCTCCGGCAGTATTTATTGAATGAATTCCGAAACGAAGTGACCGTTGATTCCATGACCATCACATACTCCAAACAGCGAAATGTTGTTCATTACAAACCGTGGCATGCAGATGAACGAGTCTTGATTGATCTTCGGCTTATCCTCGAGCATGCCGGCCCGACTGCAGACGTAGTGCCTGCCAATTATCGACAATTCATTGTCGTCTGTTAGAAATTTGTTGGCGTCAAAGGCTTTGGGCATGTCAAAGTCCTGTGATCTGGCCTTCCTGTGACCGTTTGTTTTGGGACTCCCTGCACCCACCAATAACTTTTGCTTTTGCTTCAGCTTCTTCGTTTACAGTAGTTGTTGTGGGTGTGGCTCCAGTGTTGTTAGTGTTTTTCTATGACCCTTCTTCAGTGGTTGGTTGGATGGTGTTTTGAAGATGTTCAGGTTCTTGATTTCGAAGTTAATATTGATCTTGGAATCGGGTTGTCGTTGCTGCATGTTCAGCTCCTTCGCAGGAAGCTTTGGTTTGCTTGATAACATGACCGGCAGCGACTTCTTTTCAGTCAGCTTGGTGAAATAGTTATCGAAAGGTGTGGTCTGTTGCTTACTATTACTCTTCCGTTTGATGGAACGTGGCTTCTTATCGCTCTTCTTGAGTTCTGTCATGCCGAAGTTCTTATTGAGGTAGTCGCCGTATCGCATCGCAAGGCTCTTTTCCTTTTAAGCTAGGTTTTTAGAGCTTTTCATGTTTTCTATAAAGTTTATCAACTCCCAACATCGATAAGCTTCATTCAGTTTTGCTCTTGCTTCAAACAACCGTCTCGCTTTTCTGGCTTGAGCAGGATGTACTCATCATTGAAATTGGCTATGTATTACATGAACTTCTACGAACTAATCGAGTAGTTTACCTTGCTCGGCAAGGTTGCGTAATAACATGTCCACTCCTAACAAAATCTGTCGTAGATCATTATTAATAATCCCACTATGAAACATCTCGTGCTCGTCGCTATCCTGGCTCTCTGCCTTACCAGCATGGTTCCCAACGATGATAGGGTGCTGGTTGAGCTCTATTCTGAGTCTCTGTGCCCAGATTGTCTTGCTTTTATCCTTGGAAGCTTCAAGAAGGCTATCAATACTGCTGACATCTACAAGATTGCTGACATTCGTGTCTACCCCTATGGCAACGCCAGATGGGCACGCAACGGAACCACTTACAGCTTTACCTGCCAGCATGGTGTCAGGGAGTGCCAGGGTAACATCATTGAAGTGTGTGCCCTCCAACTCTACGACCAAGAACGGTATGGAAACCCCTTCATTGTGTGCCTTGAGAGCAACACCAGCGACTGGACTGCTTCAGGACAAAGATGCGCTACCCAACTAGGTATGGATTGGAACAAGATTGCCTCATGCAGCAATAGCGATGCAGGCAGACAGTGGCAGTATGAAGTAGCAGCAGCCACCGACAAGCTGAGCCCAGCACACCAATACGTTCCATGGATTACCGTCAACGGACAACATAATACCACCAGCGAGAACTCCATTATCAGCAACATGGTGAGCTTTATCTGCAAGAACTACAAAGGCTCCGTCAAAATTGCAGCATGTCCTTGATTCTGAGAGTATGTTGTGAACGCCATAATCATTTGTCGCATGTATAAGACATTTGCAGCCTTGCTACTCCTGATACTTTTCCTGACTCTGCCGATAGTCGGGATCCTTCCGCCACTCAACACCCCAAGTGTACTGATCAATCCATCCAACCAGTATGAACTGGCAACATACACTTTCAGCTTTACCCTTGAGTAGGACATAACGATGCCAGCAACCCTCGAAATCTAATTTCCTGGCTAGTATCTCAGCACTTCCCTATCATCTACCAACTGTACTGTTGTTGGGTTAGTTTGCTCAATAGCCTACGACTCTGGCATCGACACATCTACTCAGTATAGCATCACCCTAACAAATATCATAAATCCTGCAGCCGGAGGAGTCGGTAACTTTCAAGTTCGCACGAAGATAGGGTCAAACATCATTGAGGAAAGCAGAATATTTTCGAATGCCGGCATCAGAGGTTCAGTGGATAGTTTTTTGTACATTGAACTATCAACCAGCAACGGAGTGGCCGGTATGAATGCTAGCTACTCACTTCGGTTCAAGACCAGACAATCATACCCATACTCAGTTTCGTTTGAGATGTCGCTAGGAACATCCTACAATATTAGTGTGCTCCAGCAACAGTACAGCAGCATCGATGCCAGCCAAGAATACAGCATCAACTTTGGAATGCGCAACCCCTACTCAGTCGATGCTATTGCAGACCTTCCAGCAACTCTTTTCAAGGGAACCTACCTACTCGTACGAGGAGCTGTTAAGAATCCGACTTTCTCAGCAGCTCCGCTTCAGTGCAGCATGCTTCCATCTTCTTGGCTTGGCTCCAATAGTCAATATAAGGTCGTTGACTACGACTTTACCATTACTGCGCTGTATCAAGCTCTTGCCTCAAGCGAGCTAGAAATTATTGTGCCTGAATACTTTGCACGGTACAATACAGGCTCGCCAAACACCCTCTTCTACTACGGGTACGACGGTAATGTGCTTTCTTTCCAAGGAGATCGAACCTTCTTAATGAGCATTGAGAACAGCACATCCACAATGAGATATCGCCTCAGACTTCAAAATCCGTACATCATTGGAACCACATCGCCATTCAGGTTGAGCCTGCGCCTCCGAAACAGTATGTACATGTTTGATGAGTCGACCTGCATCACCGCAATCAGCTCATTGGCACCTGCTGACCTGAACAGACCCTATACTGTAACTTCAACCAATAGCTTTGTTGGAAGTTCAACGACTCTCACCTTTAGCGTTCCAGCAGTCCCCGCTTCCAACAACATCCAATTCAAGTTTTCACAAGATTGGTTACTGACGCCATCAAGTATAGTCGCCACTGTCGGCGGAGCATATACAATCCTCGGCACTAGCTCCCCCGATCAATGGACTCTCGCAATAACTCTCACTCAAAACATCACCACAGCCACAACTGTTATACTCTCAGCCGGCATCACCAACCCGATTACGAATGGAAGCTACCTCGTGGAAGTTATCATCGGAAGTGTATCCTACTCTGATATGGTCGTAGTATCAGCTCCAAGCACCCCATTCCAAAGTCTAACGGTCACAGGTAATCTTATATCTCTGTCGTTCAACTCGACTGGAATCACTCCTGGGTCAGTCTCCTTTGACTTCGGCACGGGAAACTATCTTAATACTGCTGTTGATTGCACTCTCAATAATTATGCAGCTGGCTGCTCATTCATAACCAGCACTGTTTTGGAGCTCACCAACCTGACTCTTGCCAGTGGCACTATCAATCAGCTGGTAGTATCCGGAATCACTCGAAGCGGCAGCAATACATACACCTTTCGATAGTACAGAACCTTACCAGAAGTTGGCTCAGTTGAAATGAGGCAGGTCTCAACAAAAACTGTATCAAGCACCAATACGATTATCAACTGTGGACAGCTTTCTTGTAGCTATGGAGTTGCTTTAGATGTGGTCATTTCCTCTTGTTTTAGTGTTACCAACCCCACAGATTTATTGGTTGCAACAGACTCGTTTGTGAACAGCGTGTCATCCAACCTATTCGTCAATGCAGTTCAGAAGCTAACTTCAAATCCTCTGTATAGGTACTCCCTTTTGGTCGAAGACACCCTACCAACGTCAATGGATAACTTGACGGTGTCTCGGCTCATACCCTACATATCTCCTGCTACTTCCGTTCTACATGTCTACGTTTCTAACAGCACCATCACCAACCACTATACCTACACACTCAATATTAACCAGCAGAACAATCTGCCCACTTCTGTTGTCCTTTCATCATACTCTAAGCAGGATGTCGGAGTCATCTACAACTTTACTATCAGTCCCATTGCCGATACTCCTCTTGGCAGCCTCGTTATCAACTTTCCTGCAGTCTACTCCCTCAATGGATCTGCTGCCTGGGCAACCAGCAACTTCACAGGAAACCCTATACCTTCAGTGGAGAGCACTCGTGTCGTTGTCAACGATGTGACTCTATCAGCAGGTAGGCATTATTTAGTCAGCATCTTCGGAGTGTTCAACCCCAACCTCAATAAAGCGACAGGTTTTGGATTGACCTTTCTGCAAACGACCCCCACTACTATTGTGTTTGCAGCGACAGTGACCAGCTTAACTGTCAGTTTTACCAGTCAGCTCTCAAAATCTTCTCTGAACATGTCCATCAATTTCTATCCCCAAAATGCCTTAATAAAAGCTGACTATAGCTTCGCCATCATCGTACCTCGAATTGTTCCTGCCAAATCGGCTTTGGAACTCAACTTTCCTGGTGAGTTTGTTACCCTCGGCAGTCCCATCTGCAGCTTGCAGCAATTTGGATACAGCAGCTGCAGCATCATCAGCAACATCACTATCAGAATAGTGCTCTCCAACGGAATTCAACCCAATGTTCCTATTACGGTTAACATCGGCAACGTAAGCAATCCATTCCAGGGCACTACAAATTTGTTCTATGTGTCCATTACTTGCAACTATCAAGTGATTGCTGATGGCTACAGCCAACCACTTCATGTTCAGCAAAGCTGCGAAACCAGGACATTAGTGCAATGGTCACTCTCTCCAATTACTGTTGGTTCGCAGGCGCAATACACCTTCTCCTACCTCCCGACCTACGATATCACATCCCAGGATATCCTTTTTATCCGGTTCCCATACGAGTTTGACAGCATTCTCGGACCTGGACTCACTTGCTTGTTCACAGATGCGCTTGGTAAATAAAGCAAGGTTACATGCCAACGCATAAACTTTATGGAGGTACAGCTCTACATCGGTCAGTATCGTGTATTTTCTGGAACCCCAATGACTCTCAAGATAGTTGGAGTTGTCAACGTCAACCGTCCGACAGATGTGTTGGTGATTGGCGTAAAAAAGATGGCAGCTAGCTACTACACAGAGTCTGCCGTAACTCTAACTGGAATGTCTCCTTGGATAGCAGCGTCAACACTCACCTTTAACAGCCTCCAGTCATCGAACCTGAACATTCGGCTGACAGGAACCTATACTATCGAATTCTACAGCCCACTTCCAATCACTTGTTCCACAATGTCAGTCTACATTGTGTTTCCCAATTATATCTACGAGCTGTAGCTGAATGCTACAGTGTCTTGCAGTTCACCTCAATTCCAAGCAGCTTGCCAAATCAGCTACAACAACCGTATTCAGATCGTGCCTATCGGCATCCAGAAGATACCAGCAGGTCTTATTCAACTAGTCTTGTTCGGGCTCAGTAATCCCATCGACTAATCAATTGTATCGGCCTACCACGTTGAGATATTTGACACTCTCAATGATATTGTCGTGGCCCGGACTTACTCTAATCTTGAGTTCTACAGTATGCAGTTTGTGCCGCTTGGCCCCTACATCAAATTCAATAATGAGCAAAGCATCACGATGAACTAAGGGACTACTTTCAACATTCCCGTGCTGGTGACCCAACCTCTCATTCTTCAGGTTAAGGCAAGGGGGTTCGGACCATTTGCCTTTGATCCATACCTGCTTATCCTTGAACCTGGATCTTCTCATTCTTTGGTCAGGATATCGTCACCTAAAGGGCAGACCGGCACATTCACCATCAATTGGCAGATCCATGGAGATTTGACTCCGCTCTACTACACTCCTGTCAAAAGGACAATCGTCAATATCGTTCCTGTTCTTACATCTATTTCTGTAGTCTCGCTGCAGACTCCACTGCAAGTACCTGCGATCGGATGTTCTACGATGGTGCAAGTACAGTTGTAATATCCTCCAGACACGAATATTGTCGTAGACGTTTACGACAATATGACAACCCCACTATATAGCTTGCAGTTCCTGCGCAACACAACTCTCCAAATGTTCTCCCTTTGTAATCGCACTGTCTCAGGCACACTCCTATTCCAACTGTCAGGTATCAATCAACCAAATTACCAGCTTACGACCACCTCACTAAAGTATACTGTCGCTTCAACTACCACAGCACTCCCAGCTTCGGTGTTCGGCCTTAACTCCACAACAAAGACAACAGCATCCTTCAATGTCAGTTTAGATAGTGTCGCATCAGGAATGCTCCTTCTCTCGCTCAACAATTCATTGCTTCCACCAAGACTAAACCAAAGCAACATTGACCAAACTGTGATGTCACTGCTACCAACAAGTACGCGTACCAAACAAATCTACTTCCAATACTCAACCATCAGTATCAACATGTCTGTAGTAGCCACTGGGCTAAGTCCTAACATATCGTACCAGGTTGGTCTCTACGTGATGCTTACAAATGGTACGTTTATGCTACTCAACAACCTCACCTTTTGGTCTGCCGTATTCGATCCTGTATGCTAGCTGACATTTGCCTTTAGTAGCGCAATCGCAGATACCGACAAATGGGCTTTCAGGCAATCTCTGTCGTATGTGCTCAGCGTTGCGATTGGAACCCTGACTATTAATCCCGAGTACAATAGCCAAACTGCAACCAAGATTATGATTGGACAATAATCGAATTCAACAGACGAGTCTCCAACACCAATGTCTCTCACCAACAACCTCTACATTCGACCGTAACGACTTCAATCTCGAGTGAAGTCTCTCATCCTACAGCAGCCTTACGTAATACAACTAGGTCCAATCACAACAACGCCCCAGGTAAATTCAGTTTATCTGAGTTCCTACAACATCAATGAGCTTACATTCGTGGTTGATATCAGCGCACCCGGCGTGCTCTACGGAGTTCTAGTTGTTGCAAACTCCTCTCAGCCATCTCCGACTGCACAACAAGTCTTTCTTGGTCTCGACTATATGAACTCAATTCCAGTTGCACTGGTAAGGCTAAACCCATCCCAATTCGGCCCGAACACCCTCGTATTTAGTAATCTACAACCCCTTCAGTCGTATAACCTCTGCGTCCTGGTTGGAAACCGAGATCCAAACCCAGCCTTGAACAGTACGGTGGTCTGCCTCGAAAAGCAGACTCAATACCCTCCCAGCCACATTACCTTACAGATAAAGGCAGCAACAAGGCTTTTCTGCTTCGTCAGTGTTCTCCTTCTCCTCATCCTTTGATCATGCGATATAAATTAATACGAAAGTCCACTATGAAGCATTTTAAGTCACAGAGCCTCGACAACCGAGAGACTACTGCAAGCAGGGCATCGTCGAGAATGAACTCAAGCATATACGAATACCTGAAAGACCGTAAACAAAAGAATTTGTCACGTACAAACGAAAAAGTGGTCAAGCCTGTTGTACCGGAGCCGCCCAATGCACTCATCGAAGCAGCAAGTAAGCGAAGCGTCACCGATTCGGAGAAATTCACTCTGATGCTAAATTTGCTGCAAGCGAAGATAAACGTAATGGGTGAGCATACCTTTGAGCTCTAAAATCGACTACGAGCTTTGAACAGTACCTTCAGCAGCTTCTGCGATGAGTACATGTAGAGTCCGTCAGGACGGCAGACCATCGCACAGCTGAATAAACTTCGCCAGCAAGTCAAAACAACTACACCGGTCGAACGCTTGCCTGGACTTCAACGCTAGCTCAAAAAGCAGCTCGAAGAGATCAAAGAAAGGTTTGCAGAGTTGATGCTGAGTTTAGAGAGCAAGTGCCAGCAGGATCTGAACCTTCTGAGATCAAAGCTTGAGCAAGATAGGAGCAATTCGTAGCTCCGCCTTCAGTCCACGATCGATACTTTGAGTTACAACAACTTCATCGTTTCGAAGTTGAACCGTGGTGATGGTTAGAAAATCCGAACAGAACTGTCAAAATACCAGCATCTCAGAAAAAAGCATCAGTAGCTGGTAATTGAGAACGAGCGGATACGCACCAGCAGCATTATGCAGAAATTCAGCCGGAGTACCCAACTTCACAGCAAACAGTCCGACGAGGAGTACGAAACTGCAGTCGATGAGAATGTTGAGTAGGACTACTGATTTTTATATACTTGTGTAGCTTCCAAGACTTCCCTACGACGGCAGCCGATATCGTCGAATTGAGTATAAAAACTACGCAGGCACTCAGCAGGTGTCATGGGCGATTGGTCTAGTGGTATGATTCTTGTTTTGGGTACAAGAGGTCCCGGGTTCAATCCCCGGATCGCCCCAATTTTTGCTAGTTTTGTCACAGGTGAATGCCTTCTTTAGTACTTCTCTTATTTTTTAGAGGGCTCCATAGGATTTCTTTCCGAGGAAAACAAAACTCTTCTCTGCCCAGGATCCATTGTATAGTCAATATTGAATCTTGATAGCAATGGATCTAAACACAACTATGTTATCAACCCCTGTGGTGCAACCGCTTGAACAGACCAGCAAAGACCAGCGAGATGATGGCCATGAGCTTGATGAGGATGTTAAGACTTGGGCCGCTAGTGTCTTTCAAGGGATCTCCAACTGTGTCTCCAACCACTGCAGCCTTGTGAACGTCGGACCCCTTTCCAATCACTCGACCATTTTAATCGAGCAGGTTGCCACCCTCGATGTATTTCTTAGCGTTATCCCAAGCTCCACCAGTGTTGGCAGCTGAAATAGCGAGTTGCACTCCAGAAACAATAGCACCAAGGAGTAGTCCAGCAACTGCCCTTGGCCCGAACACAATACCTACGACCATGGGAGATAGAATAACCTAAATAAGACAGAGTATGTACCAGGCAGGCAGGGATAATCATCTCGACCAGAGATGCATGTGTGGATATTCTAATGCAGGCTTTGTAGTCTGGTTCAACTGAACCATTCAGAATACCTGGCTGCTCGCGGATCTGTCTCTTGATTTCTTCCACCATCTGCAATGCTGCCTTTCCAACTGATTTCATGGTGAATGCTGAAAATGCATATGGGAGCATAGCACCCACCAACAGTCCAGCGAACACCAGAGGATCAGTCAAGGTCAGTGGATGTCGACTTTGGGTGAGTCCAGAATTGTGAAGGAAACCACCAAATAGAGATAATGCTACGAGAGCAGCGCTACCGATAGCAAATC
>ERZ724509.983-NODE-983-length-11192-cov-6.625303_pt1 | contig 11192 bp, 6 predicted proteins | sample MGYA00376042_ERZ724509 | MGnify/ENA primary metagenome ERZ724509 (study PRJEB28724, sample SAMN07190887) | wastewater metagenome | isolation source: effluent of sewage treatment plant in Hong Hong | place: USA: Christiansburg, Virginia | collected 2016-03-01 ...
GAGCGTTCGGAGCGCAAAAATCCTTCTTTATCCGCATCCAAAATCGCCACGAGCGAGACTTCGGGAATATCCAAGCCCTCGCGCAGCAAGTTGATTCCGACCAGCACATCAAACAAGCCCAAACGCAAATCGCGCAGAATCTCCACGCGCTCCACCGTGTCAATATCGCTGTGCAGGTAGCGCACTTTCACCCCGTTTTCGGCGATGTAGTCGGTTAATTGCTCCGCCATGCGCTTGGTGAGCGTGGTAATCAGCACCCGTTCGTGCTTTTCTACGCGGATGCGGATTTCTTGCAGCACATCATCGACTTGGCTTAACGCGGGGCGCACTTCGACTTCGGGATCAACCAATCCGGTCGGGCGCACCACCTGCTCCACCACCTTGCTGGAATGGTCTTTTTCCCACTGGGCAGGCGTGGCGGATACGAAGATGGCTTGGCGCATCTTGGTTTCAAATTCTGCAAATTGCAGCGGACGATTATCCAAAGCGCTGGGCAAGCGAAAACCGTATTCCACCAGCGTGGTTTTGCGCGAACGGTCGCCGTTGTACATTCCGCCCAGTTGCCCAATCATGACGTGCGATTCATCCAAAAACATCATCGCATCCTTGGGCAAATAATCGACCAATGTCGCGGGCGGCTCGCCGACTTGCGTGCCGGATAGGTGGCGCGAATAATTTTCAATTCCTTTGCAATGCCCAACTTCGCTCAACATTTCCAAATCAAAGCGCGTGCGCTGCTCCAGCCGCTGGGCTTCCACCAGCTTGCCTTCGCGCACGAAATGCGCCACGCGCGTATTCAATTCGGCCTTGATGGTTTCCACCGCCGCCACAACCTGCTCGCGCGGGGTCACGTAATGGCTGCTGGGGTAGACCGTAAAGCGCAGAATTTTTTGCCGAATTTTGCCCGTAAGCGGATCAAATAATTGCAACGATTCGATTTCTGCATCGAACAATTCAATCCGAATCGCCATTTCGCTATGCTCGGCGGGAAAAACGTCAATGGTGTCGCCCCGCACGCGAAACGTTCCGCGTGAAAATTCCAAATCGTTGCGCTGATACTGCATTCGCACCAGTTGGGCGATGATGTCGCGCTGCCCGGGGGTATCGCCCACGCGCAGGGTCATAATCATTTTGTGGTACGCCTCGGGCTGCCCGATACCGTAAATAGCGGAGACGCTGGCAACAATCACCACATCGCGCCGCTCCATCAGGCTTTTGGTGCAGGAAAGGCGCATTTGCTCGATATGCTCGTTGATAGCCGAATCTTTTTCAATGAACAAATCCCGCTGCGGCACATAGGCTTCGGGCTGGTAATAATCGTAATAACTCACGAAGTATTCGACCGCGTTTTTAGGGAAAAACTCGCGGAACTCGCTATACAACTGCGCCGCCAGCGTTTTGTTGTGGGCAAATACGATAGTCGGTCGCCCCAGCCGCGCGATGACATTCGCCATCGTGAACGTCTTGCCCGAACCCGTTACGCCGAGCAGGGTTTGGAACACTTCGCCGTCTTCCACCCCTTCGACCAGCGCATCAATCGCCGTCGGCTGGTCACCCGCTGGTGGATAAGGCTGAAATAGCTCAAACGGGGAATTGGGGAATTGAACAAATGCCATTGATCTCATTGATCTCATTGATCTCCACAACTATCCCCCGCACACCCGTGAATCTGCGCAGCGGGCAGGGCTTCGGGGTTGCGAATCGTGCCGGTTGCGGTGTCGAAGCCAATGCGTTGAAAGTGTCCGGCTAACGCGGCATCCATCGCATCGGTGTGCATAGGGAACCACGTTACCAGCTCGGTGGCAAGCTGGCGAATCATGGAGAGATCGCCCGCCAGCCCCTTCTCAGTACCTTGGCGCAAAATGTCCAGCACGATGGTGTGTTGGGACGTGTGGCAGTTGCTGGCGGCAAAATTCGTCTCCAGCATCCAACGGTCTTCACGCCCAAAATGATCGGTGGTGTGTGCCACCAAAGTCTCCCACCGCGCTAGCAGGATGTCATCGCTGGCATTTTGAACTTCGGTCAGCAGTTCAATAAATTCTTGATGGGTTTTGTCCATGAGCGGCTCATTCAGAGCCAGCTCATCCGACCAAAGTAAATTTTTTGTCATAGCATGTGGGTGACCAGCTTGAAATCGGGGTCTTCTTCAAAGGTTTTGACGGTGAAGCCGAGACTGCGCATGAGTTTCAGCATTCCATGGTTATTCGCCAACACCAGACCATCAATTTCAGCCAAGCCCCGTTCACGGGCGACATCCATAATCGACAACATCATGCGCGAGCCAATGCCCTTGCCGCCGAAGTCATCCGATACCAGCAGCGAAAATTCGCAGCTCGATTGATCGGGGTTGGTGATGTAACGCGAAACCCCGATTATCCGCTCGGTTTCCGTGAAATTGCCTTCCGAATCGGAATGGCGTTCTTTCATCACCGCCACCAGCGCCATTTCACGGTCGTAGTCGATCAGCGTAAAGCGTGCCAACATGGTGGGCGGCAGCTCAGTAATCGACGAGACAAAGCGGAAATAACGGCTCTCGGATGACAGGCTTTGCGTCAGCTCTTGCAACATTTGTGCATCATCGGGGCGAATCGGGCGCACGGTGTAATCGCCGCCACCGGGCATAGGCCATACCTGCGAGAAGCGGGCAGGGTACGGCAGAATCGCCATGTGGTGGTAGCGGCTGTTACCGGTATTCGATTGGGTTGCGTTGTCGATAACGATACGCGCATCCACCGCCACCGCGCCATTTTCATCCACAATGAACGGGTTAATATCCATTTCACGCAGTTGGGGCAATTCACACACCATCTCGGAAACACGCAGCAAAACTTGCTCTAATGCTTCCATCTTAATAGCGCCGTGACCGCGCCAGTTGCCCAGCATCTCAGACACGCGGGAGCGTTCAATCAAGCGGCGTGCCAAGAATTGGTTCAGTGGGGGCAATTCCATCGCGCGGTCGTTGATGAGTTCAATCATCGTTCCACCCGCACCGAAGGAAATAACGGGGCCAAACGGATCATCCGTCACCAGACCGATGTAAATCTCGCGTCCGTGGCGGGCATTCACCATGTTTTGCACGGTTACGCCGTTGATTCGCGCTTTGGGTTCGATGCGCGATACCGCTTCCATCATGTCATTGTAGGCATCGCGTACTGAGGAGGCGTTGGGGATATTCAGCGCCACGCCCTGCACATCCGATTTATGCGAAATATCGGGCGAATCAATCTTCAACACCACCGGAAAACCGAGCTGGCTGGCAATCATCATCGCTTCATTCGGGCTGCGTGCCAGCATGGTGCGGGTGACGGGAATATGGAAGGCCGATAGCAGCGCTTTCGATTCCATTTCCGTGAGGATTTTGCGCCGTTCGGTCAACACGCTTTCAATAATCAGGCGTGCGCCTTCAATATCGGGCTTGTTGAGCGTGCTCAACGGTGGGGGGGTTTGTTGCAGCAGCAACTGGTTTTGGTAGAACGAAGAGATATTGCCAAACGCGCCCACCGCTGCTTCCGGTGTGCGGAAACTGGGGATGCTGGCATCGTTCAACAAATGACGGGCATCCGCCACCGAGGTATCGCCCATCCAGCAGGCGATGAGTGGTTTGCCAACACGCTTTTTGGCTTCGGTCATGGCACGCGCCATCTCGGAGGGGTCGCCGCCGATTTTGGGCGAATAAATCGCCAACATACCGTCGATTTGTTTATCGTGTTCGGCTTGGTTGATGGCGGCGCGGTAATGCTCGGGGGTTGCGTCTTCGCCCAAATCAATCAAATCGACCAAGGATGCCAATGGTGATACCTGCGGTTTCAGTTTTGCCACCGAATCCGGCGACAAATGCCCCAGTTGCAAGCCGATTTGGTTCGCCCAATCCGCAGCCAGCACACCGGGCCCGCCGCCATTGGTGATGATAGAAAGGCGTTTTCCGACCGGACGGTAACGCGATGCCAAGCAGCGAGTGGCCGAGAACAGCGCCACAAACGAATTCACGCGCACCGCACCCGCACGGCGCAGGGCGGCATCAAAAACATCATCGCTACCGACGATAGCGCCGCTGTGGGTTTGGGCAGCAGCCGTTCCGCATTGCTGGCGACCCGCTTTCAAAATCACCACCGGTTTGGCATTGGCAGCCGAACGCAGCGCACTCATAAAGCGGCGGGCGTTGGAAATACCTTCCATGTAGACCACGATGCTGTGGGTTTGCGGATCATTCGCCAAAAAGTCCAGTACATGGGCAATATCCACGCCCGTGTGGGGGCCAAGGGATACGACCATCGAAAAACCCACGCCGTTATTACTCGCCCAATCCAGCATCGAAGCGGTGAGTGCGCCCGATTGCGATACCAGCGCCAGCGAACCACGTTGTGCCAAAGGCCCTGCCGCCGAAGCGTTGAGTTGCAGCGCAGGACGTTGCAAGCCCAGCGAGTTCGGCCCCAGCAAATGCACGCCTTCACGCCGCGCCACACGCTTGAGTTCTTGCGCCAATTCGGGCGAAAGGCCGTTCGACACAATCAGCACCGAGCGGCACGCCATGCGAACCGACAACTCCATCGCCGACATCACTTCGTTCGGGGGCAGCGCGATGATGGCAAGGTCGGCCTTGGTTTGCACCAAATCTGCCAACGTACCCGTGGTGTGTACATCAAAAAAATGCAGCGTGCCAGAAAAGCGCTGGGCTTTCAGCTCGGCCGTGAGGGATTTGGCCTGCGACGTTTGCGCCGCTTCGTCATGCACGCCGTCCTCGTTCATAGGGCCAGCAAAAACAACCACTGAGGAAGGATGAAAGAGGGGGGTTAGATAATGTTTATCCATGGTATTTATCCATTCGTTGATTGAAATTACGTTAATCGAAATTCTTGAAATTTTTGAAGTACTTGAAATTATTAAAACTATTTATGACGTTTTATTTATGGCACTTGTTGGCTGATATTGAGCTGCAAAAGCCGCGCCAACACTTCGCTATCGGACATCTGCGGCGTGTAATCGTGCCAGCCGTAAGCATGTGCCACGGCAATATCAAGCTGTTCGTGCAGGTGTTCCAGCCAAGGGGGGCGGAAGTTGTAAAGATGCGTCAGGGTGCGCTCTTGTAGATTTTTAAGCACGGTTTCTTCCAAGGCAGGGCGCGGTTCAATGCGATCGGGATAGGGCGATTCGGTCATTCCATGCGGAATAATCTCCGGCACTTTCTGCGTCCACTCCGGTGGATTGAGCCAATTTTCCCGCAATTCATTCAAACGGTGCGCTACCTTGGCGATGTGATAAGCGATGACTTTAGGAGCTAAGAATGCAGGTTCTACGAGAATCTCCGGCACTTTTCTTCTTTTTTTGGTGCTGGATTTTTCGGGCGGGGTTACATCAACCTCTCCTTCTAACCCCGCTGGAATCAACACACCACCCACATTTTCTACGCGCTGATGGGCGGTATCGGCGGGGGTGAAGTTTTCAGGGAAAGGGAATGTATGAAAACAAGCACCCGTCACGTAGCGGGGTCTATCCTCTAAAGTTGAACCTGCGGCTAATGCCCATATTGTGTGTAAACGCGATTGCAAAATGCCAAAAGTTGCATCATCACTGCGGGCAATCGCTACCACCGTGGCATCCGCCAATTTACTGGGATGCAGCCAAACAAATGTGCGGTATTTTGCAGTGATAGTGGTGGCAATATAACGGTGCAGCGGAGTAATGGCCTTGCGCATTCCGACACGAACACCGTCGTAATGCCAAAATTGTTCCACTAAACGGGGATTCCGATTGTTAATCCGCGCCGGTTTGATAAATTGTTTGCAATGGATAAATGGCGTTTCATATAACATGGCTTCATCTTCGGGCATACCCGTGCCAAAATCAATAATCCATGTATCTGAAGGACGGCGGGTAATATCAAAGCCATTCGTCCAAGGGCGGATAACATCGGCATTCGGTTTGCCGTTCGGATTGATGTGCATTAACCATTGGCGGGCTACATCCCCTGCAATATCAAACGCACCAGAGCGCGTTGTACCCTGAAACGCTGCGCCCATGTTGCTGGGCAGCGGCTTGACCATCGTCATATCCGTGGAGCTGGATGTTAAATCGGCGGTAATCACATCCACGGGTTCGCCATTAAGCCGCTTATCAAAGCCACTTGCCATCGTGGGATTGGCAAACGCCATGATGGAAACACGCACCGCCGCGCCTTCATTCACCCATTCGTTATCGCTCCACGCATCGTAAATCGGCGTACTGGCGTTGAGTCGGCGCACCACGGCATTGCCAAAACCATCCCGCAATGAATTGGTGCAAACCAGCCCCGCAGCGGATAATTGCCCCGCCATAATTTGGGCATTGGCTTTGAAAAACCAATACGTGACCAAATCCGCCAATCCCGGAACGCGGTTTTTGTAAACGGTACGAAGCTGCATGGCATTGGTTTCACCCAATTCGGTGACGAATTTTTTACCCCCCAAAAACGGCGGATTACTCATCACAATATCCGCTTTCGGCCATGTGGCTTCGGTTGCTTCACCCGTTCGGGGGTCAATGGTGAGCAGGGCATCGCGCTGGTCGATTAAATCCAGCGGCTCCAAAATCGGGTCCATGCGGAGGGGGTATTTATGCTCCAAACGCCATTGCAATTCACCAATCCAGACCGTCACGCGGGCGAGTTCGGCGGCATATTCGTTAATTTCGATGCCTAACACATTGTGCGGGCCAGTCACCAAATCGGGCGGACGCGGCAAACCCAGCGCAGCGGCATCGAGGTGGGTTTGCAGCTCCAAATCTTTGAGCGCTTTCAAACCCATAAACAAAAAATTTCCACTGCCGCACGCCGGATCAAGCAAACGGAAGGTTTTGATGTGTTCCAGCCAGTGCGCAAAAACCTCGCTGGCGGCTTTATGGTGTTTATCGTTATTTTTCTTACTTTTTGCCAGAAATGCCCGTATTTCCTGCATTGCTAGCTCCCATTTTTGTAGCAATGGGCGGCTTAAAACCGGTTCGGTAATGCGGAGAATGGTGGCGGGGTCGGTGTAATGCGCTCCCAGTTGGCTGCGCTTGGCGGGGTCGAGTCCGCGCTCAAACAGCGTGCCGAGAATGGATGCGTCAATCGCCGACCAATTCATTACCGCTGCTTTGCGCAGCTCGGTCATTTCAAGAATCGTCAGTTCGGGTACTTTCACCACCCGAAACAATCCGCCGTTAAACCACGGAATATCGTCCCTGCCATACATGCCGCCATCGTGCATGGTGGTGAACAGGTTTTGCAGGGCAATGCGCAATTTTTTGCTGTCGATATGGCGATTGGAGAGCAAATTGACAAAGATATTGCCCGGCAAAATGCCAATGCTCTCGGCAAAAAAACAAAATACGCACTGATTCAAAAAGTGGGCGACTTCTTCCGCCACACAGCCGCGCTTGCGCATTCCTTCGGCGATGATGGCAAAGGTTTGGGCGGCGCGTTCGGTGATGCCCCGGCAGGTTTCACGCGGGCGAAAATGCTCCACATCCGTCCACACACGGCGCAGCAGGGCGCGTGCGGTGGGGTTGAGCATATCTTCCAGCGTGAAAAGAAATTGTCCACTGGGATGCCCAGTGAAGCGGGTATGCACATGGATGCGCTTGCGGTCGCACACCACCAGCAGCGGCGGATTGTTCAGCGAATAGCTGTACATCACCAACTGCTGCAACGCTTCATCCAAATTGCCATCGGGCTTTTTGTTTTCCCACACAAAACGATTGGGGTAGAACACATCGGCAAAGCCCGTGCGTGCGCCAATCATTTTGGCTTTTTCTTCAAACCGATAGCCGGCTATCGTTCCGGGCAGAGGCACATCCAACACAGCGCACAAATCCAAAAAGTAACTTTGTGCGCCCTGCTCCTCATTCAATAAAGCAGCAGGGGAGGTACTCCATTTGGCAACGAATTCAGCCGGGGTCATCAATCAATCTCAATCAATCTCAATCAATCTTAATCCGCCCCAATCAACACTTTGACATGGGCCGCAACGCTGCGGGAGAGGGGGCTGAGGACGTAACCGCCCTCTAAACACGAAATGATACGGCCTTTGCTGTGCTTATTGGCAATGGCGACCAACTGGCGGGTCACCCATTCGTAATCGGCTTCTAATAAACCGAGATTACCCATATCGTCTTCCCGATGGGCATCAAATCCCGCCGAGATATAAATCATTTCTGGTGCAAACGCATCCAGCGCGGGCAACCAGTGTTTTTCTACTGCTTCGCGGAAGTGGTTTCCGCCTGTGCGCTTGGGCAAACCGATGTTGACCATATTCGGCGTGCAAACGGGTTTGGTCGCCTCGCACAGCGGATACAAACCTTCTTCAAAGATCGAACACATCATGACGCGCTCATCGCCTTGAAAAATATCTTCGCTGCCATTGCCATGATGCACATCGAAATCAATCAACGCAATCCGCTGCATACCATGTTCGGTCAACGCATGGCGGATACCCACCGCTGCGTTATTGAAGAAACAAAAGCCCATAGCCGCCGAACGCTCGGCATGGTGACCGGGGGGGCGGATATTGCAAAATGCGGTCGGCACTTCACCGGAAGCAACCAAATTCGTTGCTTCCACCACCGCACCTGCCGCACGCAGCGCAGCCCGCACGGTAAACGGGTTCATTTCGGTATCGGGGTCAAGTCGGTGATACCCTTCGGTGGGTGAAGCGTTGATGATTTCGTTGATATACAACGTGCAGTGGGCATGTGCTAACTGCTCTACCGTCGCCAACGGTGCCTCGTAATGGTGCATGTAATCCAGCAACCCCTTGGTGAGCAGCATATCGTTAATAGCGCTCAGGCGTTCAGGGCATTCGGGGTGGTGCGCTCCCATTTCGTGGCGGGCGCAATCGGGATGGGTAATGTAGGCAGCTAGCACGGATGTCTCCAATCTGAAAGAATTGTTATGTCTATGGTTTGTTTATAGCACCGTACCTACAGTGCTATACCATAAATTACATTCTCTCAAAAATTGCGGCAATACCTTGACCACCACCGATGCACATTGTGACTAAAGCGTAACGTCCTTGAATTCTTTGCAGTTCATGCAAGGCTTTCACGGTAATCAGCGCACCGGTTGCACCAATCGGGTGACCCAACGAGATGCCCGAACCGTTGGGATTCACTTTAGCGGGGTCGAGTCCCAAATCACGGGTCACGGCGCAGGCTTGGGCAGCAAATGCTTCGTTGGCTTCAATCACGTCCAAATCATTCACGGTCAAGCCAGCGCGTTTCAACGCAGCTTGCGAAGCGGGAACGGGGCCAATACCCATGTACTTCGGATCAACACCTGCGTGCGCGTAAGCCACCAAACGTGCCATCGGTTGCAGGCCGCGTGCTTTGGCAACGCTGGCTTCCATCAACACGACCGCAGCGGCAGCATCGTTAATACCCGATGCGTTACCTGCGGTGACCGTACCATTTTCTTTAATGAAAACGGGTTTGAGTTTTGCCATATCTGCCATCGTGCAGTTGGGGCGATAGTGTTCATCGACTTCGTAAGCGACATCCCCTTTGCGGCTCTTCAACATCACGGGCATGATTTGGCCTTTGAAGTGACCTGCTTCAATCGCACGCTGGGCGCGGTTGTGGCTTTCGACGGCCAATGCGTCTTGCTCTTCGCGGGTGATGCCCCATTTAGCAGCGATGTTTTCCGCCGTCACGCCCATGTGGATGGTGTGGAAGGGGTCATGCAACGCGCCGGTCATCATGTCTACCATTTTGGTATCGCCCATGCGTGCGCCCCAACGCATATTGAGGCTGGCGAAAGGAGCGCGGCTCATATTTTCAGCACCGCCGCCGATAGCCACATCGGTATCGCCCAGCAAAACGCTTTGGCTGGCGGAAATAATCGCTTGCAAGCCAGAACCGCACAGACGGTTCACGTTATAAGCGGGTGTACCTTCGGCGCAACCACCGTTAATGGCCGCCACGCGGGAAAGGTACATGTCTTTGGGTTCGGTATTCACCACATGACCGAATACAACGTGACCGACATCTTTGCCTTCCACTTGACCGCGTGTCAATGCTTCACGCACGACCTGAGCTGCCAAATCACTGGGGGGAATATCTTTCAAACTGCCACCAAAAGTGCCAATGGCGGTACGAACGGCGCTCACTACTACTACTTCACGGGTCATAGGGTTCTCCTCAAACTATCAATGTAAATGTAATTAAGAATGCAAAAATTGCGAGAGACAGTGTGAGCCGCTTTTAATACACGAGGCTGACGGTTGAAAGTATTAAGCGCAGATAGTGCAGTGTGGATTGCGTCGAATGCGAATATCCGACCATTCAAGGGTACGACCGTCCAGCATCAGCAAGCGTCCGATAGCGGGTTTACCCGCACCGCTGACGATTTTGAGTGCCTCCGCCGCCTGCATACTCCCCATAATGCCCACCAGCGGGGCGAATACGCCCATCGTGGCACAGCGGGTTTCTTCGGGGGCTGCATCGGGTGGAAAAACGCAGGCATAGCAAGGGGACTCGGATTGTCGAGCATCGTAAACCGCCAACTGCCCATCAAAGCGCACCGCAGCCCCCGAAACCAGCGGCACACCATGCTGCACGCAGGCCTGATTCAGGGCATGGCGGGTGATAAAGTTATCGCTACAGTCCAACACCACATCGGCATCGGCAACCAATTCAGCTAGCCGCTTGGCATTGGCGCGTTCGTGCAAGGTGACGAGATTCAATTCCGCATTGAGCGCGAGCAAGGTTTGGCGGGCGGATTCGACTTTCGATTGCCCCGCACGGGCTTCGGTGTGGATAATTTGGCGCTGCAAATTGGTTAAATCCACCGTATCGTTATCCACCAAGGTCAAGCGACCGATGCCCGCACTGGCAAGATACAACGCAGCCGGAGAACCCAGCCCCCCCACACCCACCACCAAGGCACGGGACTGCATGATTTTTTCCTGCCCCTCAATACCCAGTTCGTTCAACAAAATATGGCGGGAGTAGCGCAGAAGTTGGGAGTCGTTCATCGATCGTTTAGGGGCGTGGTTTTTCAATTTGCTTTACAGGTAAACCCTTGAGGTGGTTGATGGCTTGTAGCAACTGAGGATCATGGTATTCATCGTCATATCCTAAAGGGGGCATAAATAAACGCAATAATTTTCTTTGAATCATTGGTTTTTGCTCTTCTTCTTCCCAACGAATACGTGCTTGTTCACGGGCTTTTTGTCGGGCTTTTT
>ERZ724509.985-NODE-985-length-11185-cov-4.985984_pt1 | contig 11185 bp, 6 predicted proteins | sample MGYA00376042_ERZ724509 | MGnify/ENA primary metagenome ERZ724509 (study PRJEB28724, sample SAMN07190887) | wastewater metagenome | isolation source: effluent of sewage treatment plant in Hong Hong | place: USA: Christiansburg, Virginia | collected 2016-03-01 ...
GGCGGCCCAGGGCGGTGTGGCGGCCAGCTCGACGACTGGGGCTGCCGGGCTCAGCGCCTACGCCGCGGCCATGGCGGGCGAGACCGTGGCGACCGAGGCGGCGACCGCTGCGAACACCGGGCTCAACGCCTCGCTGCTCGCCAGCCCCATCACCTGGATCGTCATTGCCATCGCCGCGCTGGCCGCCGGGCTCTACCTGCTCTACAAGAAGAACGACGGATTTCGGAAGTTCATCGACGGGATCTGGCAGGCCATGCAGCGGGCGTGGGATGCGATCCTCCCCGTCATCAAGTCGGTCATGTCCTGGGTCGGCACCAAGCTGCTCGGCGCGGTCAAGTCGGCCTTCAACTGGATCAAGGACCACTGGAAGCTGCTCGTCGCGATCTTCGGCGGGCCCATCGGCATCGCGGTCGCTCTGATCGTGACCCACTTCGACACGATCAAGACCTTCGTGATGGAGACCCTGTGGCCCGCGCTCCAGACCGCCTTCGGCTTCATCGTCGATGCGGTGACCGGCGCGTTCAACTTCATGGTGACCGCCTGGAACGAGGTGCTGAAGCCCGTCTTCGACGGGATCATGTACGTCATCCGCGACGTGCTGTGGCCGGTGTTCAAGTTCGTCTTCGACGTGATCGTCGCCGTCGTCAAGGACGCCTTCGGGTTCATCATGGCGGCCTGGAACACGATCCTGAAGCCGATCATCGGCGTCGTCATCACCTACGTGAAGATGCTGTGGGCCTACTGGTCGTTCGTCTTCAAGCTCGTGTGGGCCGTGGTCCGCGACGTCTTCCACGCCATCGCCGCGATCTGGCGCAACGTGCTGTCGCCGATCTTCACCGCGATTTGGGCCTACCTGAAGGACACGCTGGGCCCGATCTTCCAGTCGACCGGCGACACCATCGGCGTCGTGTGGAGCGCGATCAAGGAAGGCATCCGCATCGCGTGGGACAAGATCAGCTCGATCTTCAAGGCCATCCGCGACTACCTGAAGGACAAGCTGGGTCCGATCTTCGAGACCCTCGGCTCCACGGTCGCCACCGTGTGGGACGGCATCGCCTCGGCCATCCCGAAGGCCTTCGACAAGGCCAAGAGCGCCCTGAAGACCGCCGTGCGCGGCGTCGGCAACATCCTGGGTCCGATCCTCGGTGCGGCTGCCACGGTGGCCGAGACCATCGGCATGGACAACCTCGGGAAGACGCTGCGCGAGACCTCGACCAAGGTCAACAACTGGGGCGAGGAGAAGGCCGACGGCGGCAAGATCCACGGCCCGCCCGAGCACGCCAGCGGGCACCGGCGCTTCGGCACCGCACCTCGGACCAAGGTCGGCGCGGGCTTCAAGACCGGCACCCCGAAGGCCATCGTCGGCGAGGGCAGCCGCTACCCCGAGTACGTGATCCCCACAGACCCGAAGTACCGGCCCCGCGCCAACATGCTGATCGCCTCGGCCATCCGCGACATGTCGATCGGCCCCAGCGGTCGCTTCGCCGCCGTGCACCCGAGGGAGCGCGCCGCGGGCGGGTCGGTGCCCGAGTACGGGATCGGCGGCGCCTTCAACTCGCTGGTCGACGCAGCCAAGGGCGGCGGCGAGTGGCTCGTCAACAAGGGCAAGGGCGTCGCCGGTGCGGCCATCGACGAGGTGTGGCCGCGCCTGCCCGAGAAGTACCGCGACCCGAACACGATGCAGGGCTTCCCCGGCAACACGATGGAGCAGATGCGCCGCAGCGTGATCGACGCGGTGAAGGGCAAGGAGAACGAGATCGACCTCGCCAACGCGCTGCGCGCCGCGGCGGCGACGGCGACGGGCGGGGCCACGACCGGACTCAACCCGGTCTTCTTGCAGATGTTCAACGACTACAACGCGGCGCTCGGCAACAAGCTCCGCATCAAGTCGGGCTGGCGGTCCTACCAGGAGCAGGTCGCCCTCTATCAGAAGTACCTCAACGGGACGGGCAACCTGGCCGCCAAGCCGGGCACCTCGAACCACGAGAAGGGCCTCGCCATCGACCAAACGCCGGGCTCCACGGCGAGCGACCGCGTGGTCGCCAAGAACATGGGCCTGCACTACCCGGTGCGCGGCGAGGACTGGCACGTCGAGCCCATCGACAAGGCCCGCGTCATCGCCCTCGCAGCGCAGCAGGGCGCCGGGCCGATGGGCCCGCCCGGAGCGGCCAACACCGACGTGAAGAAGCTGGCGCTCGCCATGCTCGGCTCGCGCGGGTGGGGCGGCCAGTGGGGCTCGCTCGACGCCCTCGTGAGCCACGAGTCGGGCTGGAACCCCAACGCCAAGAACCCCTCCTCGACGGCCTACGGGCTGTTCCAGTTCCTGGACTCCACGTGGGGCGCCGTCGGCGGTGCCAAGACCGCTGACCCGGCCAAGCAGATCGAGTACGGCTTCCGCTACATCGCCCAGCGCTACTCGGACCCGAACGGCGCCTGGAACTTCTGGAACAAGAACCACTGGTACGCCAAGGGCGGGATGCTCGACGGCGTGCCGCAGCTCAGCCAGGGCGGCCTCGTCACCGGCGACACCCTGGCGCGCATCGGCGAGCTGGGGCGCACCGAGGCCGTGGTCCCGCTCGACTCGCACCGAGGCCGCCGGATGCTCGGTGGCGACGACGACGAGCCCAGGGTCTACGTCGACATGCGCGGTATGGTCATCCAGACCGGGGATCCCGAGGCCGTCAAGGCTGCGGCCAAGGCCGGGGTCGAGGAGGCACTCGACGAGGTGTCCGAGTACGTGGAGATCGAGCTTTGAGCGACATCGCAGCACAGAAGCCGCCGGTCTGGCGCCCGCCTGGTTCGGTCGTTGCTGCGGACGTCAACCCCTCCGACTCCACGCAGATCATCATGGTCTGGAGCACGGGCTACCTGACCGCCTTCGGCAAGCCGCCGATGCCGGTCGCCAACCCGCCGGTGATCCTGAAGTCGGGCGAGAGCGTCGTCGACATCCAGGTCATCAACTGGGGCGTGCCGTCGGGGTACATGCTCACGAACCGGGCCCGGCTGCTCAGCTTCGGCGGCGCCTCGCTGACCACTGCCGGGCTGAAGGGGCTGACGAAGATCACCGGGGGCAAGGCCGTCGCCTTCGCCATGGACCCGGCGGGCAACGGCACCGGCTACTGGATCAATGCACACGGCGAGATCGCCCGCTTCGGCAACGTGCCCGCCATCACGACGACCAACGTCGAGAAGTGGGTCACGAGGTTCCAGGCGCCCACGTGCATCGGGTGGAGCTTCGACTGGGAGACCAAGCGGTACATCATCGCCAGCACGCAGGGTCAGCTCATCCGCTCGCCGCTCGCCACCCAGGTGCCGGTCGCCGTCGAGGCCAAGGCGGCGCAGACCCTCACGAAGTCAAAGTACGCCCGGGGCTTCACGTACAACTGGGCCAAGGGCGCCGGGTACCTCATCGACGGCCACGGCGGGCTCTACGTCGTCGGCAACGCGACGGCGCTGCCGAACGACCCGTACTGGCCGAACCACGACGTGGCCCGCCGGATCATCGTGCAGTCGTGGGGCGACACCGACACGTTCCGCTACGCCATCGTCGACTCTGCCGGAGCGGTGCACCCCCGCACCAGGACCACGCCGCCGGTGGTTCGGATCTCCGAGCCCCTCGGCACGTTCAGCAACTGGACCCTCGCCACCCCCGACGCTCCGGGCACCTTCCGGCTGGGCTTCGGCAGCGACATGTCCAAGGCGATCCCGTACCGGGCGACCAGGGCTCAGCTCACCGCGGCGCTCGACGACCTCCTCGGTGCCAGCAACTACACGCTCACCGACCTGCCCGACGACATCTACGACAACACGAGGGTCTTGATCGAGTACCGCATCGGCGGCGTCTCGAACGACCTGGAGGTGCGCACCGGCATGGGCACCTCCACCACCGCCGGGGCCTTCATCTTCGACCCCTTCATCGGCGGCGAGGCCGAGATCACCGACACGACCCGTCCGACGGTCTCGTGGGACTACACCGACGCCGAGAGCGACCAGCAGGGCCGGTTCGAGGTGCAGGTGTGGCAGATCCTCTACGGGGACTTCGCTCTCCCGGAGCCGCCGACCGCAGCGATCCCCGGCGTCTTCAAGCAGGTCTGGAAGGTCTCGGGCACCGGCGAGTCGGTGCGCACGGTGCGCATCGAGCCCCGCCTGGAGAACGACGGGGTCTACCGGGTCTACGTCCGCGCCCAGGAGCGCAACGGCGTGTGGAGCAACTGGGCCCACGCCGATTTCCGCCTCGACCTCGATGTGCCGGTCAACCCGGTGGGCACGGTGGCAGCCGCCCCGGAGCGCGCCGCGGTGCAGCTCGAACTCGACGGCATCACCGACCCGAAGTCGCTGCTGTGGTGGGAGCGCCGCCGCCTCGACAGCGACGAGTGGGAGATCGTGCGCAGCTCGGGCCTCTCGGTGCGCCACGCCGTGTGGAGCGACACCTTCGACCGCCCGGACGCCTCGGATCTCGGCGACGACTGGCTCGCCCAGGACGACATCTACGCACCGCTCGCCATCCGCTCGGGCCAGGCCGTCGCCATCCGCCCGCTCGACGCCTCCCGGACCCGGTTCTTCCTGGCGGGGAACAACCCGGCGCTCACCGCCGCACCCGGCAGCATCGGCGGGTACCTGGAGACCCCCGGGCGGCGCGTGGTCACGTGGGAGCCGCCCCCCACAGCGCTGGTCGCCCAGGGCGGCATCGTCTACGAGGACAGCTTCGACCGTGTGCAGAACCCGATCGGGCCCGCCTACTGGGGCGGCACGCCGTGGCTCCAGCTCTCGGGCACCTGGCGGGCCGACGGATCCAAGGCGGGGCCCACGGCTCACGGCTCGACCATCCGCGACATCATCGCCATCGAGACCGCCCGCACCGAGGCCTTCGTGGTGGCGAAGTTCCTGGGGCTCATGCGCGGCCCCGAGATCGACGCGGCGCAGCACCGCTTCGGCGTGGCCCTCGGCGTCGACGCTGCGGGCGGCGGCTACTACCTCGGCGTGCGGGTCATCGACGCCACGAACATCCGGGTGTCGCTGTGGCACCGCGCCGGGACGGTCGACACGGTTCTCGACTACCGGGACTTCGCTGTCGGCGTCTTCGGCGACGGCGAGTGGCACACCGTGCAGATGACCGCCGACATGCGCGACGGCGAGATCGACGTGCGCCTGTCCGTCGACAACGGCGCTTCGTTCTCGGGCGGCGACCCGTTCGACTACACCCTCGGCGACGTCGACGGCACGCTCTACGGGCCGTGGCTGCGCAACAACGTCCCGCTGGGCTCCATGTGGGTGACGGACTTCGCCTGGTACGACGCGAACTGGCGGCCCGGTGACGCCGACGGCATGGAGGGGTTCTGGCTCTCGGACTCCGGGCACGTCACGTCCAAGACCGCTCCGGCGCGGCTCGACTTCGACGTCGAGGCCGACACCGCCATGTCGGTGACGCTGGCCGGGCCCTTCACCACCGGCAGCTCGCTCGTGGTGCGCCACGACGGAGCCGACGACGGGCTGCTGCTCGTCGGCGGCGCGGACGATGCCGAGCTGCGCGACCTCGACAGCAACGCCCTCCTCGGCACCCTCGCCACCCTGGGCTCGGCGAGTGCTGCGGGCGACGTCCTCACGATCCAGGTGTGCGGGCCGTGGGTCATGGTGCTGCTCAACGGCATCCCCCGCGCCGTGCGCTCGAACCCGATCGCCGACTCGACGGCGAGCGGTGCAGAGTGGACGACGGCCGACGCCGCCGAGACCATCGACAGCGGCCACCTCGTGCTCACGGCGTCGGGAGCCGCACCGCGCACCGAGACCTCTGCGAACCACGCCGTGGTGCCCGGCCAGAGCGTCGCCGCCGCCTTCTTCGTCGAGGCCGACGACAACCGGCGGGCCGTCGCCTACGCCCGGTACTACGACGGGGCCAGCACCTCGATCGGCGTGCGCCTCGGCCCGACCGTCGATCTCGTGATCGACACCCCGGGTGTCGCCTTCGTCGAGGGGGTCGTGCCCGAGGGGGCCGCCTACGTGCGCTACGGCATCGTGTTCCCGGGCGCCAGCGGCGGCGACGTCTTCACGATCAGCGACATCACCCCGTCGACGGTGATCGCTGCGCACCTGCCCGACGCCCTGCTCCACGGCACCCGCCACGGGCTCGCGTCCGGCACGTTCGGGTCGGTGCGCTTCGAGTCGGTCTTCGCCATCAACCCCGGGCTCGGCGCCATCGGTGTGGCACGCGTCCCGCCCAACACGAGCGAGAACGTGCTGCTGCCCAGCCCCAGCCTCCCCCGGGCCCAGTCGCTGCGCCAGGTGCCGGAGCTGGCAGAGACCGACGGCGTACTGCTGTCGTGGCCGGTCGACGACACCGGCGTCGAGGGCACCCAGGACTACATCGACTCGCTCGACGCCGCCATTGCCTGGCTGCGCTGCGAGTGGCGGCGCACGATCGCACCGGCCGGTGGCTTCGCCGCGATCGACACGTCCGTGCTCACCGGCGACCCCGTCGTGGCGTCCTATGCCGAGCGGGCCTTCAGCACCAGCGCAGTGATCGGCGACGACGGCGCGGTTATCGACCTCGGGCCCATCCCGGTCAACCGCGGCAGCGACCCCGTCAGGGTCTACGTCGGCGTCGTGGTGCGCCCCGGTGATGCCGTGACCCTCAGCTACCGTCACGACGACGGCACCGGGCCCTGGAGCGCTCTCATCGAGGCGCTCGCCCCGGGCGGCGCCCTCTCCGGCGGCCACCTCAGCGACGGGGCGGGCGGGGTCAAGGTCTTCGCCGTCGACCTGCCCAGCGGGTGGGATCCCGACAAGACGTTCCAGGTCCGCGCCGAGTCCGACGACACGATCCTCGACTGGTGGGGCATCGAGCACTACGCCAACAAGGCCCCGCAGATCGCTCTCGTCGACTACGTGGACGGCGTCGACGACTTCAGCGACATGAGCGCCATGCACACCGTCGTCGAGAGCCACTGGCCCACCCGGGTGCAGCGGGCCGGTGCCACGGTGGGCGACTACGAGGCCAACAACCTCATCGGCGGCATGTACCGCATCGCCCTGGAGGCGCTGGACCCGAACATCGACCAGGACGGCTTCGGGGCTGCGTACCGCCGCAGCAACTACCCCGCGATCCGGGCCAAGCTCGGCATCGGCGCAGCGCTCGCCGTCGGCATGGAGGAGGGGAGCATCAACTCCATCGGCCTCTACCGCCAGCTCATCGAGAGCGAAGTGACGCCGGGCCAGCTCGCCATCCAGACCGGCAGGTTCGACGGGCTCGCAGCCCCGCCCGTCGTCCTCGGCACCGTGGAGCTGCCGGGCACCACGCTCAACGACGAGGTCGAGGTCAAGCTCGACTGGTACACCTACCTGCCCGACGAGGAGCCCACCGGCGACTACGTCGCCATCGGCGGGGACATCGGCGCCACCATCGACGACGTGTTCATCGGTGAGGACGACCGGCCGTTCTACGACTACGAGGCCGTGCCCGGCGTCCGCTACCAGTACCGGCTCCGGGCCTCGACGCCCGACGGCGAGGTCTTCGCCGAGCCCGTCGTGGTCGGCACCGTCAACGCCCCGCAGGTCGGCTACTGGCTGAAGGATCCGCTCGACCCGCGCCGCAACCGCCGGGTGATCCGCACCGACGACGACTTCGAGGTGAGCCGCACCGAGGAGCAGGGCGTGTTCGACCCGCCCGGCCGCCCCACCGCCATCGTCGTGTCCGGCGTCGTGAAGGCCGAGCGCCTGGGGGCCATGACCCTCGCCGTCAAGGGCTCAACGGCGCTCGACGACCTCCTCACGATGCTCAACTCGGGCCGGGTGCTGCTGTTCCAGTCGGCCCGGCGGCGCCAGTGGTACGTGCGCTTCGGGCCCGAGGTGACCCACAAGTCGATCATGGACTTCGTCATCGAGGGCGAGGAGCTGTTCGAGCTGTCGCTGCCCGAGGCGTCCACCGTGGACGCCCCCTGACATGTACCAGGTCTCCCAGGCCTTCCGCGACGCGGTGCGGGGCTCGCACACGGCTGTCTCGTGGGTCGAGATCCTCGGCGCCGGGGAGAACGTCGACGGGTGGTCCGACGCCCGCGTGAAGATGGAGGCGCTCGCTGCGATCCGCTCGACGTTCTCCATGACCGTGCTCGACCCTGTGGGCCGCTACGTGGACCGCGGGCGCCCGGACGACCTCCTGAGCCGCTTCGGCAGCGAGGTGAGGCCCTGGAGGGGCGTGCGGTACGACAACGGCACCATCGAGGCCGTGCCGCTGGGCACCTTCCGCATCGAGGGCAACGCCCCGGTCGAGGCGGGCAGCGGCTTCCAGCTCACGATCACCGGCCGGGACCGCTCGGCCATCGTCTCGCGCAGGACGCCGCGCTCGATCGCCGTGATGAACGGCACGCCGATCAACGAGGCGATCATGGCGATCGTCCGGGTCATGCTCCCCTCGGCGCGCTTCAACCTGGTCGAGGTGCCCGAGGTGACCGGCACCATGCTGATCCAGGCGGGCGACTCGCCATGGGAGAAGGCGGTCCAGCTCGCTGCGGCTTCGGGGCTCGTGCTCTACGTGGACCGGCTCGGGATCTTCTGCACCTCGCCGGGCCTCGACCCGAACGCCCAGGCGGTGTGGCTGTTCGACGAAGGGCCCAACTGCACCTTCGCCGACGTGCCCACGATCGACAAGGGCACCGGGCAGCCGGTACCCAACGGCTTCATCGTGCGGGGCAACTCGAACGGTGGCTCGTCGTCGGGGATCCGCGGCGAGGCCTGGGACGAAGACCCGAAGTCGCCCACGTACCGCTACGGGCGCTACGGCGAGAACGTCGAGGTCGTCGAGACCGACAAGGTGCGCAACAACACCCAGGCCCAGGCCGCCGCCGAGCTGCTGCTGCGCCGGGCCCTCGGGCGCTCGGTCGAGTTCAGCTTCAGCGGCGTGCCGGTGCCCCACCTGGACCCCTACGACATCGTGTGGGCCCGGCGCCGCCAGGTGGGCGTCGACGAGAGCTTCTTCCTATCGAGCTACGACATCCCGCTGGCGGTCACCGACGCTGCGGGCGGCGCGCTCGGCCGCCACCTGAGCAACGCCGACGCCGCGACCACGGAGCGCATCGAGTCGCTCCTCGGGACAGACACCTCCGTGACGTAGGCTCGGCCTCGACGCCAAGCCAACCCCGGAGGTTCCCGTGATCGCCGTCATCCTGCTCGCCGCCGCTGCTGCGGACCCGCTGTTCAAGCCCGACGCTGGCACGGTCCAGCTCATCATGCTGGTGATCCCCCTCGTCGTGGGGCTCATCACGAAGAAGTACGCCAGCAAGCCGGTCAAGACCCTCGTCAACGCAGCCTCGGTGGCGCTGATCTCGGCCATCGCCGTGGCCGCCAACATCGGGCTGACGCTGCGGGACTTCTTCGTGCTCACCGTGACCGGCTTCCTGGTCTCGTCCGCAGCTCACGAGTTCATCTGGAAGAAGCTCGGCGTGTCCGAGATCGTCGCCAACATCGCACCCGCCACCGGCATCGGCGCTCCGGTCCAGGAGCCGCCCCCGGGTGACGGGCCCATCGACTTCGACGAGGGCTGGGTCAACGGCGGGGGTGATCGCTGATGAGCTGGCGTGTCTCCGGCGCCATCGAGGCGCTCCGTTCCGAGGTCAACGCCGCCCACCCCGGGCGGTCCAAGATCAGCGATGGAACCAAGGGTGACGACGCTCACGCGGCTCGCACCTCTGACCACAACCCGGACCCGTACGGCGTCGTCCACGCCATCGACATCACGGTGTGGGACGGCCCCGACGCTGACGTCATCGACGACGTCGCCCGGGTGCTCGCCGAGTTCCTGCGGGCCAAGCGCGACCCCCGCACGAAGTACGTCATCCACCGCGGGCAGATGTTCTCCAGCTACGACTCGTACAAGAACGGCCGCATCGTGCGCCGGGCTTGGGAGTGGGGGCCCTACACCGGCCCCAACGGTCACTTCCACCACGTGCACGTGTCGGTGTACGGAGACGACAGCCGCTCGTGGGGCTACGGCAAGCCGGACAAGCCGGGCTGGATCCCTCCGGCGTTCCCGGGGACGATCAAGGCAGGCTCGCCCGCCAAGCTCGTCGCCGTATGGCGCGTGGTGCTCGGCCAGGGCCTCGGCTACAAGGGCTTCAAGGTCGGCGTCTACCCGTGGTCGAGCCCCCTCGGCCTCGCCACCCGCCGGTTCCAGCGGCGTCACGGGCTGAAGCCCGACGGCATCGTCGGGCCGCGCACGTGGGCCGTCGCCATCCGGCGGCTGCTCGAAGTTCGGAAGGGGTAGAGCAGCTCCATGCGCTCGATGTTCCGACGGATGGGCCTGGTGCGGCCGTGGCTGCCACAGGCCTATCCGTGGTTCTTCTTCATCTACTTCGCCACGGTGATCTACCACCTGTGGTGCGCCTGGAACGGGCTCCACGACCCCGCGAGCTTCAACGTCGACGCTCTGCGGATGGTCAACGAGGTGGCCGGTGCCCAGTGGTGGGCTATCGCCAGCCTCGTCATCGGGCTCGGCCTCTACGTCAACCTGCACCTGCCCGACTTCAAGTACGCCCGGCGGTTCTTGATGCTCGGCCTCGTGTGGACCGCGTTCCGGTTCGCCCTCCTCGCACTCGGCTGGGTCGAGGGCGAGGAGGTCGCCAACTCGCTGCCCAACCTGTTCCTGTGCATGGCCTGCCACGCCTCCCAACTCGGTGAGCCGCCGACCAACCCCGCCTCGGCGAGGAGCTGACCGTGAGCCTCATCCTGGCGGCCGAAAGCAACGGCAACACGCCGTACTTCGCTCTCGTCATCACCGGCCTCATGGCTGCCATCCCGTCGCTGCTGCTCTACATCCGCGGCGGCAAGGACCGGCGCGAGGAAGCCGAGACCAAGGAGAAGGCCGACAACGCCATCGCCCAGTCGACCATGACCCAGCAGGCTTTCGAGGGGCTGAAGACGCAGGCCGATGCGGCTTCGGCGGGTCATGCCCTATGCGAGAAGCGGTGCGACGAGCTGGCGCAGGAGCTGAGCGAAGCCCGCAACGAGCTGGCGGCGGTGCGGCGCGAGCTGATCGACGCTCTGGCGAATCATGCGGCCGAGGGCCGCCGGGCCCTGGCCGCCGAGCAGCGAGCCGACGAGGCCCTGCGCCGCATCGTGTCCCTGGAGCAAGAGATCGCCACCCTGAAGGACAACCAGCCATGAGCATCGTCGCCATCATCCTCATCCTCGCGGTGGT
>ERZ724509.987-NODE-987-length-11175-cov-4.183453_pt1 | contig 11175 bp, 9 predicted proteins | sample MGYA00376042_ERZ724509 | MGnify/ENA primary metagenome ERZ724509 (study PRJEB28724, sample SAMN07190887) | wastewater metagenome | isolation source: effluent of sewage treatment plant in Hong Hong | place: USA: Christiansburg, Virginia | collected 2016-03-01 ...
TTTGAAGCGCTAACCAAATTTCATCGACTGGTTTAATCAATTTATCAGGTCCATCAAGAACTCTCTTAACTGGGATGGGTATACTATTTGCACTTAATACAGACCCAAAACGTTGCATAAACTCAGTTAGATTTAAATTAAAAGCGGTAAGCTTATCAATTTCTTTTTCAAATAAAGCAATTACATCTAATACCAACCCATTACCAATAAGGTTAGTGATATTGGAACGAAATACACCCGAAGGTATTTGGTGTAGAACGATTTTATTTCCATCAAATATTAGTGTATGCCCTGCATTCGGCCCGCCTTGAAAACGCGCTACGTAATCATATTTAGGAGCAAGTACATCTACCACTTTACCTTTACCTTCGTCGCCCCACTGCAACCCTAATAATACATCAACTGCCATTTCCTTATTTAGTTAATCTCTGTAATGCTTCTTCTTCGTTTTCAACAATCACAAAAATAGAATTCAATTTTGTGATGATTAATAATTTCTTTATTTGTTCAGAAGGGTTGATTAATACCAATTCACCTCCTTTGTTTCTAAACTTAGTTAATAGTGTAATCAATACACCTATACCGCTGCTGTTCATGTAACGAACCAAAGCTAAATCAATCGCACAACGATTGATATTTTCATTTAATTTTTCACTAACAAGATCCATCAGTTCCAAACCATTACTTTCACCAATCAAATCGCCTTCTAATTGAAGGAATAAAATATTCTCTTTGATATATGTATTGTATTTCATGTATGATTAAGTTTAAAATCTGTTACTATTTATTTATTACGTTCTTGCTTATTTTTCAATTTGAATTTTCACTTCAGGCTTTATATCTTTTTTGTTTTCACAGGTAGAATTGGTACAACTTCCATATAAAATCAATGAATGGTGCATCACATTAAAATGCAATAGTTCTCCAACCATAGTTTGTATGTTGTATACTCTAGGATCACAAAATTCAACTACCTTATGACAATCTGTGCAAATTAAGTGATCGTGTTGGCGATATCCAAAAGAACGCTCGTATTGTGCAAGATTCTTTCCGAATTGGTGTTTTGTAACCAAATCACACTCCACTAATATGTCAAGCGTATTATAGACGGTTGCACGACTCACTCTATAATTTTTATTTTTCATACTAATGTATAGATTCTCAACATCAAAGTGACCCACCCGAGAGTAGATTTCCTCTAAAATTGCGAACCGTTCAGGAGTTTTTCTCAAACTTTTGTTTTCAAGATATGCGGTAAATATCTTTTTAACCTGCGATAATAAATCTTCCAATGGCGACATAGGTATCAAATATACGAATAAAGGAATTCTTATTCCAAATCAACTACTTATACGGGACACACTAATGATGTCCGAAATCTCTTTCAGTTTGGAAATGAGGGTGTTCAAATGTTCAGTACCATTCACAAACACCATCATTGTACCTTCAAAAATCCCATCATCCGTATCTATTGTAATGGATCTAATATTTACTTTCAATTGTGTTGAAATAACTTTTGTAACGTCGTTTATGATACCAACACGATCCGCACCAACAATTTTAAGACCTGTTAGGAAAGCTAGTTCTTGTTGTGAAGTCCATTTGGCTTTTACTATTCGATAGCCATATTGCGACATTAATTCCATGGCATTCGGGCAATTTGTTCTGTGAATTTTAATTCCTTCGCTTACCGTTACAAAACCAAATACCTCATCTCCAGGAATTGGATTGCAACATTTTGCAAACGTATAATCAATTTTATCTAGATTGTCTCCAATCAAGATCATGTCTTTATCAGCACCTTTTACAGTATGCTGTTTTTTATCATGATCTACATCCACGACTCGTTTGGATGGTTCTGGTTTCTTTTCGGGGTCTTTTAATCGTTTTAGCTGGCTTGGTTGAATAATATCTTTTGCCACATTGTAATAAAACTCCAAAGGAGTTTTAACATTAAAGAGCAATAGCATTTTGTTTATGGTCTCATTATTCAAAGGGATTTTTAAGTGATTCAACTTGCGTTCAACCATTGCTTTTCCATCCAAGGCTATTGTCTTCTTTTCTTCTTTAAGCGATTCTTTTATTTTTGTTCGCGCTTTAGAAGTAACAACTAACTTCAACCAATCTTCAGAAGGCTTTTGCTTCCCAGAAGTTAAAATTTCTATTTGATCCCCATTATTCAGTTGATAGCTTAAAGGAACCAGTTTCTGATTCACCTTGGCACCCAAACAACGCTCTCCAATTTTAGTGTGGATTTCAAATGCAAAATCCAATGCCGTAGCACCAAACTGTAAGGTTTTCAGATCACCTTTTGGTGTAAAAACAAATACTTCTTCGCTGAATAAGTTTTGACGAAATTCGTTTACAAATTCAAGTGCAGAGAAATCATTATTTTCAATCAACTCTCGCACTTTACGAATCCAATCTTCAATACCAGAATCTTTTACGACGGGCTTACCTTCTTTGTATTTCCAGTGCGCAGCATATCCTTTTTCTGCAATGTCATCCATCCGTTGAGTTCTGATTTGAACTTCTACCCATTGCCCGGATTTACTCATTACCGTGGTATGCAAAGATTCGTAGCCATTGGCTTTTGGCGTACTTACCCAGTCTTTCAATCGATCTGGATTGGGCTTATAAAAATCGGTTACGATGGAATATGCTTTCCAACAAACGCTCTTTTCTTCTGCCAATGGAGCATCTAAAATCAATCGGATGGCAAACAAATCATACACCTCTTCAAAAGGTATATTTTGTGTTTGCATTTTAGTATGAATCGAATAAATGGATTTCGTTCTACCTTTAATTTTAAAATTTAAACCCGCACTTTTCAATGGAACCTCTAGCGGCCCTGCAAATTCCTTCGTAGTCTTTTGTCTTGCAGCGCTTGATTTTGAAACTTTATCTTCAATAAAATTATATCGTTCCGTATCTGTGTATTTTAAATACAAATCTTCCAATTCAGATTTGATTGCATATAAACCTAAGCGATGAGCAAGTGGCGCATACAAATACATCGTTTCTGATGCGATTTTCAGCTGCTTATCTCGCGGCATGCTACCAAGAGTCCGCATATTGTGCAAGCGATCGGCAAGCTTGACCAAAATAACTCGAACATCTTCGGAAAGCGTCAGGATCATTTTTCTGAAATTTTCAGCTTGCTGCGAGCTTCCATGCTCAAAAACACCTGAAATCTTCGTTAACCCATCTATAATGGTTGCTACTTTCGGTCCAAAATCTCTTTCAAGATCTCGTAATTCAAGATGCGTATCTTCCACTACATCATGCAATAAGGCGGCAACAATAGAGGTTGTACCTAATCCAATTTCCTCTACAGCAATTTGTGCTACCGCTAAGGGATGATAAATATAGGGTTCACCTGATTTTCTGCGCATGTCTTTATGCGCTTGAACAGATGTGTAAAAAGCTTTTTTAATAATTTTGGCATCCCCATCTTTTAAAACAGGCTTAGCAGCCCGAAGCAATAGACGATATCGCTTTATAATTTCTTTATTTTCCTTTTCTATATCAATTACCATATCATCACCTACTAAAATACCTTACTAGTTGTTATTCAACAGATAAGCAATTATATTAATTCAACCTACAATCTAATAACACCATTGTACGTAATTAATGTTCTAAATAACAAAAATAGACCTGAATATTAACATATGATAAAATATTTTTTTCAAATGTATGCTAGTAATATTAAAAAAAAGTCCTAAGTTTGCATTCCCAAATCAGAGATGAAATGGGTTATACTTGGAAGAAGTATAAAAATTAAATAAGCGGATGTGGCGAAATTGGTAGACGCACTAGACTTAGGATCTAGCGCCGCAAGGTATGGGGGTTCGAGTCCCTTCATCCGCACGTTTTTAATAACACCGAAAACCCTCTCCTCTAATAAGGGCGAGGGTTTTTTATTTTAACATAAGATTTAAACTTAAACCAATCTACCCCATTGGAAATCGTATTAGACAAAAAAGGCGCAACAGCAGCTACGTTAAAAGTAACAATCAAAGCGGCTGATTACCTACCTACCATTCAAAATAAGTTGAAGGATTATGGTAAAAAAGCATCTGTAAAAGGTTTCAGACCAGGAAAAGTGCCCTCAAGTGTTGTTGAGAAAATGTATGGCAAGAACTTGAAAATGGAAGAAATCAACAAAATACTTTCAAGAACTGTAAGTCAATATGTTAAAGATGAAAAATTAAATATCATCGGATTTCCTCTACCAGATCAAGGTCTTGCAGCAAAAATCGACTGGGATAACGGTACGGAGTTCGAATTCTTTTATGATTTAGGCTTAATTCCTGAATTCAAATACGATTTATCCGATAAAATACACGTTACGAAATTCGAAATTGAAGCTGATCCAAAACATATTGCTGAAACATTAGTAAATATTCGTCGTCAGCAAGGTAAAATGGACGAAGCAGAAATCGTTGTAGAAGGCGATTATATAAATGGTGAAATGAAATCTTTATCAACTGATTTCGTTACTACCACCATGATACCTACTGAAAAAGTAGAAAAATCTGAATTGAATAAATTTGTTGGTAAAAAAATTGGCGATGTTATTGAGTTTGACATTGACAAAGCATTTGGCGACAAAACATCCATTGCACATGTAACAGGAATGACAAAAGAAGAAGCAGAAACAACTTCTGGCACATTCTCTTTTACCGTTTCAGGCGTACGTCGTTCTTTCCCCGCAGAATTGAATCAAGAGTTTTTTGATAAAATATTTGGTCCTGGAGCAGTTGCTTCTGAAGAAGAATTCAATACAAAGTTAGCAGAAACGATTAACCAAAACTACAATCGCGAAGCTGAAGTCTTACTTGCTAAGAATATTCGTAAAGAGTTTGTAGCGAATACGAAAGTTGACATTTCTGAGGATTTTTTAAAACGTTTCCTATTAGTTAATAATGAAGGAAAAATATCTGCAGAACAAATTGATGCTGATTTCAACCTGTATCAAGATGACTTAAAATGGTTGTTGATTCGCAATAAAATTGGTGAAGACAACAGCATTAAAGTTGACCATGCAGAAGTTATTTCTAGAACCAAAGAATTGTTTATGCAACAATTTGGAGGCATGACTACCCTATCTGAAGAGATGGAAGAAACCATGAATAAATTAGCAGATAATTACTTAGCTGCTGAAAACGGCAAAAACTACAACCGTACGTTTGAAGAAGTATATTACAATAAGGTTTTAAAATTGATTGAATCAAAAATTAGTTATAAAACGAAAAAAATAAGCGTAGACGAATTCGAAAAATTAGCTCAAGCAAACTAATTATACACGAAATACGTTACAATGAAAAGAAGTCCTTTGTAAAGAGGACTTTTTTTTTACATTTGTAGAACGAATACCATTTTAACCCAAAAACAAAATGATCGACCCGAACGAATTCAGAAAATTTGCTGTAAAGGATCAGGGAATTAGTAGCCTTGCCGTTGACAGCTATATCAATCAAATACAAAGCATTGCACCTAATTACATTGTTGGAATGACACCAAATGTAGTAGAAGAGCGTCAGATGCGTGCAACCGTAATTGACGTTTTCTCTCGTTTAATGGGTGATCGTATTATATTCTTAGGTACAGGAATTGACGATTACGTAGCAAACGTTGTCAATGCACAACTTTTATTCTTGGAATCTGTTGACCCTAAGAAAGATATCATGATGTATATAAACAGTCCCGGTGGATCTGTATATGCAGGCTTGGGTATTTACGATACCATGCATTATATCAATCCAGACGTATCTACAACGTGTGTTGGTCTTGCAGCTTCTATGGGTGCAGTATTATTGTGCGGCGGCGCACCAAATAAGCGCTCAGCACTTCCCCATTCAAGAATCATGATACACCAACCTTTGGGTGGCGCACAAGGACAAGCTTCAGACATTGAAATCACTGCACGTGAAATCATGAAATTGAAAGCAGAATTGTATGCAATCTTAGCCAAACATTCAGGTAAAGACATCGAAACGATTGAAAAACATTCAGATCGTGACTATTGGTTGAAAGCTGCAGAAGCAAAAGAATACGGCATCATTGATGAAGTATTAACAAGAAGCTAATATTAATTATTTATTTCCTTTAAAAACATAAGGTAGGAACTATTTTGTTCTTACCTTATGTTTGCTTTATACCCCATACCAATTCCGTTATATAAAATGGCGCAACAAACCTGTTCGTTCTGCGAAAGACCTAAAAAAGATGTATTGTTAATGATTACTGGCTTACATGCAAATATGTGTGATAAGTGCATTACTCAGTCTTACACAATTTTACAAGAAGAAATTAAGCAAAAAAGCAAAGCTGATGCGAAGCCGAATTTCAATTTAATAAAACCTGCAAAAATGAAGTCCCATCTAGACCAGTTTGTAATTGGACAAGATGAAGCAAAAAAAGTTATGTCTGTTGCGGTGTATAACCACTACAAACGTTTGATGCAGACGGAAATAAATGAAGAAGATGATGTTCAAATTGAAAAATCAAACATCATCATGGTTGGAGAAACAGGCACAGGTAAAACCTATTTAGCACGTACCTTAGCTAAGATTTTGCAAGTGCCTTTTTGTATTGCAGATGCCACTGTTTTAACTGAAGCAGGTTATGTGGGTGAAGATGTAGAATCAATTTTAACACGTTTACTACAAGCAGCAAACTACGATGTAGAAGCAGCTCAAAGAGGAATCGTTTATATTGATGAGATTGATAAGATTGCACGCAAAAGCGACAATCCATCTATTACTAGAGATGTAAGTGGTGAAGGTGTACAACAAGCACTATTAAAATTATTAGAAGGCAGTATGGTAAATGTTCCTCCACAAGGGGGCAGAAAACATCCAGATCAAAAAATGATTGCCATAAATACTGAAAACATACTTTTCATTTGCGGTGGTGCATTTGATGGCATTTCAAGAATCATTGCTAACAGGTTAAATACTCAACCTATAGGTTTCAAGAATAACAATGAGAACGATGACATCGACAACGAAAATCTGTTGCAATATGTAACTGCATTGGATTTAAAAACGTTCGGATTAATACCCGAATTAATTGGTCGATTGCCCTTAGTATCGTATTTGGATCCACTGAACGAAGAAATGTTATTGGAAATCTTAACAAAACCCAAAAACGCCATCGTTAAGCAATATCAAAAATTGTTTAAGATGGAAGGCATTGCACTTTCGTTTGAAGATGATGCATTAAAATATATCGTTGAGAAAGCAATGGCATTCAAATTAGGTGCAAGAGGTTTGCGTTCAATCTGCGAAGCAATCATGACGGATGCAATGTTTGATTTACCTTCACTAGAAATACCGCAAACAAGCTATGTAATAACCTATGAATACGCGAAGGAGAAACTTGATCGATCTAAATTCAAGAAACTTAAAGTAGCTTAAGGATTGAGTGAATAATACTTTTAAAAGACCTCTGTGTAATGCAGGGGTCTTTTTTTATTGGGACTAAGAATTTACAATTTATACTATCGTACAGGAATCCTTAAATAGCATATAACGTTCAATACTGATTTGGAAACAATCCCACAAGTTTGCTATTCATAGGCAATCCACGTATTTTACACTTTCTTTACACGTTACACTCTTCACTTTACACTTTACATTTAAAATGCGCGACATTAGCGGAAAACAAATTACTCTTAGAACAGCAACCGGCATTGGCTTGGTAACATGCTCTGTAAAAACCATAGATCACATTATAAATGATACCTTACCAAAAGGAAATATGTTTGATGTGGCGCGTGCCGCAGCTTTTTTAGCCGCAAAAAATACTTCTCAGTTAATCCCACATTGTCACCCGGTAGGCATCGATGGAATGTCTGTAGATTTTGAAATTTTAGATCCCATAAAACATGCGAATCAATTCAATATTTCCATTGAAGGACTACATGGCGTAGTTATTCGTTCTCAAATAAAATCCATTGGAAGGACTGGAATTGAAATTGAAGCATTAACCGGTATTTCGATTGCAGCATTGACGGTTTATGATTTATTGAAAAATATAGATAAAAAATTAAGCATCGGCCCTATCCAGTTACTAGAAAAAACGGGTGGTAAAAGCGGACAAAAATATTTTAACACGCCTCCCAAATGTGCCGTATTGGTTTGCTCCGATTCTACCTTTGAAGGAAAACGTGAAGACACTTCAGGAATGAAGATTGTGGAGATGTTAGGCGAACTTGGTATAACAGATGTTTCGTATGCAATTTTACCAGATGAGCCAACTCAAATTCAAGAAAAAATCAAAACGTGGGTAGCAGAAGATTATGCGTATGTATTTACTACAGGCGGAACCGGATTAGGCCCAAGAGATAAAACCGTTGAAGCTGTTAAAGCTATTATAGAACGAGATGCAGATGGCATTACAGAAGCCATGCGCGTGTATGGACAAATGCGTACGCCACTTGCCATGATGTCTAGAGCTGTTGCAGGTGCAATCAATGAAACATTGATTGTAACCTTGCCAGGAAGTAGTAATGGTGTACGTGAATGTTTGGAAGCAATTATGCCTGCCGTATTTCATGCACGTAAAATGATGAAAGGCGGAGGACATTAACTATGATATCTTTTGAAGAAGCGCAAGAACTTGTATTGAATAAAAAAATTGAGACTACCCCTACTCTGATTCCGTTATTGGAAAGTATTGGAAATTTTTATTCGGAAGATATCATTGCCGATAGAAATTATCCGCCATTCAATAGAGCAGCAGTAGATGGCATCGCTTTTTATTGGGATGGCACCTCTCCAGTAAAAGATTTTTACACATTGACTGGAACGGCATTTGCGGGAGAAATGTGGCAAGGAGAAATCCAAGAAAATGAATGCTTGCGTATTATGACGGGTGCACCAGTACCAAAGCAATTAAATGTTTTGGTGCGCGTCGAAGATATTATGGCATTAAATGATAGTATCTATTTCAAAAAAGGATGCTCGTTTTCTGTTATGCAAAACATTGCAACTGAAGGCGAAGATGTAAAACAACATGCTGTTGTTTTACAAAAAGGAAAGAGAATAACTACTCAGCATATTGGAACATTAGCTTCATTGGGATATGGATTTGTGCCTTCGTTTGATTTTATGACGGCGACAATCATTCGAACAGGAAATGAAATTATTGAACCAATTGCGGGAACAATAGCAATTGAACAGATTCGAGATTCAAATTCTTTTACTATTAGATCTTTGTTAAAAGACTATCCAATAAATATAAATGTACGTTCGGCTCAAGATACACTTGAAGCACTGATGGAACAAATTGAAGCGAGTAAAAAGTCGAACATCATTATACTAACAGGTGGAGTTTCAGCCGGAGATGCAGACTTCGTTCCTCAAGCACTGATTTCATCTGGCTTTACGTGTCATTTCCATAAAGTAAAAATCAAACCGGGCAAACCCATTTGGTTTGGTTCACATCCTAACGGTTGTGTTGCATTCGGACTGCCTGGCAATCCTTTTTCCGTTCAAATTGGAGTTAAAGTATTTGTTGAACCATTTATCCGCGCGTGCTTTTCAAATTTGGATAATACCTTTATTAACAAGGTACTTACACATGACCGCTTAAAGAAGATCGACTTTGATGAATTCATTGTTGCCAATGAATCTGCAACAGGTATTGAAGTAAAAAAACACAATGGTTCTGGAGATATTTCTGCTACACTTTTCAGTACAGGTATGCTTCATCACAAAGCAAGCATTGAGAAATTAGAGTCTGGAATGATCGTAAATTATTATCCGTGGGTTAAACAAGATTAGATAATTAGTGGTCAGTGAGATGAAAAATGGTCAGTGATAAGAGTATTTTGTCTGAATTGGAACCTGACGGATTCGAGGATAAAAGGACTGAAAAATATCAATAATTATTTATTGTAGAGGCGAACTTAAAAATATATAACATTTAGAATAAAAAATCTACTGAGAGGTATATAGGAAATATTGATTCATGATTCAATTGCCAATAGCACAAAATTATAGTTGATTGAATTTTATTTTATAAATCAATAAGTAAAGTACAAAGATCTAAATGTTTTTTTACTGACCACTGACCACTACATTACTGATCACTAATTCTTTTCTCTATATCAATTAATTTATTTTTATCACTTGCGATTAACACCGGACAAGTTTTTGCACGTTGAAAAGCTACAAGAGCCTTTTCTGGTTTATCCCAATAGGTATACAGCAAACCCAATTCATACCAATGCCGCATTAATTGAGCATTAATTGCAATGGCTTTATTAAAGCATTGTTCAGATTCAACATATCCTCCATCTGGAATCTTCCCAATAAAAGTCATTGCCAACTGTTTCTCTATCCAACTAATATTTCCAATTTCTCTATATAAGGATCCAAGAATTGAGTAGGCAATATCATCCTTAGAATTCAGTTGTATCGCTTTTAACAAATCATTTTTAATACTTGTACAAAGTTTCACTCGTGAAGTACTTCCTTCGTACATTGCAATATTGCCAAATGCAGCTGCACGCCAAGTATAACCATTACTATTCGTAGGATCCATTGAAATACATTTTTCTGCAGCCTGCTCACCTGCTCTATAATATTGCTCCTTTTCACTGGAAGTTGTAACATCGCCATAGCAAATATTAGCCTTTGCTATTTTCCATTGCGCTTCAGAACTAGTAGAGTCTAATTTATACCAAGCAATCGCATCTCGATAACGCATAAGTAAAAAATACTTATCACCATTAGAGATTGCATCGGTTGTCTTATTAAGCATTAAAGAACTAAATACAATCAAGCAAAAAATAAGAAATACGTATTTTAATTTAACCATCATTATTATACAACTATTTAAATAATAAATAATATTTTTCGTTTTAATTGTCAATCATCCCTTACGTATACACTTGCCATAAAACAGCTTAATCATGGTTCAGCAATTTCAACTTAACCAATAAAAATCATTTACTATATACATTAGTAGGCCCATCACTAAAAACTGGTTTTTTATTTTTAGTAAAATCGTACTTTTTATCAATAATGTAATAATCATATCCAGACAACGTATCTACATCTATATTTACCTGTGGGAAATTATATTTAGCTTTGGACATAGTATACCCATTTATTATATTTTCAAATATAAAGTTGACTTCAAATAAGTTAGAAGAAA
>ERZ724509.988-NODE-988-length-11170-cov-3.329645_pt1 | contig 11170 bp, 10 predicted proteins | sample MGYA00376042_ERZ724509 | MGnify/ENA primary metagenome ERZ724509 (study PRJEB28724, sample SAMN07190887) | wastewater metagenome | isolation source: effluent of sewage treatment plant in Hong Hong | place: USA: Christiansburg, Virginia | collected 2016-03-01 ...
AGATAGTATCTTTAGGTGAGCAACAATCCGATCAAAGTTTTCTCGTATAAACTCTGTGACAGAGTTGTTTGGTGTGAGTACTTGACAAGTATTATAATGCGAGTTCCAATTATTTTTTGAGATGTCCACTATAGATAAACAAAAAACCACATTGTGTGGTTTTTTGTTTAAATCCCAGGAAATGCATTTTCTAAAAATGTCAGCACCCGTTGTGAAATATACTTGTGATAAAGCTTTCTGTTCAAAGAAATTTCACCTGTAATACACTTCTTTGCGTCTTCAACACTCATCCACTCAATAACAAAGTCTTCACCAATTTCATCTTCCATAAAATTCGGTTCGCCTTTTTCTCCAATAACTTTCACAAGGAAACAAGTTGCGTTATTTATCAATTGGTTTTCTTTTTGTATTTCTTGCGTTGTTCCAACTTCTCGAATGATTTCAACCGTATATCCTGTTTCTTCTTTACATTCGCGAATTACCGCATCAGAAAGACTTTCACCCTCATCAACGCCACCGCCTGGCAGGGTGTAATAATCCAAAGCTCTCGAATGAAGCATTGCGATATAGTTATTCTCATCCAATATGATTGCTCGCACTGAAATACGGATCCTAAATGAGTTTAGTTCTTCCAGGGGTACATTTTCTTCATTGAAAGTTTTTAGTAACTGCATAATGAGTATAGTATACGTGTTTTATTAAGAGTTACAATAAGTCTGGTTTCTTAATTCGGTTATAATTTCATCTATCAAATTCCAGTTAATTTTGACATATTACAAGTTGGTGCAGTATTTGCTTGTAATGATCTTAAATAAAAAACTACCTTCATAAGGTAATTTTTTATTTAAATATAATTAAATCTGAACAAATGTATTTTGAGGATTCAATTTACCATTTGTAAAAGCAAGTGCAATATCAATCTTGCGGTTACGACGTTTTTTCTGTAATGCATTAATTGCATAACGCTGGAAGTCATAATCACTGCATGCCGCCTTCACTGTCTCTTTAATATCGTCTGAAATACTCTCACTTGATCCTCCATTAAATATTAATTCAATTTGCCATGAACTTGGATCATAATCAACTTCAAAGTTAAGTTCTCCTGTAAATCCTTTTCCTTCTGAATTTTTGACTTCGATAGAGTTCCCGACAGAGTAAGAAAACAATGGTGTCATAATAAGATTCTCATTTGTCACATTGTCAGGTATTTTAAAGTCTTGGGTAATTTTAATAGGTATCGATGTTGAATCACCGTTTTTAAAATTACCATCAAGTGCTACTTCTGATCTTTTATTGGTCTCAACTGAATTTAGTGTGATTTCTTTTGTATTGAGCCAAATGTTTACTGCTGCTTGGGTATCAGGAGCTCTAAATCCTATTGCCACTGCATTTTCAGCACCGTTACGTTGAAGTGCTTTACGTGCGTCTTCTGGGAGCTGTAGAAGCTTCTCTTCATTTTTGAAATCCGGATTTGAGGCAGTACCAAGAAACATAATAGTCGGATCTGATTTTAATGTTTCTGCTACTGATACGTTTTCATTTGTGGGAAGTTTAAGGAGTTCAGTAGGGGAAGTATCACCTGTTTTATTTTTAAAACTTTGTCCACTTTCAAGATAAGATTCAAGAACACTATCTAATTGCGATTTAAAACCTGTCGCAGCAATTGCAGAATCTGCAATAATTTCTTTTCCTGATCCATCAGTGATGAATTGACCTTTCTCATTAACCAGTTTTACTTTGCGATCCATAACGTTCTCTTGTTCTGACAATGATTCAAACGTTACATCCTGAACACGAGCTTTTACAAATTCAATAAGGTTTCCTTTACCATTTCTAGGCTTAAGATCTGCGATGGCTGCATATCGAGGACGAGAACTTAAATCACCTTCGGCAACTACATAAATTTTTGTTACATTTCTTACTTTTGGGTTATCGCCTTGAAATGTATTACCGATGAATTCAATTAAGGTATCAGCAGAGTTTCCTTTACCCCATAATACAATTGTCTCTCCAGGAGACTCCTGTTCCTCAGTACGTGATGCTAAAGCTTTGAATGCTTCAAGTGTTGTACTGATTTTTGGAAAACCTTTTTGACCCTTTGTAGACTCGATTATTCGTTCTGCATTAGTACCTTCAAGTCTAAATCCATAAGTTGGTTCACCTAAACCTGCAGCGACAAATAATGCATCTGTTGCAACGGTTATTGTTTTGGTTTCTTCACCAGGTTTATTAATTTGTAGTGTTACGAGTTTGTCACCTTTAGCGTTTTTATCTGGATTTGGTTTTACAGAAATTACCTTGGTCTGTAATGCAAGATTATTTATTAATACAGATGATTGCAGAGCTAGAACTAATTGTAAGTCCTCGTTTGTCGGATATCGAGAAGTTGATGATAAGTCATCCGGGGTAGGTAAGTAATCAACTGTAGTGTTAATACTGCCTCCGCGGACTGTTTCTCCATCTTTACGTTCTCCTGGATACCAGCGTAGTGGACTACCATAGGAACGGACTGTTTCAATTTCAGAGACGTTTCCATTTTCAGGATTTTCTGGCAATGTTGCACCACCTAATCCTCGACGGTTTGCACTGTTTAATTCCCATGCACGTCCTCCAGGAATCGCAAAAGGACCTCCTGGTTGGTCGCCGGAATCAATAACAAGCATTTGAGCAGCAAGTTCAGGATTATTTCGCACAACTTCTCCTACAGATGCAAGACCATTTGGTCCTGTACCAATTTGGATTAAGGGTATATAGTCGCCATCTTTTAGATTTTCAATAGTATTCTTTGAAAGAGTATCAAAATGATGTCTTAGAAATTCACTTGTAACACCTTGTTCGGTATATGTTGCTGCTACGAGATATGGATTAAATAGGGAAAGAAGTTCTACTGATTCCAAGTAAGCACGTTCAATGTCCGTTAAAACTCGTTGTTCAGCTAGTTTTGCAAGTCTAATTTCATATCTAGTGCGCATTCGTTCACCATTTTTCGTTCCCAAAAATTCCTCAACTTCTTTTTTTGTTGTTGGATCAGTTCTAAAAGATTCAATGAGAGGAAAAATATTTTTAACGAAGTTTTTTCGTATATGATCAAGTGCAAGTTTATTTTTTCCAAGTTCTGGGCTGATAAACTTTTCACGCTGTTGTGTTTGGATTGATAGTAATATTTCATTTCCAAATTGTTTATCAAAAATATCAGGCCGTTCATTTGCAGTAAACGTACGATAAAGTAGAATAAGTTCTTCTTTTACAGAAAGATCTTCTTGTGTTTCTTTAGGTAATTCTTCAATTGACTGAAGAATCTTTTCTGGAGTTGAATTCTTAAACGATTCTCTAATTTTGTTTGCCCTATCTAAACGATCAATTTTAATAAGTTCTGCAAGTTGCACTTCAACCTTGTCGCGCATTTGCGCATATGTTTTTACATGATCAAGATCATCAATCGGTGCGCGCTCAGGTAGGCTTGTAAGCAACTCTCGTAATTGTTGCGGAATAACCGAAGCAGAAATATTTTTCGTCACCTTTTCTCTGTAGGCAGCAAGTTCAACCGCGTAAAGCGCTTTTGCAAGCGTTTTTGCAGCTTCACGATCTGCAACTAAAGGTGATGTGCCAAGTGTAGCCAATTTATCAAGTGCTTCGTCGTAGTTACTATTATTAAAATTGTCCATAGTAGCAGAAACGCTGACAAGACGATTTTCATTGACAGCACGTGTTTGTAATTTAGTCACGAGAGCTCTGTCTTTATCGTCTTTTTCTTCATAGGAACCAAGAAAATCCAATAATTCCTTCAATGGTTTTTTATCTTTTATTTTTTTGAAAAACTCATTTTCAAGTTCTAAACGGGCTTGCTCCTTGGAAAGATTTCGAACACAACTATTAATAGAATCCTTAATTTCTGCTTCTTTGTCTACCATCATGACTGCCTGCATCCGGTCAAAACTGGAATCATTTGGATTAGTTAAGTAACGACGGAGATTTTCTTTTAGTTCATCAGATATTGAAGTGTTTTCTAAAAATCCAACAAGTTCCTCTATGAGTTTTTTTTGATCTTCTATAGAAATTCCAGTTCCAACAGCGTCTTTATCCACAACATTTCCGTTTATTCTTTCGTAGTCGCTAGTGTCTGATTTAAGAAGATATCCACTACTATTGAATCTTGGTTTAACAAAGCTCTTAAGAACTTGAGAATCTTTGATTTGACCACGCGCAATGAATCCAAGAACACTTTTTAAACTTTTTATATTATCAGCTGCAAAAATTGTTTCCTTTTCTAAAACCGCTCTTTGTTCTATTAAATCTGTAAGCAAAGAAATCTGATCTTGACTCGGAAGACCAGATGTACCAATACTATCTTTATCCACAACATTTCCGTTTATTCTTTCGTAGTCGCTAGTGTCTGATTTAAGAAGATATCCACTACTATTGAATCTTGGTTTAACAAAGCTCTTAAGAACTTGAGAATCTTTGATTTGACCTTTTGAAACACTATTTAATAATAATCTGTATAATCTCACTTCATCTTGATTATTCTCTAATTTACCTAATTGTTCAGGAAATTTTTCAACAATAATCTTCTCTTCCATTTTCTTGGGCACAAATGCTGATCGGTTTGATTCGAAGTTCATAATGGTATAATTATATCACACTAGTAAAAACAGGTAAAAGTCATATGTTTAGACCTGATTTGTTTATTTTTGATCATAGTTAATTTAATAAATAAACATAAAATTCGCTTATTATTAGAAAATAAGTATAATTTACTATATGAAAAAAATAATTACAGCAGCAGTATTAAGTTTGTCACTATTTGGATTTTTAGGTTTTAATATAAGTCATGCAGATGCGGCAACACGTGTAAGTGGTTATACAACAAAACGAGGTACATATGTTGCTCCGTATTATCGATCAAATGCGAATTCACGAAAATCAGATAACTATTCTTCACGGGGAAATTACAATCCTTATACAGGAAAGAAGGGTTATACTCGATACTAAATGTTTAAATAAATAAAAACCACACAATGTGGTTTTTATTTATCATACATAGCTTTATTGACAATAATTATCAAAAGAGTAGGGTATTTGTTAATAAAAAGCTGTACCATGAAAGAATCTAATAACGAGTTGAATTCCAATAAGACTGAAATCGAGATAAAAGCAAAAGTAAGAAAAATTTTAAATCAAGAAAAAGAAGCTTTAGATAAGGCAAATAATGAAGAAAATTATGAAGAGTGCTTTTACATAAGTATCAAGATTTTTGCACTGGAAGATCGATTAAGAAATGTTTAAAATAAAAGCCGATTAATATCGGCTTTTATCGTGTAAGTAATTTATCAATAGCAGTTCCGTTATCTTTCAAATATCGTCTGATATGACTTTTTGCAAAGGTAGTTTTACACATATCCAACCATTTGCGATTGGGTTGTTGTTTTTCACTGTGCAAGATTTGCACAATATCACCACGCGTTAATTCTGTTCCAATCGAAACCATTTTTCCGTTTATTTTTGCACCAGTTACTTGGTTTCCAATATCGGAATGAATCGCATATGCAAAATCAATACATGTTGCACCTTCTGGTAATTCAATCACGTCACCTTTTGGAGTGTAGACGAATACGCGTTCCTCGAAAAAATCCAATTGTAAATGATTAAGGAAGTCTTCTGGATTTTCCAGATTTTTCTGTGCTTCCAATAATTCTCGTGTCCAGTCAGTTTTTGCAAGTGTTGTTTTCTTGTCTACGCCTTTTCCAAGTTCTTTGTAATGAAGGTGTGAAGCGATTCCATATTCGGCTTCCTCGTGCATAGCTTCTGTTCTTATCTGGATCTCGATAATCTCGCCCGTACCGTCAAAAATGGCTGTATGAAGTGATCTATAGCCGTTTGGTTTAGGTAGGGCAATATAGTCTTTAAAACGTCCTGGGACAGGCTTGTAGAACCCATGAATGATTCCAAGTGCCTGATAACAATCACCAAGTGTTGGAACGATAATCCGAAGTGCCAAAATGTCATAGACTTTGGTTATGTCATAGTCTTCACGTTTTAATTTCTGCCACAAACTGTACAAGTGCTTTACGCGGTAATCTAGTCGGCTAATTTGTGCATCAAGTATTGTTAATTCCTCACGGAGAGTTTCCGCAATCTTTGCCAGGTGTGGTTCTGTGTAGGATGTGAAGTCTTTTAAGATTTCTGATACGCGATGATATTCTGTCGGATATGCGTAGGGAAATGCTCCATCTTCCAATTGCGATTTGATTCCACCCATTCCAAGTCGGTCTGCAAGTCGTGCATAAATTTCAAGTGTTTCAACCGCAATACGATGTTGTTTTTCATGAGGCAAGTGTTGCAATGTTCGAATGTTATGCAAACGATCCGCAAGTTTAATCACTACAACGCGAATATCGTGTGCACTTGCGATAAAGAACTTGCGAAGTGATTCAGCGTGACGTTCAACTCCTTTATATTTTAAATGACCTAATTTTGTTACACCTTGAACCAAAAAAACGATTTCATCACCAAATTCCTTTGTCATTTCTTCTTCCTTAATATCAGTATCTTCCAGTACATCGTGCATAAGTCCTGCAGAAATTGTTACAGCATCTGCATCCATTTTTGCAAGGATGCAGGCAACATGAAAAACGTGGTTGAAATACGGTTCACCATTATTTCGTTCTTGTGTAATGTGGGCCTGCTTTGAAAAATTGAATGCTTTTGTTATCAAAGCTTTATCTTCAGGACTCAGATTTTCCACACATACTAATAATTCCTCAATGCTGTGATTCATGAATATCAGTATACATATTTTCGTGAAAACTAAAAACCGCCTTTTGTGGCGATGATTAGTTACTCTTCTTTACTTCAACTGAAGTTGTAGATTCTGATTTTGTTGTAATTTCTGGAATTGTTTGCAGTGCTTCAGTATTGATGATAGTCCCTGATTTGATTTCTGTTTTCAATGATGAGGTGTCTTTTTTAATCGAGGTGTCCGTATCAATAGTGATGTTGTATGCTTTTTCCACTTCCTTTATTTTTTTAGTTTCAAGTAATTGCTGTTCGATTTGGTCAGAGATAATGATGACTTGGCCGTATTTCTTTGAATCATATGCTGCCTTCAAATCATTAGCGAGTGATTGCAAATCGTTTGTATTACTTTCAGTTTTCAATGTTACTTTTTCAGAAACAACTGGTTCTTCAACTGGTGTTGTAACTTCAGCTTTTCGTGCCAGTGTTGTTGCAACCTTTGCTTTAGTAGAAACGGTATCTGCAATTTTTGCATCGACTGTAGCTGCTGCTGCAGATTGTACAACAGAAGCTTGTGCTTCGGCTGGTTTGATTTCGTTTTTTGTTAATAGTGCAAGAGTTTCTGTGTATCGTTTTTCGGCAGTTTTAATAGTTGCGATGTTGGTGTCTGATACTACGATGGATTCTAATTGTACTTTTTCAGCTGAAATCTTTTCAGCACTTGCATATGCTGCCAATACTAATGTGTTTGGTGAGACAGAGTTTGCAGAACGTGCACTTGATAGTGATTGATGATCAGAAAGTGCTAATAAGATGTGCGTACCTGTCTTTAACGTGTTGCTAAGCTTTGTATTATACGACAGAGCAAGTATCGGGTCAGTTCCTGACAAGTCACTTGTTTCAGTTTTAAAATCTTCAGTATGAGCTTTGATTGCGGCAATGACTACAGCTTCGTTTGAAGCAGTAAGTTTTTGGTCGCTAATCAATTTATTTGTTTCGTTGAACCGTTTATCAATCAAGGCAAGTTCATATGATGCCTTTGCCTCAGGTGTTCGCAATGCGATTTTCTTTGCCTGTTCTGTTGCAAGTTTAACCTTGTACAAAGATTCACCTGGTAATGAGGTTTGAGAAGCGAAAGCTACTAAACCACCACTTCCAAGTACTAATACGATTGCAAAAGCAGTCGCCATGATTGGACGAAAGTATGCAAAAGAACTACGCGCTCCAATTGGATTGCGATGCATATGTGCTGAAACTTTTAGTCGCATTGATGACTTTTCAGTCGCAGTCATGCGGATGTTTTTCAGCGGGGAAAATAATTGTTCAAAGTTAAAGTTATTCATACAAGTGGGTGAGTTTCATACGAGCGTGCTCTAATGCTCGGTGAATGCGAACCGATGTCGCATTTTCTGAAATGTTTAAAATCTCTGCAATATCATTGATGCTCATATCGTGCAAAAATCGAAAGGTAAGTATCTCGCGATGATGCGGATCGAGCAATTCCAGGTTCTCTATAACCTCTGAAACAGCATGATGTTGTTCCGGATTAAGCCCAGTGTGCGCAATATCAACCGGTTCCAAATTCGAATGATTGTCGCCATCAAATTGATGCGCCAAGAAGGAAAGTGGAGTCGATGTCTTTTTACGCGACATATCAATAATCGTATTTCGAGCAATTCGAAACAGAAATGCTCTGAAATATTGGATTTCCTCGATTTTACCAGGATTCTTGACTGACTCATTCCATATTTTATAAAATACTTCCTGTGTAGCGTCAAGAGCCTTGTCGCGGTCTCGCAAACGTGCGAAACAAAATCGAAATAAATCGTCCGAGTATTGATTATAAAGCTCAATAAAGGTTTTTTCGTAGTTCATGGAACGGTTCATAAGTAGAGACGAATCAAACACGCAAATCTTACTGTAATAACAGCAATGCGTTTGGTTCGAAGTCAAAGAAATTATAGCATAGCAAGTACTCTTTGGAAATAATATTTTATGATATAATTTTCACCATATGACACAACCAAAAAAAGTTAGCATCATAGGTGGTGGTTTTGCTGGAATCCAGACCGCACTTAATCTTGCAAAAAATACGATCACATCCGAACTTGAAATTACATTAATTTCTGATCGTGATAATTTTCAGTACTATCCTGCACTTCATAGTTTTCTATCAATTAATGGACCACTTTCGTATGTTCAGATTCCACTGAATGATATTTTTGAAAATAAACGCGTGAAGGTGATTGTTGATAAAGTTACAAGTTGTGATTTGGCGACAAAAAAAATAATACTTGAATCTGGAGCAACGCTTACAAGTGATTATGTAGTGCTGGCACTTGGTTCACAATCTGCATTTTTCAATATTCAAGGATTAGATACTATGGCATTTCCGTTTCAAAATGTGGAAAATGCTACGGCACTCCGTTCGCATGTTCAGGCTTTGTTTGAAAAACATTGTTCTACAGAAAAACCTACACCAGAATGTGTTGTTGGACTTCATTTTGTAGTCGTTGGTGCTGGACCAAATGGAGTAGACTTGGCGGGTGAACTTGCTGATTATACAAAACATCTGTGCAAGAAACACAATCTTGTAGAGTCGTTGGTAACTATTGATTTAATCGAAGGTGCATCAGGTGTTCTTCCTATGATGCCAAAATCAGTCCAGGAAAAGGCTTCAAAGCGATTACGATCTCTTGGTGTAAATGTTTTATGTAACCGTCAGTTGATGAAACAGGGTTCATGGACCATTAGTCTTGCTGATATGACATTAGGCGCAAAGACATTAATTTGGACTGCAGGTGCAACAGGAAATGAATTTGTTACAAAGATTCCAGACATTGTTTTACAAAAGAAAAATCGCATTACATTAAATGATCATTTAGAGATCGAGAAATATCCAGATTGTTTCGTTATTGGTGATATCGCTGATACAAAGTTTTCCGGCCTTGCTCAAACTGCAATTTATGATGGTGCATATGTTGCATCTGTTATCGAATCAAAAATCGAAGGATCAACTATTGGTGCATATGTTCCAAAACAGGTTGCATATAACATTGGAGTTGGTCATGGCTGGTCAATCACTCAAGTTGGAAACATTGTTATTTCAGGAAAAATATCATCAATCTTGCGAAAGATTATTGACTTGAAGTATTTTGTATCAATTTTACCACTTTCAAAAGTGTGGAAGTTAAATCCGTTCAAATAAAAACTACCCTAATCGGTAGTTTTTATTTTCTTCAAGATCTTAGGAATCTTTGCAAAGTCTTTTAAAAGTTCTACGCGCAATCCACCGTTATAAAGAGCTGCGGCTGGATGATACAGTGGTAAAAAATTATGGACAGGGAAATTTGGTAACTCTACATGAATAAAATTTCCGTGTGCATCTGATATCTTTAGTTCTGGAAAAAAGTGATTCATAGAATGACGACCTAAAAATACTACCAGTTTTGGTTTAATAAATTCAAGTTCTGCTTTCAACCAATCCGCGCAATCGCTTTTTTCCTGTGGTGTAGGGTCTCGATTTTCTGGTGGACGATATTTTACAATATTAGTAATATAAATGTCTTCACGTTTCATTCCAATACTTGAAAGCATTTCAGCTAAGAATTTTCCTGCTGCTCCAATAAAAGGAATACCATTTTGATCTTCTTTTTTACCTGGTGCTTCACCTATGAATACAATATCAGAATCTGGATTTCCATTTCCAAAAACAGGTTGCGTAGCTGTTTGTTTTAATATGCATTTACATTTAGTATTATATTTCTGATGTAGTTTGAGGAGTTTTTCAGCGTGTGACATAGACTTACTATACTAGAAAAGATTTTCTACGTAAATGTATATAATAAAAAAAATGATAGAACGCTTGGTTCTATCATTTTTATTGAACACTATGAAAGTGTTATTGTTTTTTTACACTGAAATACAATGCAATTGCTTCAAAGTTAGCTTGTAATATTCTTCCTGCAAATAGGGCACATCCAAACGGTATAAGACTTCTGTCTTTTATATCGCCAAGAATAAGAAATAAGGAAAAGAATATATCTGCAATTAAACCTATAATTAACAGCATGTTTACAGACTTTCTTTGACGTAAGTGTTGCGGACTTATAGCTACTTGTGTTGCTCCTTTTATTAATATCAATAGTTTTGCACCTATTACGAATAAAAAAGGAATAGCTACTAATAATCCAATAAAGATTATTATCATTGCCCAACCAATCATAGGTATTGCGATCCAGCGTTTTACCTGATCAAAATTTTGATACAAGATATAAGGCCAAACACACTCACTAATTGCAGCTAATAGGTACAGAATCGAGGTGAAGAAAAAAGGTTTTTTAGAAGTTACATTTGAACTACTACTAAAATTAAATTTCTGATTTGTTAAACTTTTCATTTTATTTGTTTTTTTATTATCAACATTGTATCATCT
>ERZ724509.990-NODE-990-length-11161-cov-10.704934_pt1 | contig 11161 bp, 15 predicted proteins | sample MGYA00376042_ERZ724509 | MGnify/ENA primary metagenome ERZ724509 (study PRJEB28724, sample SAMN07190887) | wastewater metagenome | isolation source: effluent of sewage treatment plant in Hong Hong | place: USA: Christiansburg, Virginia | collected 2016-03-01 ...
ATGATTCGACTCTTTCAATCGAGAAATCAGTATTGGGATAGGTATTGACCATAACAGTGCCGTTCATACTCTCTAAGTCTTTTGCTTCCGTAAATACTTCACCAAGAGGAAAGGTTCATCATTTATTCACGATTCATCTATAATCACCGGTATTTCCTCGCATTGCTTCTATCTCACCCACTTCTAATATCTCACCTGTACGGCTATATATTTTCAATCATGAAGCAGATTGAGCAATAGCTGATAATCGCTCGAATTCGCTGATATAATAGGGTGTTCTATATTCATGAGATCGAATGAATGTCTCAAATTGAGATTCTGGTATATAGGAGAGATGGTTATGCTCAACTACATGGACTCATCGATGAAAGAGTTCTAACCGTATTCGAAATGTAGAGAGACGAAAGTTGGATGATTGCACAAGAATAACAATACTTCCTGCTGGGAGTGATAAGAGCTCCTCTTTGATTGATTCAACTTCCTCAGAAACCATTTCTTCGCTCATTGCTTTTTCCTCTTCTTGATGGTTGAGTCATCGTTCGAGATTTTCTCATTGATTGAATTCACTCATAATCCGTTTTCCCTCTGTTTGATGAGGATTTTTTGGATTAATAAGTCATCATCGGTAGAGGGGCGCAGGTGGATCGATAAAATGTCTGAACACTATTCATTCAGTTGTTCAGAATGTACTCATATAGGCATCTGAAACAATCGTTGCAAGAGGGGAAAGTGTATCGTAGAGAATATAGACTACCTCTGTTGTTCGTTCAAGATTTTTGATAAGAATATCATGACAGGATTTTTCAAGTGATTGTATAAGATTGCTATTCATAGAGATACTTATTTGCTATTAGAGATTTTCTTGATTGTAAGTGAAAATGGGTATCTGCAAAATAAAATCTTCAATAAGAACGAGATGGTTGATTAATGCTTTAATATTCGTAATATATACGAAGTTATATGAAAGGATATTCTTGATAGATATATGTTTACATTCTATCTTCAAAAGTATGTGAATAAATTCCCCGGTAATTATTAGTGATGAGATCTTGAGATGCACTATTCGTGCACAAAATCCGCGCGTATTGACGGAAGAGGAAATTGGACACATGGTAGATGAGATTCGAGATCAAGAAAAGAAAGGCGAATCGAAAATAGTTTATGAATGTATTCGAGAGATAGAAATTAGTGTGATTGATGTTTTGTGTCTTACAGATGATCTTCAAGTACTTGTATTGCAAGAAAATAAGCAAAATATAAAGAATCGCCAACGCATACGTAATCATCCTCATTCCATCTCGGAAAAAGCTGTTCCAGGTGAACAACCGCTTGAGACAGCAATACGTGGCTTGAGGGAAGAGTTATCTATTAAAAACGCACTCATTATTCCATTTGAACAAAGAGCCAAGGAAGTGAGAATTTCTGATAGCACTGGAATAATAACAAGATATATAGTAAGTCGATTTCGTGCTCTTATTCCATTTAGTGACATAAAACAGGAATACGTAGAAGAACGAGATGGCAGGGTTACACATCTTTCTTGGAAACCAGTTTTTTAGATTATCATTTTAGAATGTTTGCTAGTCTAGACCCTATATTTTTATTCCTAATAGAAAAATTTCATACTTTCGATATACTCAGTTCAATTTATTTTCATTTTATATGTCTCGAATATATAGTTTTGTTCTCATTTTCTTGGTTTTTTTGTTTCCAAACACGAGCTTCGCTGAAGTACAAACAGCGAATGATATTGATATATCAGTTTCACCATTTCGATTTGAGCTTTCAGGCGATTCAGGCGATGTTATTGAGCGAGAGATCACACTCTTTAATAATACTGATCAGACTCGTGTGATTCTTCTCTCGAGAGAAGATTTTCTCTCAAATAATACTACGGGAGTTCCGCAATTCTATGCACAATGACAGGGCTGATTTAATGGATATAAGCTCTCTGATTGGATAACTCTCATGCAATCAAGTCTTACTGTTGCACCACATTCAACACAAAAAATGCAGTTTAGAGTTACCATACCAAATTCTGCAACGCCAGGTGGGCACTATGGTGCGGTGATGTTCAAGAATCAAGATTCAGCGACAGGAAGTCAAATACAATTTGAAAAGAAGATAGCATCCATTATTCTCCTTACGGTGAGTTGAGCAATCAGTGAAAATCTTGCACTCAATTCAAGCGGAATTACTATTAATCAAATATCATCAGGATCAAATGCAGGTGGAGGTACATCATTTAATCCAAACAGTGTTATTGATACAATACCATGGTACCAATCTCTTTTTGGTACACTTCAGAATGATGGCACTCAGAAGCCATTGAATGATTTTGGAGTGAATTTTCAGATTCCTATTAAGAACACAGGAAATGTGCATATTCGTCCGAATGGTAAGATTACCCTCTTGGATGAGACATGAGTACCATTAAAGGCTATTGGACGTGAATCAATTGTAGATGAAAATGGAGTTGTTATTAGCGAATCTACCGTTGACTATATTCCTCTCAATAATCAACAGAGTGCTATACTTCCGAATTCTGATCGTATATTTGAAAATACATGGCAAGGATTTATCGAAGAATATACCGATCGTTATGGGAAAAAACAGTATCGATATCTCACTCCATCAGAAAAATCAGCTGGTCGATCACTCAATGAACGATTGTTCCCTTGGGAAAAGCTTGAAACAAAAAAAGTACAAAAACAGCTCACAGCACAGATTGATGTAGGGTACGATAAGCAGGATGGCACCAAGCAAGAGTTCCATGCAGCGCCAAAGTTTTTAGTCGTCTATGACGAGGCAAAAGTGGTGATCAATTATTGGTCTCTTGCATTGATTTTTATACCCATAGTAGTACTTCTTTGAATTATATTCTATCTTATTGTGTGATTGCGTCGTCGTCGATCTGCTCTTCGCAAAGAGATTCGTAAAGAGCTTCTCAAAGAAATGCAGGAAAAATCAAATAAATAACCCCTCATATGAGGGGTTATTTATTCTTTGGAAAAATAATCATTGCCTGAGCTTGATATACGCCCATCTTCAGTATATCCCCATTTTTTATAAGCTGCTCGCGCTCGGTGATTTTCTGGATGTACAGCGAGTATTTGCATACTTGGTAGTGAAATCTCTTTCTTTCGGGCATGAACTTCATTTTCAAATATATCATGCAGTTCTTTCGCAAGCCCAGTTCCTTTTGCGAGTTCTGATACAATAATCCATGTAATAAAAAAATATACACCACCTTCCACAGGAGCTTCTTGTCTTTCCAAGAGTCCAACTATGCGATTGGAAGTATCCCTTGCAATCATAAGTGTCGTGTTGGTCGTTTGGAATTTTTCTTGTTGAAGTTGAATATTTCTTTGATTTGCAATATCAGTAGTTTTTTGCTTTTGAGAATGTGACTCAGGGTAATTTGCTTCCACAAAATTCGCAATTTCTTGCAAGGCCATTTCATCGGGTAGACTCTCAATACTATACTTCTGGAATAGATACATATTTGTGTATTAAAATTATAAATAAATACTTGTAAATAGTATTAATACTATAAACTTTACTACACTTGTCAAACTACGCGTGACTTTTAGGTCTATTTCATTACAATCCTTTCTTTCCACAACTTTTTTGCATGCCAGATTTTCGACTTGTATCAGATTATGAACCGACTGGTGATCAACCTCAAGCTATCAAGATACTCACGGATTCTTTTCTTGCTGGTAATAAATCTCAGGCATTACTTGGAGTGACAGGATCAGGAAAAACGTATACGATGGCAAATATCATCGCAAATCTTCAGAGACCTACATTAGTGATTGCTCACAACAAAACTCTTGCGGCACAACTCGCTGCAGAGTTTGCAGAATTTTTCCCGGACAATGCCGTGCATTACTTCGTGTCATACTATGATTATTATCAGCCTGAGGCATTTGTCGTGAAGACTGGCGCTTATATTGAGAAGGAGGCGACGATTAATGCAGAGATTGATCGGTTTCGACATGCAGCAACTGAGTCGCTCCTGACGCGTCGAGATGTGATTATTGTTGCATCGGTATCGTGTATCTACGGTATTGGGGAAGTTGATGAGTATGAGAAGCAAATTCTTCACTTTGAAGTAGGAAAGAACTATCCACTCGAAGAGATGATTGCACACCTTGTAAAGCTTCAATTTAGCCGATCTACCACGGATTTTGCTCAGTGAATGTTTCGTGTGCTTGGTGATACACTTGAGATATTTCCATCTTCGCGTGAGATGATCTATTCTCTCGATTTTTTTGATGAAACCCTTGATCGTATTCGTATCCGAGAGCCCCTTACGAATCGTATTCTTGAGAGTGTTGATAATATCGTTGTGTTTCCGGCAAAGCATTTTATGACGTCCAGGTCGATGGCGGATGAGATTATTCCAAAAATTCGTCATGAGCTCGATGAGCGTGTAGCACATTTTCAGCATATAGGAAAACTTGTCGAAGCAGAGCGAATCAAGATGCGAACAGATTATGATATCGAAATGTTACAAGAGACAGGATATGTTTCGGGCATAGAGAATTATTCTCTCTACATGGCAAATCGTCCACTCGGCACCCCACCATCAACACTCATCGATTTTTTCCCAAAGGATGCACTTTGTTTTGTTGATGAGTCACATATTAGTCTTCCACAGATCGGTGGTATGTATGCAGGAGATAGGGCACGCAAGACGAATCTTATTGAATACGGTTTTCGTCTGCCGAGTGCCCATGAGAACCGACCACTTCAATTTCATGAGTTTGAAGAAAAAGTAGGACAAACTCTCTATATTTCTGCCACACCAGCAAAGTATGAGATTGAGAAAAGTAGCGTGGTTGCCGAACAGATTATTCGTCCAACTGGACTTCTCGATCCACAGATCATACTCGAGGAGATGGAATATGTTGCTGATTCGCTCCTGGGTCATATCCAGAAGGTATGTGAACGTGGCGAGAGAGCACTTATTACCACTATCACAAAAAAATCGAGTGAAGAATTGGCAGAATTCCTTGCAGGAAATGGTGTGAAGGTAAAATACCTTCATTCAGAGATTGATACGATTGAGCGGCTCGAAATCTTGCGTGATTTGCGAGTGTGAGATATTGATGTGATTGTGGGGGTAAATCTTCTTCGAGAGGGTCTTGATCTCCCAGAGGTATCGTTCATTGGGATTCTCGATGCGGAGAAAATATGATTTCTCCGATCTAAATCATCTCTCCTTCAGATCATCGGAAGAGCAGCGCGTAATGCAAATGGCTATGTAGTGATGTACTCTCATCAGCTCAAGATGTCTGAGGCTATGAAGGCGGCCATCGAAGAGACAAATCGTCGCCGAGCTGTACAGATTGAATATAATATCAAACACTCGATCACTCCTACAACGATTATATCACGTATCAAGGATATTGGTCTTTCTCGCAAGGGTGAGAGTGAGGAATTTGATATTATTGAAGATCTCGAAACTCGAAAGAAACGTATTGAACTCGAGATGCTCTCCGCCGCGAAGAATCTTGATTTTGAGCGAGCAGCAGAACTTCGTGATATACTCACACTCTTGGAGCGAGAGGTAGTATAATTGTTTTGCAAAATCCTATTTTTCCCTATACTACAGCTCGCCTAGCTCTGTAGTTCAACGGTCAGAATTAAGGACTCCAAATCCTTCGATCAGGGTTCGATTCCCTGCGGAGCTGCCATCAGGTATTTCAATCACTATGCGTGCAAAATGAGAGGTCGTCAAGGGCTTCTTTTTTTGATCCCAATGCGAAAATAGGGTAGAGAGGAGGTTTGTTCGATAAAATTTTTTCGTACGTTGGCGGCTCTTCGAAAATAAGATCAAAAAATACACTTGTTTTCTCCTCACTTTTCTCATCCTGAAGCAGTTTGTTGATGTGTTTGAAAATGTTTTTTGAGAAGGTAAGGAAATCATCCTGATTTTTTTCACACTCACCAGAAATCTTATTATTTTTTAGGGATTCAATTTTATTATTGAGTCCTTTTAACTCTTCATTCTTCGCTTTTAAGAGTTCTGGAAAATCAAGAATTTTCTCAATGTTTTTAATGAGCTTTGTTTTTGCTTCTTCTGTTTTTCGAAGCATTTCAAGGTGATCTTTTTTCTCGCTTTTAATTTCATTTTTTCTTTCATTCCAGACCTCAGCCACTACTCTCTTGAATAAATCAAATGCCTTCTTATCAAATTTGAGACGAGAAATAAAATCAGACATAGTTTCGTGCATATTATCACGACGAACGGTATAGGTTTTATGTTTGGATCATTTCTTTCCAGTACATTGATAATAGCAATGGTGACTGCCATTTCCAGACCGTGCTCTATTTGCAGTGAGATGTCATGCACACTGAGGACATTTCATTGCTCGGGCGAACGGATATTCTGTTTGAAAACGAAATCTTCTATGAATAACTCGCTCTGACAATTTTTCATGACCATGGAGTATTGATATATTCCCATCGCTATGCTCAAGAATTTCACATACACCACGATTTGCTTGATTGAAAGTTTCGATACTTACAATTCATGGAAATTTTCCACGAATAGGCTGATGATTCGTCCATTTCTCCTGTATAATTCATGCATATACAGGATTTTTGATATAACCTTGCAACTGTTTTACATTAAGTTGCTTTCCACCCTTAAATCATACAACAATTGTTTTCTCGAGATTCCATCTTTTCGATACTCGAGATTTATACCCAGCAAGATTCACTTGTGTAACAATTTCTTGATCAGAAAAAATTCATTTTGCACGCATATCAAACATGATTTTGATATATTTGCTTTCAATAGGATCATGAGAATATACTACTTTTAACTTCCCTTCGGGAGTGCATATTTTTGTATTTTGATATCCGAAGTGTGCTGGACGAGATATATATCATTCTTGAGAATTTCGAATTTCTTGAGGTATTGTTCTCTGGAGGATGGCTTTTCGTTCTTGTTCTGCATGTATTATCATCATGTTGACTGCCATATCAGAAGGATTGGATCGCGCCCAGTCATATTCAGAGGTATCAAGATTCTCAATATTTACCATGTTTATCTCATCACCAATAATGCCGAATGCATCTTTTAGTGTAGTTCCATACGCTTCTATTTTTTGTTTGATAGTATGATAATCTCTGACACCACCGCGAGTGGATCGGTCAAGCTTGTGTATAATACAATAGCTCACCAATCCTTTATTCTTTTTGAGAAATCGCAGTGCATCAGAAAGTGCAGGTCGTTCTACGGAAGTTCCTGTATATTGCTCACGAAATACCTGAATAACATCTATAGAATTTCTCTCACAGTAGGCACGACAGTCCTTCTCCTGAATATCGAGACTATCTCATTGTTGAGCTTGCTTGTCTGAGGACACACGACAATATATGATTGCAGTTTTCATAAAATATGAGTGAACAATTATTTTTCTTACTTTGAGTAATATGCTAAATTTTAAAAAATGCAAGAATTATTCTTTTTCATCTTCTCAAATTTCTGTGTACATATTGAAGCTAAAATAGGCTAATCAATAGATTTTATCTCGATATATCATAATTTGATCATCCGACCAATCTGAAGGGAAATATTCCCTACATTCTTCAATCGATATCATGATCAGTAATTTTAATCTTCTCAAGTATCTGAGTCCAATGCTCAGCATCCTCTTTCATATTTTTCATAAGATTGAGAAACTCTCAGGAGTTCTTCAATACATTCTTAGTATGTGTATGAATAATTTCTTTATAGAGAAGTGCATACACAGGACAGATACCACGTTCCACCAATCATTGAGCATGTCCAAGAAACATATGAACTCTTGTAATATTCCTGCTGTATTCTTGAATGAGAGAGAACTCTACTTCTTCAGGTTTTCTATAGAGTGTTATGGCTTGAGCAACTAACTTCTCAAAGAGTGAGGTATGATTACTAAGATAGTTCTTCATGAGACCAAGAAGGTTATCTTCTACAAAAAGCTCCTCTATAGTGTAATTTTGAGCCAATTCACGTCTTATTTCGAGTTCGACTCGTGTTATATCATCTTGAAGGAGATAATCTTGATAGAGGCGATTCTTTCACTTTTTGAGAATATCTTCTTTCTTGTTATAAATACGAATAAGACTACGTTTATTCTCAGAAGCTTTTTTGTTGCCAATATAGTATGTTTCAGTCATTCCACCTCTTCCAAAGAAGATTGCTCCTTTTTGAGTAATTTTTGAGAAACTTTTCAGGATAGCAGATATAGATGAGAGAATATCGATACAGATATCAAAACGCCTTAAGGGTTTGACTCCAGGTGGGGAAAAATGAGACAGGAGTATGTCGTAGCATCATGGATTTCCTTCTGTTCGAAAACAGGAAGAATAGATAGCGACATAGTCTCTCGTGGCGATATTCCCTTTTTGTGCTCACTTGAAGTACGAAAAGAGGGTAACTCAATTCTTTGCAAAGATGATTTGGTAGGCAAATTTCGGATTCTCAACTTTCGTACAGTCATATTCTCCATACGTGAAAGAATTAGAGTTATCGAAGTCTACACCCTCAAAAATTTCTTCTGAAAGAAAGGAGGTATAAATTTCTAAATGATCGATACCAAAATGGTAGATCTGATTGATGTTTACATATTTCATAATGTTAAGAGAGAAAAGCGCATTGCAATGCCAAAAATAAAGGCATATCTAGATATTTACTGATCCGACGTTATTCTGTCGGATCGAAGAAGGGTAATTACTCCTGAGAAGAGCTTCTTTTTCTTTGATGCTCAATTGTGTTGAAAGTTTGCATCCGCGTACAAGTCGAACGGTTGAACCGTCCCGACTTGTGAATCGCAGACATGCAAACCAACAACCGCAACTTGACCCATATACAAACTTTTCAAATACCAGCATCTAACAAAGAAAAAGAGAGCTTGTGTGCGCACAAACTCCCATTATGGATCTTTTGATGTGAAATCGAGTTTTCCTCTGAGAGAGAAATCTATCTTTTTTTATCTAACGCCTTACTGATAGTACTTCCCTTCATCTCAAAGATTTCAGGATTTGCATAGTGCTTGCCTAGATTTTTAGTGATGGTTTGAAGATATCCGTTTTTAATACTACCAGATGTAAGTGTGCTTACCGTTAATTCTTGGAAATATCCACTTGGGAACGTCTCAAAAAAATCAATCAACTCTCATACTAATACTGAATTCTGGTGTGTATGTTTTTCAAAAAACTTCACTAAGAGAATGCAGAAATCCCGCGCCTTATTCTTCTTCATAGTAAATAACTTACCATTAATAACTAGCTCTCAATCCTGAAAACTTACATCTTTGATAACTTGCTTTCCCTTTGATTGTTCTAGGCATTCAAGCAAATATTCTAAATCTTCTTGTTCTCCATGAAATAACATACTGGCATGGTACGATTTATCTCGATTAATATCCTGATTTATCGCATCTTCACCATGACCATATTCTAAATTATCCTGAATTTGATATATCAATCTTTGCCATTTCTCAATATCTTCTTTCTTGGTAGAGCTTCATTCTAGTAGATCACTTAAATCGACTCATAAATTTACTAATTTTAGCTGTTCCATAGCTATATTTTTCTTGCCTTGATCATCTACTGTATAGAGCTTTTTAAACCCTTCACTCTTCATACATAGCTCTATAGGGTCATCGTTTTTTAGTACAATTATCCCTAATGTATCAAGTAACCTCATAGATTCCCTTCGAAGAGAGGCAATATGTCAAAATGCTTCTTCGGTAGCAATCATTCAGTCCTTAAAAACTTCTTTATGAAAACCGTTGCGTTTTTTACATTGTATCATGCCATCTGATTGAAGCAAGGACAACCCTTCCATCAACATTGGATCTTCTTGATTCAACTCTTTCATGAACAATTGAACAATCTTTTCATTATTATGAGTTGACTGAACTTCTTTACGAGCTAAGAGGTTGCAAGTTTCAATAATGAGATCATGAAGAAGGTCTTTGATAATCTCTTTTTGAAAGGGAGATTTTGTATTGTAGTACTCAAGGAATTGAAGATTTTTTTGATTCATATGTATAAGCTTTGGAATTAGCTGTGTAAAAAGCACCATTCTATTTTTATTCACTATTCTTTTCAGTGTTTAGTTCTCAAATAAGTACCTCAATCCATTCATTTGTGTAAATATAATCCTTCGTTGTGGATGCCTCATCATATTGGCAATATTTCGTGTCACATCTCCTTTTATCAGGATCACCTTTCTTGGGTCTCACTTTATATTTTTGCCACATTACTATATGCCAGGATTGCTTCTTCTTAACTCATGTTTTTTCTTCGAGAATTTGAAGTATTTTCCCTGGGCGATACAGTCATTTATTAGCAACTCATACTTGTTTTTCTTTTATTCAAACTATCAGCTTTTCATATTTCTCCATATCTTCTGGATTTTCCTCATCAAACTTTATATATTCTACCGATACATCAGATGAGTTTCTATGGTTTCCAAGCTTTGGAATAATAAACATTTTAAAGGCATATTCCTGTTGTTGGGAAATTGCAGGGTCTATTGAATCTCGAAAATCTTTTATAAAGTTTAGAACTTTTTTTGCCTCCTTTTCTACAGGCATAACTCTCTTTTGATTACCAAACTGAAGAGGGATGTAGAGGTTGTTTATAAGCGAATACTTTTCTCAGAACTCTGAAAGTAGTAATCTTTCAAAATTTATTATCAATGCCTGGCATTCTCATACAATAGCGGAATCGATAGCTGGCATAAATCTATGCTCAATTTTGTTTCTTAATTTTATGAAAAATAATATATTCATATACTCTGCTGAGGCATCTCCGAATTGTTCTTTTGCTGATCTATCGAGTTCCCAAGCTTTCTTATCCCCATCGATTCTCTCAAACTTTTTAGATTCTTTCTTATAGTAATAGTAGTTTATCTTTTTCTTTTCGAATACAGAATGCAAGAGGGATAGCCATGCTATACACATAAGTACAACAAAACCACCTGATCTGAAATCTGTTCGAGGTTTATTATAAATATCCACCGCCAGTGTTGCAGATTCTCTGGATTTCTCCAGAAGGTTTGAGACTTTCTTCGGGAGTCATCTACTCATAGAAATTATTCCACTCCCTGTATAAAACCCCCACCTCTGGTGGGGGAAACACCTAGGTT
>ERZ724509.996-NODE-996-length-11139-cov-14.379917_pt1 | contig 11139 bp, 13 predicted proteins | sample MGYA00376042_ERZ724509 | MGnify/ENA primary metagenome ERZ724509 (study PRJEB28724, sample SAMN07190887) | wastewater metagenome | isolation source: effluent of sewage treatment plant in Hong Hong | place: USA: Christiansburg, Virginia | collected 2016-03-01 ...
CTGATAGTAATAAACTCTATGAAACCTACTCGGATGATGAGGTCAATTCGCAACGAAAGTCTGCTATCAATCTTGGAGAAAAAATGATGTCTCAATCCTGTGATCAGGATAAGATAAAAAAGATCGAACAAACCTCAAACCTCTGAGATCTTCTTGAGAAGAAAGAATTGAGGAATCCGTGTAGCAATGGCATGATCCCCTACTATATGGGATATGTGTATTATTTTAACGAAAACAACCCAGCCAAATCCGCTGAGTATTACAAGATAGCAACAACGCAAGATGACGCTCCAGAATTTGCACGAAATATGTACGCTATCATGTCAGGAAAATGAGGAGAACGACAAAAGTCGATCGCACTTTTCTTATCACTTGCTGGAAATGATAAGAAAGAAAATTCGCTCTGTAGTGATGGGATCAAACAAATGCGAGATATTCTCGGATGATGAGATTTTGAATCTGCTGTAACAAATCCAAGCTTCATACAAGCAGTCAACAAACTCTACGGACAGATCACAAAAGACATTCTCAAAAATGATACGAATACAAAGGATAATATCATGAATAATACATGTCTCTCATCGATAGGAAAAGCAACACGAGAGGTCAATCTTGCCTATATCGAGCACTATGATGATATCTATTTTCAACAACACCAGGAACATGCTCGTGACGCTCAGACTCTCTTGAAAAAGAAATGAATCCCTTATTTGCCGAAAGATTTTCAACAAGATGGAGATGATAATCTCGAGGTAATCTATTTTTATAATCAGGAGACAAAGGCATGGGACTACAAACGAGGGCGATATGGTAAATAGAAAAACTGAGATAGCGATTATAGGTGCAGGAGCAGCCTGACTCATGTGTGGACTCAGACTTGCCGAATCACTGGATGAACATCAAGCAAATATAACTATTTACGAGAAAAATTCAGAAATTGGGAAAAAAATCCGTATCTCCTGAGGAGGGAGGTGTAATTTTACAACAGGAAGAGAGGAAAAATCACACATTCTGGAAGCATATATTCGTGGAAGTCAGTTTCTCAAATATGGTATTGGCAAATATTCACCGATCAAGATTCGAGAATTTTTTGCGCTCCATGGCGTGGAGAGTCATATGGAAGATGATGGTCGAGTATTTCCGATGAGCAATAAAAGTAGTGATATTATTGAGGTATTTGAACGTGTGATCGCAACTCACGATCATCTCAATCTCTCTACCAAAATGAGTCTCACGTCTCTTAAACAACAAAGTGAACAATTCGAGCTCATCTTTGTGACTGGCGAACAAATAATCGCAGATATCGTTGTTCTCACGACGGGTGGTAATGCCTATGCGCACACTGGCTCAAGTGGTGATGGATATGAATTTGCACGATCCCTCGGTCATACGATTACACCACTCTCCCCTTCTCTTAATTCCTTTGAGGCTCTTCCTCTCTTTGGAGATTTTGCACTTCTACAATGAGTATCACTCAAGCAGGTTGCCTTTCGAGAATCAGGAAAATCTGAGATACTCACGCAAGGTGATATGATATTCACCCATTTTGGGATATCTGGACCATGAGTATTTGCACTTGCTGCATCACTCGCCTATCGAGAGATCACGCCACAAAATACTATCAAACTCACACTTGCACTTACGAGCGAAAATTTCGAACAGGTCGAACAAAGATTGATCAAAATCCTCAACGAACATCCCAAGAAAACGCTCGCAAATATTCTCCATCTTCTCATCCCTCTTCCTGAGAGATTCAGCGATTTACTTTGGAAACAAAACAAGTCAATCAATCTCGAACAGACGGCAACTACGCTCTCAAGAGATGAGCGAAAACAAATTATTCATGTACTTCTTGACAGTATAAGTATTTTTCTTACAAAGAGGCGTCCTTGAGATGAATTTGTCACGGCATGAGGTATCAATACAGATGAAGTATCAAACAAAACCTGCGAATCAAAAATCACTCCAAATCTCTACTTTGCTTGAGAAATCCTTAATATTGATGGAATCACAGGAGGATTTAACTTTCAATCATGTTGGGTCACTGCAAGCCTCGTGAGTGAAGAAATTATTGAAAGAATAGCGAAAAATTTGACAGAACAAGCCTAAAAGGAGTATAGTGAGTAAGAATTTTTATATCTTACTTCTTTTTTATGAAAAAAATTCTTCTTGCTATTGGTACGTTACTCATAGTTAGCACAATATGATTTATAACTCATAGTTTTGCTGCTGGAAGTCAAGCTTTATGGATTGTTACAGATAAAGATAATCAAGAATGGTGTGCATTTCCATACCAAACAATATGACAAGAAGATATGCTTGATGAACATAAGCAAATAGCAAATGAAAATAGAGGCAAATGGGCGCTATGTTCTGATTACAATATTGATAAAACAGATGCTCAGATTCTTGAACAGTATCGGGTAGGTAGCCCTACGAATGACTCAACGGATAGTGTAAATTTGAAATGAAGGAAAATATGCCTTAAGGATGGGCAAGAAATTCCATGTTCAGAAAGTGCTTTTTTTAATAGTTTAAGTGACTATGGTAAAGAACAGTTTTTATCATGAGATAATCACATAAATTCTTGATCTTCAAATAAATTGAGGAGTGCAAATACCTGAACAACTATCTCAAACGGTTGCAAGATTGATGGTATACCTGTTAATTGTAAAACATGAAAGCCTATTAATTCAGTAACTAACTCATGATCCTCATTATGAGATTGTAAAGTGAATGGTAAATCGGTGGATTGTGATCAAGCGATGAAGGAAGTTGGTTGATTTCTCAAAATGGGACTTTGGATCATGCTCGGATTTGGAGCACTCTCTCTTGTGGGCTTTGTATTCTGGCTCGTGATGCTTATTCATGCTTGTTCGAATGATATCCCAAATAAAGTTCTCTGGATTGTACTTCTCTTCTTGTTTGGAATTATTGCTGCCATCGTTTATTACTTTGCTGTAAAGCGTCATTGTGTGACAAACTACATTCCGCCAGCAAATACACAACCATACCAAGCAAGTGTAACCGTTGGTTATCAGGAAGGTCCTGTTGCAACAACTCCAGTGGTAGTGGTAGCTCCAGTTCCTCCAGTTCCTCCAGCTCCTCCAACAACACCTCCAGTGAACCCTATCACACCGATTATCACTACACCAGTATCTACTATGCCACCTACTACGCCTCCATCACCCACTATTCCAACAGCAGCAGCAACGACTCAAACGGTAGAATCGATGATCGCGACTTCTGGAGCAGAGACTATGTCACAAGCGCCTCTTGGATCAAGTTCAAGTGTAACCCCAACAGTACCTCCTTTTGATCAGAATAATACACCTCTGCAGAACCCACCATCAACAAATATATAGTTGTAAAAAAAGAACCACATGTGGTTCTTTTTTTTGTTTTAATAGAAGAATATGGTAGATCCCATTCGAATGCACGTTCATTGAGAATATCTTGTACAATGAATCCCTCATTGCATTCGAGATGACAAAGCACTTGCACGAAATCAAAAAATATGCAATACTGGGGGTATATTTCACCTCTATGAAAAAAATTACTAAAAAATCTCTCTGGAAAGCATTCAAATGACTGGTGCTCTTGTCTGCATGCACCCATCTTGTTCTCCTATTTCTCTCTTTCCTTCAGACACAAGATATTACACTCATTAACTATTTCAACATCATCGATCTTGATCTCTTTATTCCCAATATTGAAAATGGTATAGTGAGTCAGATATTCTCACTATGAATCATTGTTGTACTCTACTTTCTACTCTATGAACACTATAGGAATATTTGAAAGCATTAAAAAAAACAACGACATCGTTGTTTTTTCTCTAACTTCTCCATTCCAAAAATATAACACTCATCAATTATTTTTAATATAATCTATATCAAACATAGCATTGTGAGCTATGTATAATTATTTGAGCAATTCTTTCGACTCTTACTTTACATACTCAGTGGAAATATAAAGTAAGAGTTATTAAGAATAATCTATTTATCGTGTTCCAAACTATTAATTCTATCTTTTAAATCCCTTATTTCTTGTCTAATTTCTTTTTCAAGATTAGCTACTACAAAAACACCACCAATAAGAAAAATTGATATATAAGTCAGAGTTTCTAATGAAAAATGCATATATGAAAAATTGATGAAATTAATTTGTTTCTCAGTTTCTATAGGCCCTTTCCAGAGCACTTGCAAATGAGAATATCTCAAGTTCATTCTCAGTCTTGGCAAGAATTTGAAGCCCTACTGGTAATGGCTTGTCTCCACCATCTTCCGGGAGTGCTGGATCGATCGGGAGTGACATTCCTGGGAGTCCCGCAAGACTTGCTGGGATCGTGTAGATATCGGAGAGATACATCTTGAGTGGATCACTCGTCTTCTCTCCTATCTTCCATGCAACTGATGGTGATACGGGAGCAACGATCACATCACATTGTTCGAATGCTTTTTCAAAATCCTGACGAATCAACTCTCGAACCTCACTTGCTTTATGATAGTATGCATCATAAAAACCAGCAGAGAGGACGTGGGAGCCAAGCATAATACGACGAAGCACCTCTGGACCAAATCATGTTGATCGGTTGAGTGTTACATCATTCCCAGCTCATTCTTTGTGTCCGAATCGTATACCATCATAGCGAGCCATGTTTGTCGAAACCTCAGCTGCCATGATAATATAGTAGACACTCACTCCATACTGAGTATGAGGAAGTGAGACTGGAACGATCTCTCCACCGAGTGATCTGATATGCTCGATTGCCTTATCGATAGATGCACGGACACCAGCATCGAGACCTTCAACAAAATATTCAGCAGGAACACCTACCCTCTTCCCTGCGAGTGAAGTATTCTGAAGTACTGATACATCCAGTGGTACATGGCTTGTGAGGCTCGTGGAGTCAAGAGGATCATGACCGGCCATAAGTGAGTAGAGAAGATATGCATCTCGTACTGACTTTGTGAGTGTTCCTGGGGTATCGAGTGATGATGCCATCGCCATCACACCATAGCGACTGTTGCGTCCGTAAGTTGGTTTGAATCCTACCACACCACACATGGATGCTGGCTGACGGATTGATCCGCCTGTATCTGTACCAAGTGCAGCTGGGACCATACCAGCAGCTACTGCCACTGCTGATCCTGAGGAAGATCCACCTGGTACACGAGTCGTATCATGTGGATTGAGTGCCGGACCAAATGAACTATTCTCACCTGAACCACCCATAGCAAATTCGTCCATATTGAGAGTTCCAAGTGAGTTCATACCAGCGTCGAGGAGCTTCTTCATGACGGTTGCTGTGTATGGAGATTTGTAGCCCTCAAGCATCTTACTCGCTGCCTGTGTGAGACGACCTTGCTCATTGAAAACATCCTTGATACCAATAGGAAGTCATTTGAGTACACCATTCGTCTCAGGATTTGATGGTTGATCGTATATTTGAACAAACGCATTCAATTGAGTATTGAGTTCTTGGGATCGATTTTGGAAGTATTGATATACTTCTTGAGAGGTAATTTCACCACGCTCTATACAAGAGAGAATGTCCGTCAAATCAAGATCAGAAAGTGTTGATAGATCAAATGCCATAACAAAAAGAAAAATGATGAGCACATTGTATACAAAGAGGCTTAATTGGAAAGCTAGAATCGTGAATACAAATCAAGAATACAAAAAATTTGCATTCTTGAAAAAAATATGATTTAATGTCTGTGCGATGAGAAAGAGATCCGAGGTGGAAAGGTCAAACAAGTACCCTTGAAACTCATTCTTGTGCAAAAACTTTTCTCTGCGTTCGAGATTCCTGCAGAATCTTGCTACCAATCATCAGTCCGGAACGAAGAATGGTAAAAAGCTGGTCGATATTTGGAAAGGAAGACATGTGATATGAGATCAATACGACTATTTGTCTCGTATCACATGGCAAGCCCCTAAGTACTTGCCCAATCAAGCTTTTGAGAATATTAAAATCCTCAGTAATGAGGATTTTTCTTATCTGTATACTTTTAGAAAAATACAAAAAGTCCTATGACCTATGATTAAAATCGATGTATCTATTTTGACAATGATGAGTGACTCTGTAACATGATACAATAATTCTCACGACCATTATTTTATGAAAAAATTACTGATATATTGATCCATTATTCTGCCGTGTATTTTATTCCCTTTTTGTGCTTTACTCATATTAATATTATCAAATAATCTAGAGAAAGGATGACAATTTCTGATTCTTCTGATTGGAATATCATTATTTGTGCTTTATCTCTTTTACTCCTATTGCATCTATTTTATTGCAAAGAATCTTGGTGAAATCACTGCATGGTTCGCATTTATCCCATTTTTTAATTTCGGCGTTCTTCTCCGAATGGCAAATATGTCGATTTGGTGGATGTTTAGTCTCTTCATACCACTTTTAAATATCTTTATTGTTATTAAGGCAATACACAATGGTATATCTCTTCGAACTGGACATGGAGTTAATTGGACAATAGGATTACTTTTATTTTGGGTAATTTTTCTTCCTATGACTGCAATTCGGTTATAATTCAGCAATAATCAATTTATTCATCAAAATACATAATTATGTTATTTACATTAAAAAAACTCTCTTCATATGAGGAGAGTTTTTTTAATGTAAATTTTTAATGAAAGAACTTGATCTTATCAGCATTTGGATGTGTTCGAAGCTTCTCAAGTGTTTTTGCTTCGATCTGACGAACACGTTCACGAGTTACACCGAATTCTTTTCCAACTTCTTCGAGTGTATGTATCTCACCACCGTCGAGTCCGAATCTCATAATGATAATCTTTCGCTCACGAGGAGTGAGGAAATCAAGCATATCATAGAGGTTTTCTTTGAGGAGAGTTAGGTTTGCAGCCTTATCAGGCGTCATATACTTGTCATCTTCGAGAAAATCACCAAGCGTTGCATCCTCTTCACTCCCATATGGAGCATCGAGTGAGAGAATATCCTGAGAGATTCGCATGATCTGACGGACCTTTCTCTGATCCATATCGAGCTCAAGCGCAAGTTCTTCAATGAGTGGCTCACGTGCTAATTCCTGTGTAAGTCGACGATAGGTATGCGTGAATTTATTGATCGTCTCAACCATATGAACTGGCACTCGGATTGTTCGAGCTTGATCAGCAATAGCTCGTGTAACACCTTGGCGAATCCACCATGTAGCATACGTTGAGAATTTGAATCATTTTTCTGCATCGAATTTATCAACTGCCCGAAAAAGCCCTACATTTCATTCCTGGATGAGATCAAGAAGACCAAGCCCGCGACCCATATATTTCTTTGCGATTGATACTACAAGACGAAGATTTGCTTCGGCAAGTTTCTTGCGAGCCATCTGATCACCTTGTTTGATGAGTCGTCCAAGTCGTACCTCTTCTTCACTGTCAATGAGTGGATAACGCCCAATCTCATTGAGATACATACGAATAGAGTCATCCGAGATGTCCGAGAGATCCACCTCACCAACCTTTGCTCCCGTCTTAAAAATCTCTTCCTTATCAAGATTATCAACAATATCGATATGAAGTTTCATCAGACGAGTATAGATCTCGTCAAGCATATCGAGATCAGACTCAGCATTCGGAAATGCTGACATAAGCTCATCATTGGTGATATGACCGTCAACTTTTCATTTTTTAAACAGTTCAATGAGTTCTGGAGGAAGACCCTCAAGATATTCTTGTGGGATCTCTATATCGAGAAACTTTTGCATTCCTTTTCCTACACGACGCTTATCATTCGAACGTTCAATAGGAATACGAGCAAGACTGCGTTCTTTTTTAGATCCACCGCCAATCGATCCGAATTGATCATCTTCTTCTGAGCCATCTTCTTCGCCATCAAAATCTTCAAAGTCTGCCATCTCTTCTTCATCGAAGTCATCAAAGAGTTCATCCTCATCGAGAAGATCGATAGGAATAAGAAGGCTGTCTGCAAAATCATCAGAATTCTCAAGCTGATCAAGAATCTCGAGCGATGGCTCAAGATCATGATGTGGCTCTTCATGTATATCTTCACTAAACACTTCATCCAGAGAAACTTCGGTCGCAAGAGTTGTATCCGCATCTTTCGATGTACTTTTACGGTTTTTTTGAGTCATACGGTAATGAGAGAGATTGAAGACAGTGCTTTTCAGCTGATTTGAGTTCTTGAAACCCTCAGAGATATTCTCGAGAATTCGGTGGATACTGTGTGAGGAGCTGAGATTTTTTATGAGCAAATAACTCCTTTGCAAATTTTACAAAAAATGGTCGAGCCTGATCAAGAAGCTTCTCGAGGGATTGATGAGGCCAATCATACTCGAGACTCAGAATAGAGAGGTCTTCAGACTCTTCTGGAGAGAGTATGGTACCATTTGTCTGGCCCGATCGGACATTGATCGCTTTTTGCAAAATTCAAAAATTCGGGATTTGCTCCCAATCGCGAGGATTATAAGCAAAAACGTTGTGAAACCAAGAGAAAAAATCCTCAAAATGATCGACGCTCGAAAAAATAGACGCCAATATATACCAAGTTGATTCATGGAGTACTCTTTTTTGGGGATTTGTATTTGATTCTTGTGGAGCGATCGGAGTCTTTACATCTCGCATTTCTCCATAGAGTGATTCGATAGAGAGGTTGAGTTCATCAGCAACTTGGCGCAGATAGATATCTTTTTCCAAGTTGGAATGTATAGGCTTGATAAGTCTGAGGATGTCTCGCGCAAGAGAAAGCTTCCCTGGAATACTTGAGAGATCGTAGCGAGTTCCAGCAATCGAGAGATAGTAATGCACCGCGCTCTGAGCACTCACTATGAGATCGCCGAAATCGCCACCGCCTCGTACAAAATCATCCGGATCTTTTCCATTTGGAATAGCGATGATTCGTATATCCATCTCATGCTGCATCAGCGTCTCAATCGATGCGATCGTCGCATTCTGCCCTGCAGTGTCCGCATCGAGCGAGAGATATATTCGAGTAGTTATACGCTTGAGAAGCTTGACTTGATCGGCCGTGAGAGCTGACCCAGAGATCGCAACTGCCTCATGGACACCGTGAGCATGGAGTGAGACTGCGTCCATTTGACCTTCTACGATGATTGCATATCAAGATTTTGCTATGGCACTCTTTGCTAGGTGATAGGCATAGAGTATATGCCCCTTTGTAAAAATCTTGGTTGCGGGACTATTGAGGTATTTTGGCTCTGCACCAGTCAGAGTTCGAGCGGTAAATGCTATTGGATGCCCAATATGATTGCAGATGGGAAATGTGACTCGCGAGAGGAATTTGTCACGATCATGTGATACAAATATACCTGCTTGTACCAGATCCTCAGCTGTATATCCAGCATCTGCGACTGCTTGAAGCACACCACGTGAGTCACCGCTATACCCAATCTGAAACCTCTCAATAATCTCAGACGAGAGACCACGATCGGTGAGATATTTGTACGGAGTACTCCCCTCGCCTTCTTGGAGGAGCGACTGATGATAATACTGTGAGACTCTCTTGTAGAGATCATAGAGATCTTTCTGCGCTTTTACCTGGGCTGGATTAAAATTCTGCAACTCAACACCTGCTTCCTTTGCGAGCATCTCAAGTGCTTCTCGATATTCGATCTTCTCGATCTCCTGAATAAATCGGATCGGACCACCACCTGTATGACATGCAAAACAATAGGCGATATTCTTCGCAGGAGATACCATCAGTGATGGTGTCTTATCACTATGAAATGGGCATACTCACTTGTAGTTTGCTCATGCCTTCTTGAGTGGGAGATAGCGAGAGACGATATCGACAATATTGAGTCGAGCTTCGATATCTTGGGAGGTGGACATGGAGAATAAGTTACTCAGAGATTACTCAGAAAGAGGAAAAATGAAAGCAATGAATTCATTTGCTAAAGTATAATAAAGATAATAGAATGTTCTTATTGAAATATTTATCTTTAATCTTTCATTTTTATGAAAACATTCCTCGCAGCAAATATTATCGGTGTCACGGATGTAGAAGTAGCCAGCAAATGGTATGCTGATATATTCAATATGGAGCTCATCGAGCTCAAACTCCCCTACTTTTGCGAGATGAAACTTGGTGATGCTCATTTTCTCATCGAGAAACATAGCCCAGAACGTCCACCAGGATTTCAGGATATTCCAACTTGAGTTCGAGTATCCGCGATTATTGGAGTAGATGATATTGCATGATTTATCGATGAAGTAACTCAAAAAGGAGTCAAAGTCATACACGCACCCATTCAACAATCGTGGGGATGATGGAACGCGGTCATACAAGACCCGGATGACAATGAATTTATCATTGATCAGGATGAATGGTAGTAAACAACAAAGTTTTGTAAAAGTTGCATATGATGATAGATTGTGGCTATTTTAGTTTGACTATTAAGTTTTTAATTATATAATAATAAAGCAACATTACCAGCAGACGTATGGGGATATACTAAACCTATTACCAATGATGTATAGTTGTATCATTATATACTTTGCTTACTCTCAAGTCATCAGGAGTTTCTGACATGAAATCAACCTTGGATAATTCAGTGGTTCCGACTCCAAGTGGGTCCGTGAATGCTCATGCAATCGCTTTTCTCACTTGTGCACCTTTTGTGTTTCATCATTTTAGTACGAAGCTCGCTACACGGCGTGGTGCAACGGTTGATGTGACACTTCATTTCAATAATGAAAAAGGGACGTTTCGTATAGATTCCATCTACGAAGATGGCAATATGGCATTACTCTCGATACCCGAGCGTACAGGTACATTTGAAGAAGCAATCAGTGCATTTGGTGCGACCATCTCAGCATTTCAGTAATAATGAATAATTAAAAACCCTCATAAATATGAGGGTTTTTAATTATTCATAGAATCAAGTATCTGCCTATTCTCCTCCAATACATCTGGAACTTTGCTTGGATCATGCTTCTCTTCCTTGAGGGCAAGCTGTCCACATGCGGCTGCAATATCATCACCCATTGTATGCCGGATCGTTGAGGGAACTCATGCTTTCTCGAGAACTTGCTGGAATTTCTTCATGATAATCATCGAGGTTGGCTTGTGTCCTACACCCATAATCCCCTCTCCTGGATTGTACGGGATAAAAT
>ERZ724509.999-NODE-999-length-11106-cov-15.709076_pt1 | contig 11106 bp, 18 predicted proteins | sample MGYA00376042_ERZ724509 | MGnify/ENA primary metagenome ERZ724509 (study PRJEB28724, sample SAMN07190887) | wastewater metagenome | isolation source: effluent of sewage treatment plant in Hong Hong | place: USA: Christiansburg, Virginia | collected 2016-03-01 ...
CTCACTCACTATCAAAAATAATCGGAAGTGACATCGTCGATACTCACACAAAAAGCATGAACACAATAGCACTAGCGAGTATTGACGAGATAATCAGTAAAGTCATATGCAAGAATATCTCACCATAAACTATACGAGAGGAACGCATGCCCAAAAGAAAAAATTGACGATATGGGCAAATGAGTCGATCTCGAATACGCGCAGAGAGAGAATGTATGATGATTCCACTCGAGAGAAGAATGGCAACAAATACTGCTGTAATAACACTAAAGACCTCATTGACACGTTCCAAGAGTCGGTCTGATCGAGCATCAATAAATCGTGGCTTAAATCCTGCTGACTCAATCTTCTTTGATACATCTACTCTATTAAAAGTCATCTGATCTCGAGGAGATATAAGCACACTATCATTGAATCGTGAAGATCACCCAAAAAGTGAAGATCCACTCAAAAAACTATGTGAAAGGATGACCTTACCGGTATCACCACCAAACCCTGCAAATCATCCAATCGTTGTATCGAGAATTTCATGAGTTATAGGAATCGATTTTTGGTCTATCATGAGCATGCCACTCATGACAATCGGTAATACTCAAGGAGTAACACTTGCCCCTTTTTGTCATGTAGTTATTATCCTCTCATCAAGTCGTGCATAGTGTGGAAAGTCCCCATCATACGTGATGAGTTGAACCCCATAAGTATTGCCTTGTGCTCAGAGAAGAGTGGTATTGAGGGATCGGACCCGTGCAACACGATATCAGTCACTCTTGAATGAGGTAATCACATCCTCAGTTCAGCTCGATCCATAAGGTATATCAAACTGGACTTCGCTCCCAAAAATAGGTCTGTATTCTTTATCAATCTCTTTCGTGATACTAAACTGTATCACACCAAGCATGGAGAAAATGACAATCGAGAAAATAATCGCAACAGACATCAAAGAGAGTGAAGCGAAAAATGATCGGTAAAGACGAAAAAGCATATCTTATACATGATGAAGTGAAAGAGCGGAATCATGCAAACGATAAATACGATCAGCGAAAGAGGCAATATGATGGTCATGCGTGATCATGACAGTTGTGACTTTATGCTCACGAGATAACTCTGAGAAAATGGACATGATTGACTCGGCTGTTTTTTCATCGAGATTACCTGTCGGTTCATCCGCAAGAAGAAATGGGGCATCTTTCACAAATGCACGTGCAATACCAACTCGTTGTTGCTCACCACCAGATAAATCACTTGGATATCTCCCCGCTTTATCACTCAGGCCTACTCGATCAAGTATATCAAGCGTTGCATATCGACGTTTTGCATTTCATATCTCGATAGAGAGCTCAATATTTTCATATACCGTAAGATGATCAAGAAGTTCAAATGACTGAAAAATCATTGATACATTCGTTGCTCGAAAATCGGAGAGCTCATCACCAATGATGGTGGTGATATCTTTTGAACCAAGCAATACTGAACCACTCGTGGGGGTCTTGAGTCCTGCCATAACTGAGAGAAGAGTCGACTTTCCAACACCGCTTGCCCCCATCAAGGCAACAAAGTCACCTGATAGAATCATGAGGTCAAGATTATGAAAAAGATCAGGACCATCAGATTGATGGCGGTATGAAAGATTGCTAATATGGATCATGAAATGATAATAACGAATATACGAAGCAACAAGTCATTCTATGAAATCTCTGTGAGAGAACAAATAAAAAGAGAAAATCCCTCAAAACTGAGGGATTTTCAAATCTTAAACAATATCCTACACCTCATCTCCGACAACAACTGCGCGTTCAATGACTACATCACTCATCGGACGATCAGATCGATCAACTGGAACATTTGCAATATCTTCCACAACTTCCATTCCTTCAACCACTCTACCAAAGACGCTATGTCGACCATCGAGATAATACGTATTCTGAGCATGCACAATGAAAAATTGACTCCCATTCGTATTTGGACCAGCATTTGCCATAGAAATAACACCCTTGTCATGTTTGAGAGTTGGATGAAATTCATCATCAAATTTCTCACCGAAAATACTCTCACCTCCGCGTCCTGTTCCAGTTGGATCACCTCATTGAATCATAAAATCCCTGATGACACGATGAAAGATAACACCGTCATAGTATCATTTGCGAATGAGTCCGAGGAAATTTTCTACCGTTCGTGGTGTGAGATCATCAGTAAGTTCGAGAGTAATATCACCGTAGTTGGTGCGTAGAATAACACGTGAATGGTTCATAAGAGGGAAAATGATGAATGAATCAAGAGAAAATACAGGCTTTCTCGAGAAATATATGGTAATATACACAAAAAGATTCTTATGCAAAACGAATTATCCGAACAAACGAAAGTAAACGCTGTACTGTCATACTTCCTTTTATGACCGCTTTTTCTTCTGGCCCACTCCAATCCAAATCTCAGTCATCCGTTCGTACAATCACATGCAAAGAATGCGTCAAAAATTCTCCTCATTGCTGTCATTATCTGGTGACTCTTTCTCTTTGCATTGAGTAGCTTTCTTGCTGGTTTTCATATTCCGATCATTGACCTGAGTCTTGCAAAGTGTTTCAATATTATTATCAGTGTATCAATAATAAGTGTTCTCATACGTGGAGCATACCAAGCTTCACAATGACTCCTCGTAAAGGAAGTAACGAATGAATGAGTATTCAATCCAGAAGAAAAAAGCCATTTATCACATATTGACCTTCCTACGGAACAGTCAAAAACTCTCACACTCCTCTCCTATATACCATTTGTTTCCGCGAGCCTCTTTGATCGAGGTGATATTCGAGAGATTGTTCGCTGAGGTTATATTGCTTCATCGTTCTTTGTCACACTTTTTCTCATGCTTATCCTCTCGAGTCCCGTATCGAGTACGGCTGTGATTCTCGGGTTTTTCTATCTTGCAATTGCAAGCTACATCATCATCAATGCTTTTTTTCTACACAGACAGAACTTCAATGAATTCATAGCAAAGCTCCCCACTCGCCAAGAAATCGAGCTTATTATTCTGAGTCTCATCCCCTATATTCACTCAAGCATCCAAGAACATATGAGTGAAATATCCCTCAGACAAATCACAGCAAATAAATACCAACAATATATCGCAGCAAGTCACATCTATCGAGAACAATTCCCAAAAATGAGCACGCATATACTCATTCCTTTGCTTCATTTTCCTATTATATCAATAATTGCGGCAATGATTACCAAGCAGAGAAAAATGAGCATGTATCGATCTCTCTTCGGGTCGAGTATTATCGGAATAATGGTGATATTCTTCTGGTATCATGGATTTCAAATTTTGCTTGGACTTTCCATAAGTTACCTCATCATTATATCGCTTCGATCTCGTCTCAATAATGATATCACGAGTGAAGTGTGCGAGTCACTTAGAATGTTTCTCACGACACTCGCACATCATGCATGATCACAAAAAAATGAGCTGCAAGCAAAGATTGGGCAGAAAGAGGAAATTGTATTTATCAAAAAACCATAATTATTATTGGATCATGAATTTTATTTCATGATGATATGGTTTTCATAAGTAATTCCCTCCTGAAAAGAGAGTTTACCTTTTGTATTCTTCCCTTCTTGAGGGGTTGCGAAGACGGGGTGAATTTATATTTCATCTCCATGAAAATGAGAGTTGAGTGGATTTGCACTTGATAAAGTATCTACACTTCCAAGTAAAAAGAAGTAACCAACTGGTTACTTCTTTTTACTATCATATTTCTTAATTCTTCATTCTGATGGTATACGCGCGACAAGAATTCATTTATCTTCACGAGCAATACCAAGGGATACTCCATATTCTGTTTTGAGGAGGACAAGGTCACTCTCTCATACGAGTGGTGAAGCAAGATCAGGCATGAGATGATCCATATAAATTTCTTCTCCCATGAGCCACGCAATAGCCTCATTTTCTGAGAGAATATAGGTTTTCATCGGAGCATAGATTCCATCACGGCCTGAGATATAGAGAACTTCTCCCCCACCCTCTTGCTTGCGAGCGATGCTTGAGCCACAACGAATAAGACTCAAACTATCAAGGATTCTCTTCATATCCCCAGAATAATTGGTTGCAAGCAATGTATTTGCATGTTCCATATATTGTACACCCGGTCGAATCTTTGGTACAAATCGCTCAAAAGCATGACTGAGTGATCGCACGAGGGAAATATGAGTCGACGGCTTGAGCGATCGATCTCCATTTTCACCGAGAGTTTTGGTCTTACGAAGTATTGCAACAAAAAATCATCCCGTATTTCCCTTATGAGGCCATGAGCGCTCCTGAGAAATCACTTCAAAACAGCCAGGAAAGAGACTAGCTACTTCCTCAAGAACTCATTCATTCTCAAACTGGTTGAGTGTACAGGTAGAATAACCAAGTGTACCACCCACCTTGAGAGTTGTAAGTGCTGCTGCGAGAAGCTTTGCTTGGAGGCGAGCAAGTGTTTTGACAGATTTCAGTCTCCAATATTGTAGAGCACTTGGATTCTTGAACACCGTTCCCTCTCCAGAACAAGGAGCGTCGAGAAGAACATGGTCAAAGAATTCAGGAAGCGACTGGTAAGCAAGACCATTGTATGGAGTGATACCTATTCGGAGATTCCCCATTCGCTCCGTATTTTCGATAAGTTGCGGAAGTCGGTCTTTTGATGGCTCATTCGCGATAACGAATGAATTTGGGAATGTTTCTGAGAGTTGTGTTGTCTTGCCACCTGGAGATGCGGACATATCGAGGATAACATTCGGTGCAAGGAGTTCTTCGCTCGAGAGAGTTTTCTCAAAAGCCTGAACCGAAAAAGATGCCGCCAACTCTTGAATATAGAAATACCCAGAGAGATGTTCCGGAGTCGACCCAAGTGCAAGTCGTGTATCAGCTCGATCAATTCGATATACTCGAGGATTCGGGGTTGGCGTGAGTTCCCACTTTTTCTTCTTGGCAAGGAGCTCAAAATCCGCGAGAGAAATACGATTTGTATTGACACGAAGAGTCTTCGGAAGAGGCTTCTTGAGGGCGGTGATAAATTCTTGGAGTTCGGCTGGATCACTGAAAAATTCCTCACCGAAATACGAGAGGAATTCTGGAGAAATAGCTGAATGTTGTTCTGATGTACTCATAATTATTCGCTACGGTTGAGGGGATGTATAGATCAGAGAAGCTTATTTTCAATAACTTGTACTGCACGAGAGGTCATATCGTCAGGCATATCCACTTCTGTGAAGAATCGGATTTCTTCGAATGTCTTTGCATCGCTAATAACAGGCGCTCATGCATATGACTCAACCAAGATCCCAATACTATATCCAAATCCTGTCGATTCAATCGGATCTGCGATTGAGAGAATGGAGAATTTTTTGAGATCAAGAGCAAGTGTCTCTTGTGCGATTCGCTTTGCACCTGATGCTATTGATTCAGCATTCCCGAGCATACCATTGGGTAGATCCCAAACTTCTGAGGTAATTTCTGGGTGTTTTTTTCGGAGCATCAAGAATGCATCAGCTCGAGTGACGAAAAGGACTATTTCAATCGTGTTGGAAAAATTCACTGGCTTCGAACTCAACGGTTTTGACAAAGGTTTTGACATATTTCAAGAAAGAAAGGAGAATACAAAAAAATTTCCAAAAATGGCACTTGATTATAGCAAAATGAGAACTTCTCGCAATTTTTTTTCAAACTATTTGCAATCTAAGAAAAACCATATAATGCACTCGTTATAATTAATGAACAATATGGAGGAATTTATCAATGGAATAATGCAAAATCTTGCTCATGGATGGCATGATCTTTTTACTCCAGCGGGATTTGCTATGCTCGTGAATGTTATAATGATTGATATTGTCATGAGTGCTGACAATGCTATACTCATCGGACTCGCAACACAGAGACTCGCAGCAAAAGATAAGAAGAAGGCAATTATCTTCGGTATTGCGGGAGCAACGGTTCTACGAATCATTCTCTCAGTCATTGCTCTTCAACTCCTCGCGGTCAAATGACTTGTGCTCTTTGGTGGACTTTTGCTTGCCTATGTTGTATTCAAATTCTACCAAGAACTTCGTGTCGGTGGCGAAGAACATCATCATGAAGAATCAAAGGCACCTGCAACGCTTGGCGCAGCACTCTGGACGATTATCATAGCGGATCTCTCTATGTCACTCGATAATGTACTCGGTGTCGCAGGGGCTGCTCATGGGAATTTTCTCGTTCTCGTGATTGGACTCCTTGTATCGATCGTACTTATGGGATTTGCAGCAACAGCCATGGCAAATCTCCTCACTAAATATCCAGCTATTAGTTGGATTGGTCTTATGATGATATTCTTCGTTGCTATGGAGATGATCCTCAAGGGTACTGGTGATGTAAGTGGACTCACATTCGGTGCGAACATTTTCCCTCTCATCTTCGGTATACTCGCCATCGGACTCTACGTTCTCCAGGAACGATTCACTCCACCAGCTGCACAAAAGAAGATCGAAACATTTGTCCTCACAAAAAGCCCAGTGATCATCTTTGCACTTGTAGGACTCCTTCTCGTGAATACCTTTGCACATAATTTTATAGCGAGTTTTCTCAATGAACATCCAGCAGTTAATTATTCTCTCCTCTTTATACTGATTTTTGCCAGTATAGAGGCAATGCGAGTGCTCATCAACACACGAAAAGCCAAGTAACTTCAACTCATAGAAAAACTCACCGAAATCGGTGAGTTTTTCATTATAGTTGTGTAGGTGGAAGACTTGGATTTGATGCTGTAGGTGCATCAGTTGAAGTAGGTATTTGAGTATTTTCTCTATGCTTCATACGAAGAACATAGATAATTCCTCAAGCAATAATGCCGACAATCGTTAGTATAAGTAAGGCGAACAAAGGTCGATACACAAACCATGCTATGATAACGACCCCTCCACCGAGAACAATGGTCGCAAGGAAAGCAAGCAAGGATACCCCAAAGTTAACAACATACCCAAGAAATGGTAGGAACATAGCAAGCATTGGGAGGATCGAGAGAAACATGCTAAATCCAATAAAAATAAGAAAAAATCAAACGCCGCGAAATATCCACGTCATAAGAGTATTTTCTGATTCCATATCTGCAAACATCTCTTGTGCACTCTTATTACCAGCTGATACACGAGTGATATCCGCGTCAGAACTTGCAATATAGGTAGAGAGAGATTTTTGTGTTTGTTTTGCAAGAATACTGAGTTTGAGAGGACTCTCGGCAACTTTGTAAGTAACACGAAGGTCTCCTATAGTAGGACTATTTTGATTCGCGCCAACATAGAGCGTATTTCCAGAAATTATTTCACCACTCTGCGTCATCACCCCATGAGATGCAAGATTGATAGGCATAGTTGGATCAATCTTGCCAATCAATTCTGATGTGAGATTGTATTGGTCTATATTGACTTGGGTGGCATGCCACATCTGTGAATCATACTTCCAATCTTTTGGATTCTCATGACCAGTTGTAGTATTGAATGAGGAAGAATTATGTTTATCAGAATCCCATACTTTTGAATACGTATAAGTCGTCGTCGTAGTTTCACTTCATCCGACATTATCATGCGACTCGGTATGCTTCTTCTCTTCCCACTGATACATCTCTACGTGACGATCGAGGACAATACCCGTAATACTCAGGCCAACTTCCGGATCACGAAGTATATCAGAGGTTGTTGCATCACCCACAAGATGAACAAGTTTTCATTCATTTGTTGGATCGATAGAATTTTCTTGGATCTCCACAACAGACTTGCGTCCTTCATTCATACCGGCAATCATTCGAGCATTGTTTCCTTCATTCGTCCAGAGTAGTACAGAACCACCAATGATAAGGAGTGGTCCAACAATAATTCCAGCAAGCGCTGATTTGATACGAGATCCCCAGGATTTCGTAGTTGTAACGGTAGTAGTATCAGACATAAAATGATCAAAAATATAATTACCTCTTAAGCGTAGCAGAACTCAGAAATATTGTCAAAAATAAAAGCAGTAAAAATAGTTTTACTGCTTTTGTATGATTTTTAATTTCTCTTCCCTCTTCATCTTCTTGATAGTGATCTCTCGCTTCAGTGCCTCAGAGTGCGTATATCCACCTTCGCTATGTACGAGAATGCAAGGTCTGCGAGAGCGAGTATATTTTGCACCAAGTTCCGAGCCATTATGCTCCATGAGACGACGGACAATATCGGTCGTGATACCAGTATAGAGCGTGTTATCCGCACAACGGAGGATATAGAGAGTATAATGTGACATATGAAATCATTACACCTCTAAAACCTTATCCACCTCCCCCATCACTCTTGCCGTCTCCGTCAGTGCCACGATCATCGACTGATAATGTGCAATATCCTCCCACGTAAGCGTTCGACCTTTGCGATCTTTGAACCACTTCTGTGCCGGCTGATATCCTCCAATATAGAACTCCCATGCAATACGTGGTACACTGCCAAAATACTGAACATCATTGATATAGATATCAAGACAATCATCTCAAGATGCTCCATATTGTGTTTGCTCTGAAAATTCCCCTCCCATGGAGGGGTGCCCAACAGGGTGGGGTGGTTGTCCAGGGGGCTGGGTGATTTCCTCAAATTCCAATCTGCGTTTTTCGATACTCCCTCTTACAACATGCATCACTCATTCTATATTCTTCTTCACGTCATGATCGAGAATATGTATAACTTGGAGACCCAATGATTGCAAGAATTCATCTCGATTTGCATCATATTCCATCTTATCATCATGACTTGATCCATCGATCTCAAAAACCATCCCAAGCGAAGAGAGATAGAAATCAACGATATAATTCCCAATAATTCTCTGACGATCAAAATCCAATCACAATATTTGCTTATTTTTCACCATATTCCAGAACAAGACTTCTGAGAGAATTCCTTGTGTTCGTAATTCTCTTGCTCGCTCTTTGAGGAGTGGATTGTACGGAAGATCTCAGAGTTTGCGTAGAGGGAACCTACCCCGTCATTCTCCTGCGTCAAATGCCACCCCTTCTGCAGAAGGGGAATTTTCAGGCAATATTTCTCTTCCGTGTGAAGGAATATCCGTAAGACGAGAAAGCACTTTCCCCACTTCATTTGTCCCAGCGACTGGAAAGGTCGTGATATACTCCTCTACTTTCGGAGACTCGAGGAGGTGAAGCACACGGAGTTCCCCACCGAGCTTCACAAGAGCATCGAACGACTCACGATCCTTCGGATACGGCACTCGTGGAAAATCAATCTTGAGAAATTCCTTGTACTTCTCACGATAGCTCGGCGAGTGAAGCACAGCGTAGATATAATCGAGAATCTCCTCAGGAGTGAGAATATCTGTAGTGCTGGACTCAGAGGCAACCACCCCGCCCTGCGGGCACCCCTCCAAAGGAGGGGAATTTTTTGCACAATCATCACTCACGTGAGAGTCCTGTGAACATCTCTCCAAAGGAGAGGAATTTCAAGTAGAATCTCAGTGGGTGGTTTTGAGTGATGTTTCGGTGGGAGCATATTTCATTCCAATACTCTGAGCAATTTTCTCAGCAATCATCGGATCAAGATTCGCTACCCGATTCGAGAACTCCCCTCATTGAGAAATGTCACCACCAGATAATTCCCCTCCGTTGGAGGGGTGCCCAAAGGGTGGGGTGGTGCTGTTCGAATCAGGGTAGAGATAGAGAGGAAAAATTACGGTTTTATCATTTGAAGAAAAGCTTTTATGAGCACTAGCATTCTTAGTTATAAAAACTCAAGGCTCTTCATTTTTGGTTAACTGCCTAGTTGAGAGAATAGCTAAATTAGGTTTTGTAAGATTGTACATAAATGGAAGTCTTGCTCTTCATAAAATTTTGTTATCAAGATATGTAAACCTTTGATCAAAAACTTTATGTAAAACTTTCACTATTTTTCATTTGTCTACTCCATTTTTCATTAGGAATGACTGTCACTTTATAGAATCAGACTTGATGTATTTTTCTAGAGATTGAACTAGCTCAATTGATGAGTTTCAAAGTAAGAGTTCATCATTCTGTGTCTCAATTCAGGTTGAATAAACAGTAAATAAATCTTTAATTCCAAATCCCTTTTCGTACTCTACATTCTCAGAAAAATCCTTCGGCACAAAGAAATGATATGGTTCGACTGGATTGAGTTGTTGAAAGCCTTCGAGAGAGTGATTTTCCAACCACTCATATTTATCATTTCGCTTACCATAGAGATCAAGATGATAGACTTGAGCAAATTTTTTTACCACCTTCGCCTTCGGCAACGTCTCAAGAGGGGAATTTTTTATGAAAATATTGATACTCACTCCCTGCATAATATCAAAAACATTTTCATCTTTTCCTCCATCAAGCATAGTTTCTCATTTTCTGGAATTTCCATGAAGATCGAGAATATAGATACTATCAAACGTCTCCATCAGATGTTTTCGCATTTGACGATGCGTGATACCATCTATGAAGCTATTATTCGAAATATAGGCGAGAACTCATTCCCCATTCTTCTCAATGAGCGACTCACCAAAACGGATGAATTTGATATAGTCATCATCCAGATTGATCTTCTTCTCACCCAGTCATTTTTTATAATCCGTGAGAAGATTTTGTATCCATTCTCCCTTGTTCGTGCTACTCACACTATACGGAGGATTGCCCACCACTATCATCACCGGCTTATCTCGCTTCACCTCATCTGCCTGTCTCGCCTCATCCGTGATAGATTCGAGAAGCCCAAAGAGTGTTCATTGATCTTCTTTCTTGGATTTTGCCTCTTCGAGCGAGTTGGTGAGATAGATCTGGAGTCTGCGATCAAGGTGCGTCACGCCGGTCTCTGCGAGGGTGAGTCCGATCTTGAGATGAGCGATCGTGTAGCTCGCCATCATCAGCTCGAATCCATGGAGTCTCGGGAGGAGATCATTCTCAACATAGGATGGCCACATCCCCGCCTGACCCGCCATCTTAGCATGGATATAGTGGATGATCTCATTGAGAAATGTCCCCGTTCCTGTCGCAGGATCGAGGATCTGCACACGATGCACCATCTCGGTTGCTTGTTTGCGAGCTCATCATTTTGTATCTTTCTGGAGGTAGA
>ERZ724509.1000-NODE-1000-length-11100-cov-4.535718_pt1 | contig 11100 bp, 13 predicted proteins | sample MGYA00376042_ERZ724509 | MGnify/ENA primary metagenome ERZ724509 (study PRJEB28724, sample SAMN07190887) | wastewater metagenome | isolation source: effluent of sewage treatment plant in Hong Hong | place: USA: Christiansburg, Virginia | collected 2016-03-01 ...
CCGGCGCTACCGGATCGACCTGCGCCCCGATCTTGTCGCAGCCGGCGCCCTGCCGGCTCTCGCGGGTCAGCGCCTGCTGGGCCATGAAACCGCCAGGCCCACCGATGGCGTACAGGCCGGCCGTGGCCAGTTTGGTCTGCCCGACGATGGGTAGCCCGTAGAGCGCCATACCCGCGCCCTGCGCCGCGCCTGCCTTTGTGCGAGTCGCAACGTCCACGCCTTGCAACCGCAGGTCATCGGCCGCGCTGAGGCCCTCGTCTAACGCGGTCACGGCCGGAGCAAACGGCCCCACAGTCAGCACGTCACCCACAACCTTGAAAGCGCCGCGCGCCAGTCCGTAGATGATCTGCTCGGCCTCGTGCGCTGTTGCCGGGTCGGACCTGTAGGCGCGCCCACCGGCCCGCAGCGCATCGCCGACGTCGTTGCTCATGTCGACGCCCTCGGACAGCAGCCGCTGGCGCTGCTCGTCGGACTGCTTGCGCGCTTCGCCGGTCGGGTTGTAGCCGGCAGCCTCGGGATAGGCGCCGAGCACCTGGCCGAACCCGCCGAGCACTTCTGCGACGCCGCCCAAGCGCTGCGCCATCCCCTCGGTCGCGCCACGCACAGGCGCCGTCAGGGCCTTCCACGCGGAGAACTTCGGCTCGACAGGCTTGGGCGGCAGCGGCTTGGCGATGCGGTCGCGCGCCGCGGCTTCGGTGTCGGCTGCGAATAGGTCGTCAATCACTTGGCCACCTCGATGACGACCGGCGCACCCTGGGCGTTGGCCGCTAGAGTGCCACCGGTGATGACGTGATACCGGCCGCGCCCTGCGTACTGCAGCTTCGCGTCTGGCAGGCCAGCCAGGAACGCAGCCGCATCCATCGGCACGCGATTGACGTAGACCCGGCCATCGGGCAGCTGCGGTGCCAAATCGGCAGGCGTCAGCGACTCGGTGCGCCGGCGCACGTCCTCAGCGCCCATGCCTGCAGGCACCGGGATGCGGGCCCCGTTGTGCTCGACCAGGTTGCCGCCGATGGCCAGCCGCACCGCCTGCTTGGCGTCGCTGGCCGTGCCGCCGGCACCCTCGGCTACCAGACCGGCCAGGATCAGGCGGGCGGCCTCGCCGTACATCTCGGCCTGCTGCGGGTTCGGGTAGGCGCCGGCCAGCTGCGTGTTGATCTGGCCGCGCCAGCCGTCTACCGGGGTGCGCTCCTCCTTGATGGTCTTGGCCTTCAGCGCCTCGGCACCGCGCAGTGCCAGCTCGGCAGTCGTGCGGTTGTGGGTGGTGCGAGCCGTCCCGAGCGCCAGGGCGAGCCCCAGCGCCTTCCCGCTCTCGGTCTGCCCGGAGTAGATCTGCTGAGCCAGGGCCTGCGCCTGCCCGGCCGGCAGCAGCGCTGCGATCTGCGACAGCCGCTCGGCGCGCTGGGTGACTGGCAGCGCCTGCAGGATCCCGCCCAGCTTCTGCGCCTCCTCGGCCAGCAGCGGCGACACCGGCCGGCGGGTGATGGTGGCCACCTCCTGCGCCTGGCCAGCGCGCTCGACCAGGCCGGCCGCGATGGCGTCCAGGCTGCTGGTGTTCAGCGGTCGCAGCGGGCTGGTGATGACGCCGCGCTCGTTGGCAGCGCGCAGCGGATCGTCGCCATAGTCCTTGCGCGCCTGGGCCAGCACCTGCTCGCGGCGCTCGATCTCGTTTCCCAGCTTCACGCTGGTGCCGGCCACGGCCCGGGCCTTGAGCTGGTCCAGCTGCTGCGCCTGAGTGTCCAGGGGCAGCATGGCCACCGCGGTGCGCGCCGGAATCTCGGCCGCCATTGCACGGTAGGCGGCGGCGGCCGTCGGGGTCAGCCTGGAGATCATGGCCGCGGCCGCGCTCGGGTCGGCCTGCTTGCCCTGCAGGGCCCAGCCGCTCAGCACGTTGAACGCCTCGTCGGACTGCCGCTGCACGCGCTGCGCCACGATCTCGGCATGCTGGGCCTGCCGCAGCGCTCGGGCCTCGTTGCTGGCGCGGTCGTGGTCCACCTGGGCCAGCAACGTCGCCTTGCGCTGCGGGTCCAGATCCGGGTTCTCGTTGATCCCGCGCTCGACAACGGCCAGCGCCTTGTTGTCGGTCTTCGCCGCATTCACCGCAGTGAAAGCCCGGGTGTAGGACGTGCCCTCGATCCATCCCTGCTTCGACTTGGCGATCTGGCCCGGCTGCAGGCCAGCGAACGGGCCCAGCTGGTCGACGGTGTCCAGCCAGATCTGCCGCGCCTTGTCCGGCTCGGTCACTGCCAGGCGCTGGGTGTATTCCTGCACCTGGGTGATCGCCGCCAGCGTGTCGGTCTGGTCGCGCTTGCGCACGATGTCGCCGACCTTGCTGGTCAGCCGACCGGTCAGCGCCTGCAGGTCAGCCTGCACAGCGCCGCGGTGCACCTCGGGCACGCCATCGATGTTGTCGGCCAGGATCTTCGAGGTGCGGTCCTGCCAGGCCTTGACGGCGTCGGTCTTGGGCAGCCGGCCGTCCTGCACCTCCTGGCCGATGCGCTCGAGCTCGTCGCTCACGCCGTCGCGCATGGCGATCATCTTGGCCTGGGCAGCACCGCGCTCGGCCGCGTCGCGTGCGACCTTGGCCTCGTGCGCTGCCTGCCGGGCTTCGGCATCCTGCACGCGCTGCAGCTGCTGGCCATCGGCTTGTTGCTGGGCGCCGACGCGCTCCAGGCTGTTGGCCACCGCGGCAACGCCCGGGCCCACGTCGACAGGCTGCGTGCGGGCCGGCTGCACCACAGCCTGGCCGAAGTCCATCCCTGCGGAGATGCGCGCCATGTCAGTAGTCCACCGGGTCGGGCATGCTGGGCTGGATGGCCGGGGCCCAGCCCACGCCCTTGGCACGCTTCCACTTGTCGGCCGCCGACGCCATGCCGCTCAGCGCACCCAGCGCGCCATTGATCATTGCGCTGCGGCCTTGCGCCTCCAGCGAACTGGCGCGGCTTGCACCGGTGGCGATCGCCGACAGGGCGTCCTGCTCGACGTTCTGCGAGATCTGCCGCTCGGCCAGCTGCACCGATCCGCTGTTGAGCGACACGCCGGCGCCGACTGCCTCGCTGCGTGAGCGCCCGACCTCGGCGGCGCCAGCAGTGCGCACCCGCCTGGCCCGGGCCTGACCTTCAGCGCGCGCCAGCCCTGCATCGGTGCGTGCGGCTCGGGATTGCACAACGCCGGACGCCAGGCTGGCCAGCGCTCCAATGCCCTGCGCCGAAGCCTGCCGAGCCAGGCCGCCGGCCTGCTGTTCCGCAGCAGAGGCGCCATCGCCAAGACCCGCAGATAGAAGCGAGAGGGAAACGCACATCGTCAGAACTCCATCACCACGCCAACGCGGCGCGCACCCAGCCGCTCACACAGCGCCTCGACCATCCAGGCCTCGACGCCGGCCATGACACCCATCTGCACCTTGACTGCGCCCAGCGCCTTGCCCCAGTCGCGGTAGGCCGCCACCAGCCGCGCGGCTGCCATCCCGCCGCGGTGCTCGGGCGCAACGAACAGGGCCAGGTCGCAGGCCACGCTGTCCGGGCTGAAGTAGTGCGGCACGGCCATGGCCACCAGCCCGCCGATCACCTGGCCGTCACGCTCGGCCACGCCAGCAAACCCGGCCGGGCTGTCGATCGCGTAGCGCACTGCTGCGGCCAGCTTGTCGGCGTCGAATCGCATGGCGCGGAAGTTGGGGCTCTCGGCGTGCATCAGACGGCCGAGCTCGACCATGCGCGGGATGTCGTCGGGGGTGGCGTCGCGGATCATGCGCATCACCCGGGGTTGGCCGACACGCGGCGCACGACAGCCAACACCGTCCAGGGGTAGCTCTGCGGCTGGCTGATCTCCACCTCGCCGGCGTCCACCGACCAGCCGAAGTCGCTGATGTCCTTCCAGCCGCTGAAGGCGGTCACGGCCGAGTCCAGAACATCCTCGCCGAACTCGCGGAACGCCAGCGGCTGGCCGTTGACGTTGCAGCCGATCGTGTCCTTGAACAGCACCTTGGTCTGCCCGGTCATCACCCGCTTGCCGGCAGCCGCGCCCATGCCGGTGCCGAACTCGGGCGGCAGCAGGCGGATCAGCGGTGTGAAGCGCGCGCCGACCGTGACAGTGGCCGCCGACCGCGGCAGCGTGATCTCGCCGCCGGCCGTGACAGTGAAGTTGCCCAGGTCCACACCATCAGCCACCGCCGACACCGTGACGCCGGCCAGGTGCCCCAGGCCCGTCACCGTCGCGCTGCCGGGCGTCTTGGTGACGCGGCAGTCCTGATAGCCGTCCCAGTTCATGCGCTCGACGTAGCGCTTCGTCATGCCGTTGATGGTGCGGCGCACGATCATGTAGGTCTTGTCCTCGCCGCCCTCGGGGATGGTGGCCATCGACTCCACCACACCGCCGGCGGCCGGCGTGCACAGCGTGAACGCCCGCACCGCCTGCTCGCGAGAGACCGTCACGGCCAGGTAGGTGCCGTCCGTCTTCTGCACCCACTGCACGCGCTCCGGGCTCTGCTGGTAGCTGATCTGCTCGACACCGCCGGAGACCAGGTGCTCGCTGAAGGTGCTGGCCTCGCCGCTGCGGTAGCCGCCCACCTCGATCGCATAGCCCAGGGTGCGCAGCGCCGACAGCCCGCGCTGGGCGTAGTACAGGTCATCGTCGATCTGCTCCGGCCGGACCTTGGCGCTGCCAACCTTGGCCTGCGGCGTGGCGCGCACGTTGGTGGGGGTGATCGGCTTCTCGATGCCGCCGCTCAGAATCCACTCGCCGCCGTAGGTCAGCACGACCAGGTCCCGGTTGCTCGAGAGGAACTGCACCGGGTTCACCTCGTCGCTGCTCAGCTCGAAGCTGTAGCTGTCGTCGTCCAGCACGCCCTTGGTGAAGTCTGAATACAGCCCGGCCCGGCTGCCCCAGATCGTCTGCGGGAAGCGCGACGAGCCGCCGGTCACCAGGCGCTGCTGGTGCAGCGTGGCCGATGCGGGGTAGCCGTCCTGCGCATTCCAGACCGCCGACTCCAGCGTCCAGGCGTCGGCCTCGGCCGCAGTGGTGGATGTCAGCGCCGACTCGATCCGCGCCGAGACTTGGGTCGCCGAGGTGTAGCCGGTGATCTTGAGCAGGCCGCCGGTGAGGGTCACGTAGTGGCCCACGTCGTCGCTGCGCCAGCCGTCTGCGGCCAGGGTCAGCGTGGTCGACTTGCCGACCGGGTCCTTGTCGGTAGGCGTGCACGTGGTCTGCGGCGATGCCGTCAGCACCCACTCGCTGGCTGTCAGGGTCACGCTGCCGAAGGTGCTGGTGACCGTGACGTTCACCTGCGTCGTGCTGGTGAAGCCGGTGATGGTGGCCTCGCCGCCGTTGTGCTGGATGGTGCGGCCGACGTCGGATGCCAGGAACGCGGCCGCCGCTGCAGTTGCCGTGGTGCTGCCGGACACGGCGCCCAGCGTGATCGCAGTCGCCTGCCGCCGGCCAATCGCATCGAACGGGGCCGGGTCGAACGGGGCCGGCTCGATCACCCAGCGCGTGTCAGAGAAGCGGCGCAGCCGGTAGATCGGCAGTGTTCCCAGCGCCAGGAACATGGTGTCGGCGCCCTGGGTGAAGTCGACGTTGAAGATCGTCGCCGTGGTGTACGGCGTGGCGATCTCATAGATGGCGCCCAGCAGCGCGCCCTCTTTCCAGAACCGCGCATAGCCGTCGCCCATCTCGATCACGTAGGCGTTGTCCTGGTCGCGCACGAATGGCACCAGGCGGGTCAGCTTGCTGCTGTCCTTCACTTCGCCGAGGTAGTCGGTGCCAGGACGCCCGCGCACGCCGCCGTGCTGCATCACCACCACGTCGCGGGCCTGCTTCAGGCTGTCGGCGTACTTGGCCAGGTCGGGCCGGCCATACAGGCGCGGCGACAGTTCGCCGCCCGAGAAGTTTGTTGAAAGAATATCCATTCTCATGGCGCGACCTTGGCGGCGTACCGCTTGATGGCGTTGGTAACGGTCATGCGGTCAACACCAAGATCGCACGCGATGGCAGTGCGAGATTCGCCGGCATCGAGGCGCCGCAGTATGACCGCCCGGACGGGCGGCACGTGGCCAGGTACACAACAAGCCTCTTGTTCATGGGTCAGTACCGCACGTCGGTGAACGGGCTGTCGCCCCACTCTTCGGGCTCGTTGTCCTGCCCGGCGATGCTCTTGGCCTCGCGCAGCATCTGGTCGGCCTCCTGCCGCTTCAGCTGCGCCAGGCTGGCGCTCTGCGTGATCGGGTAGGCCAGCCGCGCCTGCAGCTCGGCGCAGGCCAGATCGCACAGCAGCGAATCCCACAGGGCCGGATCCTCGTTGCGCCACACGTAGACCAGGTACAGCGTGGCCGTGTCAGCGTAGATCTTTCGGCCCTCGAGCTCGAAGTTCGGTCGCTCGCCGCGCTGGCCCACCTGCAGGTTGCGCAGCCAGTCGCCTGGCAGCACGAAGGAATAGCCCCAGTCGAAGGTGGGCGCCGTCGCCTCGGGCGCCAGGATCAGCCGCTTGCGGGCACAGGGCCATGCGTGCTTGCGCAGCAGGTAGTCGCGCACCTGCGGCCAGATGTTGCCGCACAGTCGGGCCCGCTTGCCCTCGCTCAGCGAGAACGACGCGATGGGATCGTCGCCCAGCTGCTGCAGGGCATTCGAGCAAAGCGAGATAGCACTGCTGCTCATGTCGTCCTCGGGTCCAGAAACAGAAAGAGGGAGCCCTCTCGGGCCCCCTCCGTTTTGCCGGTGCTACCCGTTCACCGGCGGGCGATGCGCGTCAGGCGGCGACGTACAGCACGGTGACGCGGATGTCGGCGTCGTCGGTCGGGTTCGCGCCGGTCAGGGTGAAGTACGGCTCGGTGGGTGCCGAGGTCACGTACTCGGCACCGGCCGCCACCAGTGCGCCGCTGGCGTTGAACACCGAGGCGGCGGAGGCAACCGCCAGCGCAGCAACGATGCCGTCGGCATCCACCGCGGTGCCCGTGCCATCGCTGGTCCAGGCCCGCAGGCCAACGTCCAGCGTGACCGACGCGCCCATCGCGGCGTTCGACACATACGCACCGAGGATGCGCGAGCCGGCCGGGATGATGTCGCGGTTGCCGCAGGTGTCGTTCTGCGCCCAGGCCGCGGTGTCCGGCCCGGTGATGACGCTGGCGCGAACTTCGCCGGACGAGGCGGCGCGGATCTTGCCGCCAGTCGTGGCGAGGCGCGTGGCCTCGCGGGAGCTGATCTCGGCCATGCCGAGCACACTGCCGGTGCGGGCCATGAGCCCGAACAGCAGGTCATTGACGCGCTCTCCGATGGCCCGGGCAGCGCCCGGGATCAGCAGCACGGCGATGATGGCGGCAGCAGCGAGCAGCAGCGGCATCAGGATGGTGAAGGTCTTCATGGTGGTGAACTCCAGATGGTTTCGGTTGGTGGCGTCAGATCACTGGTAGGCGATCTCGACCACGCCCTTCTCGTCCTGGCGGCCAGCCGCCATCGAGCAGTTGATGGTGGTCTGCCACAGGTTCTTCTTGTCCGGCCGGCGATCGACGCGGCCCTCGACGTAGCCGTCGCCCAGGTGGATCGCCGACTTGGCCCAGGCCACCGTGTAGTAGGTGGACGAGCTCACCGGATCGATGCCCTCGAAGGGGATCCAGGTGAAGCCCAGCCAGTTGCCGACCACGTCACCTTCCTGCAGGAACTTGTTGGCCAGGTAGTCGGCGCTGGTCAGCGTGGTGTCGGACATGATGTCCTCGACCATGTCGGCCGTGTAGGCCATGTACAGCTCTTCGTCGTTGTGCTTGTCTTTCTCGTTGGCGCGGAACAGCTTGCGGGTCTGGATGATCTTGGCCTTGGTCATGCCGGTGCCGCCGTGCGCGATCTTCTGGCCGGCGGGCAGCGCGGTGCTGGAGCCGTCCTTCAGCAGCTGGCTGTCGCGGCAGGCCCGATAGATCAGGTTGTCGATCTTGCGGTTGCGCTTGCCGATCAGGGTCTTGGCGTAGTGGCCGCCGGTCACCGGGTTGACCAGCATCTTCGGGATGTCGGCGCGGTCCAGCGGCAGGGCGTCGAAGAAGTCCTTCATGGTCACCACGCGGGCCGTGTGCGTGATGTCGCTGAAGACCGTGTCGCCGTGGCGCACGTTGTCGGCCGGCAGGTCGCCGGTCGGGTCGATGTTGTTGATGGTGAACGATTCGCCGGTGATGGTCCCGCGGTCGGTCACGGCCATGCGCAGACGGCTGTCCATCTGGGCGGCAAGCATGCGCAGCGAGGAGTCGAACTGCTGCACGAAGTTCTGGGTGATCGTGTCGGACATGGTGTCCTGCTCCTAAAGTCGAAGGGTGGTCCGGCTTTCGGGTGATCCGCCACAGCGGGCCGCTGGTCTACGTGCTGCGCGCCCTGCCTTGTCGGGCGCCGCTGCGGGCTCTGCAGGTGATCCGCGCGCCAATGCGGGCCTGATGGGGGGGGAGTGTTCTCCGGTGGCGCGGCGCGAATCCGCGCCGATTCCGGCCCAGAAACGACAAAGCCGCCCGAAGGCGGCCTCGTTGCTGCGCCTGGTGGCGTCAGAGCGGCGCCTTGCCGGCCACCCTCTCATAGTGCTGGCGCACCGCAGCGCTGACCCGCTGATGGTCGGCATGCTTGGGATTGCGATAGGCCTCGCTGGCGATCATCTGCTCCACGGTCTGCGCAGCCTGGCCGCCGCCGCCATCGCTCGGCGGCCGGTCCTCGCGCAGCTGGGCGCCGAAATGCGACATGGCGCGCAGGAACGCCGGATTCGTGCCCAGCTCGCGCGTCGCCTCGACCAGGTCCTTCGGCAGTGCACGAAGCGCCCGGCTGGCGTTGTCGATGCCCATGTCCATGTCGGCCGGCTGCGTCCACACCTTCTGCAGCTCGGCCCGGGCCTGGGCCGCCGTCATGGCCGCGGCGCCTTCCATCAGGTCGGGCGCGGCCTTCAGGTAGCTGGACATCATCCACTTGAACTGCTCGCCGGTGATGCCCTTGGTCAGGGCCTCTTCCTTGAACGCGGTCACCCGGTCTTCCTTCAGCGCGAAGTCCTTCAGGTCCTCGGGCATCTCGAAGGCGTACTCGGCGGGCGACTTGGGCGGCAGGTCGCCAGCACCCAGGCGCTTCTCCAGGTGGTCGCGGTGCTCGAGGGCCTTGGCCAGCGACGCGGCCGGATCCAGCTTATCGCCATCCTTGACGTGGAACTTCTCCGGCACCTTGCCCAGCAGGGCGGCGAACGGGTCAGCCGGAGGGTCGCCCGGCTTGGCGCCATCGGCCACCGGCGCGGTGGGGTCGCCGTGGATCAGGCTCTCGGGCGCCGCAGGTGCGGCAGCGGGTGCGGCTGCAGGAGCTGCCGAGGTGGCGGCCGGCGGCGTGGGCGCAGCGGCTGCTGGGGCAGCGGCTGGCGTAGCGGCCGGTGCGGGTGCTTCGATGGTGGCGGCTTCGCTCATGTGGGCGTGTCCTCGTCTTGCGGGTTGATGGGCCGATCGCCGTTGGCTTTGGCGATCTGGTTCAGGATGTAGCCCAGCACCTGGGCCTGGGCTGCGCTTGTGAAAGTCTTCAGCACCGCATCGACGCCGCCATTCGTCGTCACGCGGACGATGCCGAACCTGGCGTGCAGGTCCTCGAGGATGGCCGCGCCGCGCTGGTCGGCCTCGAAGATGTCGCGGTACAGCGCGGGCAGGCGGTCTTGGTCTGTCAAGCGATTGCGTCCTTCAGGGTGTGCGCGCCCATCCTCACCTATGGGGGGTGGGATCAGCGCTCGAACGGCGGTTCGACCCACACCGCGCCCCAGCTTTGGCTGCGGCCCACGCTGACATCGGTCTTGGTGTTGGTCTGCACATGCAGCTTGCCGCTCACCAGCACGCGCAGGCGGTCGCGCCAGTCCAGCGTGCAGACGGTGTGGGTCTGCATGTAGCTGGGCGCCCAGCCCTCCAGGTCTTCCGGGATCTCCACGCGGCGAGCCGGGAACAGGCGCGACAGCAGGCGCCGCCACAGGGGGCGCGTGTCGGTGGCGTAGTAGGCGCCGTGGTTCAGGTCGTTCATGTCGGGTGTCACCTCTGGGGATGGGTTCAGGCCGGGCGCTTCTGCAGCGCCGCCTTGACTTCGGCGTGCGTCATGTTCGGCAGCAGGGCCTTGGCCATCTCGGGGTCGGCAACCAGCCGAGCCTTCACCCGCGCCACGCCATCGGCCACCCACTGCACGGCCGGCGGGCAGTGCCCGTGCCCGTGCTCGATGTTCGGGCGCCCGCAGAGCTTGCAGGGGCCGCCGATGGCGAGGGTGTTCATGGTCAGCCGCCCAGGACGTGCTGCAGCATGGCCTTGGCCTGCGGCGCCGACAGCAGGTTGGTGCCGGTGCGGCCGGGCTGGCCGGGCGTGCCGTCCGGGTAGACATCGGCGGGCACCGGCCAGGTCAGGAAGCGATCCACCAGCTCGGCGGGCACTTCGCTCGCTGCCGCGTTCGTCGGCTTGGACAGGTCAGCTACTCGCTCGGCGATAGCGCCGATCAGGTTGGCCGGGGATTCACCCTCCACGACGGTGGTGGCAGTGATGCGCAGAAGGGCATCACGGATGCCACGGCGGTATTCAGTGTTCATATGGTTCACCTATGGGGGGATGGGGTCAGGCGGGCTTGAAGGCCGCAATGCGTGCGCCCAGGATCTCCGAGTACTGCCACATGACCTCGCACTGCTCACGCAGGCGGTTCTGCTCGGCGAAATCCAGCGTCGGGAAGATGCTGCCGTTGCCGATGAACTGGCTGAGGGCGGTGGCCTTCTTGTCGAGCTCGTCCTTCTCGTCAACGACGCGCTGCTGGTGAGGCGCGAGGGTTGATGCGGCCACGTTGCTGGGCTTGCCCAGGTCTGCCACGCGATCGGCGATGACCTGACGCAGCTTCTCTGGCGACTCGCCCTCCAGCACGCTGGTGGCGGCAACGCGGGCGACGGCGTCAGCGATGGCGCGGCGGTATTCGGTGTTCATGGGGTTCCTTTCAGGGTTGGGGAATGGGTGGGCGGGTTGTCGGTTCAGACACTTAGCTGCGGCGGGTTGCTTCAGCGACCTGGCAGACCTTCCCGTAACTTGGGCACCAGCAGGGGATGGGATCAGGCGTACAGCGGTTCATTGCTGCGGGGCGCCACCCAGCAGCCCCAGCGGA
>ERZ724509.1002-NODE-1002-length-11056-cov-4.343514_pt1 | contig 11056 bp, 11 predicted proteins | sample MGYA00376042_ERZ724509 | MGnify/ENA primary metagenome ERZ724509 (study PRJEB28724, sample SAMN07190887) | wastewater metagenome | isolation source: effluent of sewage treatment plant in Hong Hong | place: USA: Christiansburg, Virginia | collected 2016-03-01 ...
ATTGTCTAAATTATTCGCCTAAACCAGTTGCTCCCCAGAAAATGGATGTGACCCAGTTTAAGGTTATAAAAGATAAATACATTAATTAAGATTGGAGCACTTTTTCTTTCGGACAACAAAAAATATTATTGCCAAAGCTTTTTTGAACACTAGAAATTTCAAAATATCCTTTCATTTCATCAATATTATAAAAAACATATTCCAGATTTTCAAAAAAAGGATTGAGCTGAATTGCCATCTCTTCATCCAACACCTCTAATAAAATAATTGGTCGGAGTTGCTTCAGTAAATCACCCATGCCTAATAAAACCGACACTTCATGCCTTTCAACATCCAACTTCATTAGAATATTTTTCCCAATATAATTTACATTCAGAATGCTATCTAAACGCTTACAACAAACTAGATAAGAATTGGGATTTTGTAGCTTAGTAACGTGGGCCGTATATTCATTACTTCCACCTTCTTCCATCAAAAAAATTTCTCCCACCGTATCACTCAATGCGATGTTATGAAGATGAATATCAAATGTATTGATTTGTACATTAGATTGCAGTTTATCAAACGTTCGTTTTACTGGTTCAAACGCGTGCACTTCTGCATTAGAATTTAAAGCAGAAGCAATTAAACTATATGTTCCCGTGTTGGCTCCAATATCAAGAATCAAATCACTTTGTTTGGCATATTTAATCCATAAATCAATTGAATACCTTTCGCAGGCGCCGACACCTTTCCAAAAATGATCCGACTCCATTGCAAAACCACTTCCATAATGTTTCATCAAAAAGGAATGTTCTTTATCGACAGAAACCTTAAAATTTCCTTTAAAATATAAATGTCTAAAAATGGATTCCTTAGGAAGGTAAAAAAAACGAATCATGGAAAACAATTCGCACTTTAAGGGCACAAATCCATATACTCCTAACATCATTTTTTTCAACCAAGGTTCCATTTTATGCATCATTAAAAATACGTCACTAATTCTTTTTAAATATTATTTTCCTCTTTAATCCGCTGATAAATCGACAACAATACTTTTTCTTGTTCGTTCCAATTTATTTCTTTCGCTGCATGGCTTAGATTTTCTTTCCATGCAGCATATTCTGTAGGATTGTCGTAGATCCATTGTATACGATCAGCTATATGTTTCGGCTCATAAGATTCAACGAAGGTGCCTATGCCATACAAATTCATAATACGTTCCACTTCTTGCAATCTAGAAGCTAAGACAGGTACACCCGCATGTACGTAATCAAATACCTTATTCGGGAAACTATAAATGTAATTTTCACTGATGGGTTTATCAACGGTTAAGCCCAAATGTGCTTGCATGGTATACTGCTTTAATATATGATGTGGTACTTTAGGAATAAAGCGTACACGGCTTTCTAAAGCGTGTTCTTTCACTAGTGCTTTTAATACATCAATTACATCTCCACTACCGACAAATAACAATAAAAAACGTTCGTCGAGGTATTGCATTGCTAAAGTCAATTCTTCTGTACCGCGTTCTACATTGATACCTGTGCCTTGATAAATCAATATAAACTTATTCTCAATATCCTTTAATTTATACTTCGAGTCTAACAGTGTTTCTTGAAGAATCGGTACGTTCATCACCACTTCTACGGGTTGTTTAAACTCGTTTACAAACAAACTTCGTTTCGCAAAGTTATCGGTGTAGATATAAGTTAATTTGGGAAATATCCAATTTTCAATGGACTTCCATATCTTCTGTATGCGTGGCCTTTTAATCAATTCAGGTACGCCTGTAAAATATTCGTGGTTATCATAAGCCAATGGAACACCTTTTATTTTCGATACCAAATAATTAGGTAATAGTGTATCTAAATCGTTTGCTAGTAAAATATCTGCTTTATGAAACAGTACATAGAAAAATAAATACAGATTATATTGGGCATAAAACAAAGGTCCCTTTTCAAACCACAAATGAAATCGATGTGTTTTATATGGACGTTCATCCATCGGCATGCTGTCGTTTTTCTTTCTTCCTACCAATAAAATTTCGTACCCATTTTCATGCAAACTATTACAAATTTTAAATACCCGTTGATCGGTTATTAAGTCTGTTGTTACAGAAACGGTAATTTTTATTTTTTTTATACTGGACATTATACGCGTTTAAAGAATCGGAACCAAAATGGAAGATTGTATTTTAATACAAGAACGAATTCTTCGTCTTGGGCCCCAAAATTTTTATTAAAATCAGCAATAACGGGTAAATTAGACCCTCCGAAATGCACTCGCAATAAAGAATCGTTTACATATGCTTTTTCAACAATTTTAAATAATACATAATGCAAGAGACTGTGTTGACGTGCTACTTCATTGCTAAAGCAAGCTACTAAATACATTTTACCTTTGGCATAAATATAAAATTGTCCGCAGGTAAATGTCCCAGTTCCATCTTTTATTCCGTCAATAAAACCATAGCCTTCTTGTATCGATTTTTGTGCAAGTACTTCTAATAACTTATAATCTTTATTTTTATAAGGTTTCCCTTTTTCTAACAACTCTTTTTTTAGTGCTGCAATAAAAATAGGTATGGGTACCGAAGTAAGTGTAGTTAATTGGGAAGCTTCAGCTTTGCGAATGTTTCTTCCCCAAACTTTGGTGGGGAAACGCACGCCCTCTTTTAATTCTAATAATTGGTGACGTCTATGTTTAATGTTTAAAGATACATCTTTGATTAAGCGTTCATCGGTTGTGTAACAGAGATAATCAAATGTATCATTCAATCGATTCAATTCAACTGCAATTTCCTCTTCAAAACGTGCATCACCATACACAGCAATTTTCTGAACAAAATTAGGAAAATCAGAAAATGACCAAGCCAGTTTTTTATTTCCAAATATTGGGAACACAGCTGCATAATCATCTGCAACAATGGCAGACCAATTGGGACAAACAACATTCAACCAAGATGAACGTAAGTATACGTCTGCATTGGAATCTGCTACGATACAGGCATCCCACTTTTTAAAATCTAGGTCTTGATGTTGTATATATTGTATCAAAATTACTTGTTTTGAAGATCTGAGTAACGCGCAAATATGCACGTATCTTTTACAGATGCGATAAAAGCATCGAGGGTTTGCAAGGAGTATTCACTTTGTGCTTTAGGATGTCCGATTACAACCATTGTATCGTTGTTCTTCAAAACACGCATATCAAACTCATTCTGTAATAAACTGGCGAAATAACCATCGCAACTCAATGCTTGCTGTGTATACGAAGTGAGTAATGCTTTTTTTGTACTCTTTTGTGCCATTGGTACGCCATCGCCCATCCCTTTGTGGAAAGAACGATTTAATCTACCGCGAACGTATAAATTCCAAAAGAATAAGGGAGATAATTTTACAGAAGAAATCGGCAACTCCAGAAAAGAACCAACTGAATTTTCTCTCAAAGGATCTTCTTCAAACATCCACTGATCTAGAGCAGGCGCAGTGCTGAAGTCAAACTGAACTTGTTCTGCTTGTATGCATCCTTTTTCATACACCGTACTTTCAATCCAAACGCCTAATTTCTTAAAGATATTGTTCAATGTATTCCAAGGAGGTAAACACCAACCTCCTGCTCTAAATGCGATTGGCGCTACACTCGTTACTTCTTTGGTAATCGCATAATATCGTGTTACGATATCTATAATTTGCACATCCGAAAATTGATCCAAACGATATCGATCCGTTTTCATTTGCCACGTTTTCCCATCATAAAAACTATCTTCCCAATGGGGATGAATATGTAATTGGCAATCATGCCCAGCAGCTACCAATTGCTTGATTTGAGAAAAAACCTGTTTCCGTTCATAATCAACAGATGGATAGCGTTTTGAATATTTTTCAAGTGCTAGTAAATAACCACTATCTATAAAAAAATTAAGATAAATACCCTGTTTCGCAGCAATTTCAAGTAAGCGATTTGTAGGCTCAATGATACAATTACCAGCGGTGCCTGTATTGGCCCCGAAGTACAATTCATAATCGAACGACAAATAGACTTTCATGTACGTATTGATTCTTGTAGAAAACAGATATTATCGGTAAATTTATACATACTAGCTTACACACCCAAATAGATACCCAACCATCTTTCTCTATCAAGGAAAAAAAGTATGCGTTTAGAACAAGATACTCCATTTGAAGATTCCTCAAGAGATGAGCTTATTCAGCGTGTAAAGGACTTGCAGCTTATAAATGCAAACCAACGACCTGAAAAAATACTTCAAGAAGCATTCGAAAAAATAAACCTATTGGTCATGACAATTGACCAAGACGGAGTGATTGTATTTACAAATGAAGCTTTTATTGAGGTAATTGGTTGGGAGAGAGATACGATACTAGGCCAAAACTGGAAAGATTTTTTAGAAACGGGTGCCGACAATACGAAGGATGCCCACATATATACCTTAATCAAAAAACAAGGTTTCGTTGATCAGCTAAAACGAAAATTCCTTTCAAAAGAAGGCGATTATAGAACCATAAAATTCAATGTTGTTATTCACCATCCGATAGATAACGACAAACATCTAACGACTCTTATTGGCGAAGATATTACCGATAAGAAAAAAGTTATTCGTGCGCTTAAAGATAGCAATGAACAATTACAAGATTTATTTGAAAATGCGAATGATTTAATTCAGGTTTTTGATTTAGAAGGAAGAATACAATTTGTAAATAGAGCTTGGAAAGAGACGCTTCAATATTCGGATGAAGAAATTTTAAAATTAAACTTTCGAGACATCATTGCTCATGATCATGTTGAAGAGACACTTGAGCATTTAAACAAAATTCTTGAAAGCAAAAAAGATGATAAATTTGAAAGTGTTTTCACCAGTAAATACGGGCGTAACATTCAGGTAATTTGCAGTGTTAACGTTCGCTACGAAAAAGAGAAGGCTGTTTCTTTTAGAGGCATCTTCCACGACAATACGGAGCATCTGCGTGCAGAACGTGCGCAAAATTTATATTATAAAATTTCGAATCTTGCTATAAATAGCGATAAGCTTGATTCTTTATTAGACAACATACACAAAGAACTGCGCACCTTAATTGCAGTAAATAATTTTCATGTTGCGCTGTATGATCGCGATCACAATTATTTAAATTTCCCCTATTACGTTGATGAAAATATAGGCCCAAAGCCTATAAGCATGAAGCGTATCGTTGGTAAGGGTTTAACAGAATACTCTCTTTTCAACGACGGTCCAACGTTCTTGTACGAAGAAGACATACAAAGATTATCGGATGAAGGTAAAATTGAATTATTAGGTCCTATTCCAAAAATATGGTTGGGCGTGCCTTTACGCCTAGAAAACAGAACTATTGGGGTTATCTGTGTAAAAAGTCACAGCGACAGAAACAAATACAAACGAAGACATGTTGAGCTATTAGACTTTATATCTGGTCAAATAGCTTTGGTTATTGAACGTAAACGCAATGAAGAAAAAATCATTGACCAAACGGCACGTTTAAATGCAATCTTTGAAAGTAGTTCTCACTTAATATGGTCGGTAAACAGAAGACGTGGACTTACTTCTTTCAACCAAAATTATGCAAATGCCATATTTAGAAAATATCAAAAATATCCTTCAATCTATGATGAAGGAGAATCAAAAGAAATCTTAATTCTATCCGATTCGAATTACCATGAATCCATTGATGAAAAATATCGATTGGCTTTTAATGGTGAAGCGCAACATTTTGAAGCCTGCAATACCATTCAAAATGGCGAGGTATTCTGGAGAGAAACCTTTTTAAATCCAATTTTCTTACCAGATGGCAGAATAGCGGAGGTATCAGGTATCTCGCACGATATTACTGAAAAGAAACAATGGGAGTTAACCATACAAGAAAGCGAAGAAAAATTTAGAAATATTTTTGAATCGTTTCAAGATATTTATTACCGTACCGATTTGCAAGGAAACATTACTATGATTTCGCCATCAGGATGTGAAATTACGGGTTATAAGCAAGAAGAAATTATTGGGAAACATATTGGTGATTTTTTCACTACAGACAGACATCAAGTAAATTTAATTCGAGAAGTTTTAAAAACAGGTCAAGTAAAAAATTACGAAACCAAAGTTAGCATTAAAGATGGCGCCGCTTTACAATGTATATCAAACATACGTTTGATATACAATAAAGATGGCAAACCCGTTGGTGTTGATGGCGTAGCCAGAGATATTACGTATTTAAAAAAGGCAACTGCCGATTTACTTCAAGCGAAAGAAATTGCAGAGAAATCTTTAAAAGTAAAAGAGAATTTTTTAGCGAACATGAGTCATGAAATCAGAACTCCGATGAATGGTGTCATTGGTATGATTGATTTATTAAACGAAACACCCTTACTAGAAGAACAACGCAAATACGTTCAAACGATTAAGAAGTCTTCTGAAACATTATTAGATATTTTAAATGACATTTTAGATCTTTCAAAAATTGAAGCTGGTAAAATGCAATTACGCCTCGCTCCTATAACCATAGAGCAAACAGTTGAAAAATTGTATGCGTTGTTTTACCAACAAGCCAGTCTTAAAAAAATCGATTTGTTGTATAGCATTGATTCTAATGTGCCAAAAATAATTTTGGGTGATGAAACACGGTTATTGCAAATCCTTTCGAATCTAACATCGAATGCAATAAAATTTACCGAAAAAGGATCCGTTCGCATACAAATTTCATTAGACCACAAAAAAGATCAGTTAAATAAAATACGAGTAAACATTACAGATACAGGTATTGGTATTCCAGCAGATAAACTAAATATCCTTTTTGGCAACTTCAATCAAGTTGATAATTCATCATCGAAATCCTATGGTGGTACTGGATTGGGTTTAGCCATTTCAAAAGAATTAAGTAAGTTAATGAATGGTGAAATTGGTGTACAAACACAGTCTGGTGTAGGAAGTACTTTTTGGTTTACGTTTGAAGCAACCGATAGCAAGCTAACTATTGACAGGGCGAAACCAGAAGTACGTACCGTTATTGCGAACGAAAAGCCAATCAAAAACTTTCCAAAAATTTTATTGGTAGATGACAATGCCATCAACTTATTTGTAGCTTCCGAAATACTTAGAAAAGCAGGCTGCGAAATTGATACTGCAGGAAATGGTTTGGAAGCGATTCAAAAAGCAAAGGAGCATTCCTATAAAATTATTTTCATGGATATTCAAATGCCACAAATGGATGGCATGGAAGCAACTGCTGAGATTCGAAAATTAAATCTAGCAATCGTACCACCCATCATTGCAATGACCGCTTATTCCATGAAGGAAGATAAAGAGCGGTTTATGTTAAATGGAATGGATGACTATATTGCTAAGCCCATAAAAGCTGAAATGCTTATTTCAAAAGTAAAACATTGGATTCAATTAAATGCAGATGATACGCTAGAAGACAGCGATGAGATAAGTGCAGATAATGCATTTCCAGCGCATTCCATTATAGATTTTGACGTTTATTCAAAACTTAAAGATTTATCGGGTGCAGAAATACTGCAGCAGATATACAAAGAGTTTGAAAATGAGTCACTTGAACAAATTGTGGATTGTAAAAAATACCTAAGTATGGGTGACATTCATAATATTTTAAATAAATTGCACACATTAAAGGGCGTAGCTGGAACTTTAGGAGTAATTGAACTAGAAAATTTATCTAGATCTATTGAAGCAAAACTAAAATTTGGATATTATCCCGAACTTAAAGACGATTTAGAAGAACTTTCAGAAGCTCATAGTCGTTTCGTTAATCAATACACTTTTATACTAAATTCTTATTAAAAATGAGCGCAAAAAAAGTATTAGTTGCTGAAGACAGTTCGGTTATTCAAAACCTAACGAAGAAGATATTACAATTTCAAAATTACGAAATAACGGCAGTTAAAAATGGCAAAGAAGTAATGAAGGAACTGGAAAAAGGTTCATTTGATATTATTTTGATGGACATCAACATGCCGCAAATGGATGGAATGACTTGCGCAAAAGAAATCAGAAAACTTTCTGATACTACCAAAGCAGCCATTCCTATTATTGCCATCACTGGAAATGCGAAAAACTATTCAGATGAAGATTTCAAATCTGCTGGTATCAATGCCTATTTACAAAAGCCTTTAGATTTTGATCGATTGGTTGAAATTGTTAAAGAATATACGGCTTAAATTAGAGCATGGAAGTTAAATACACTACTCAGTTTTTAAGCAAGCTTGAAGATATCTTTTCAGAGTCGGATTATATGTTGCGTTATGAAAAAGGCAACTTCCAATCGGGTTACTGCTTGCTAAGAGAAACGCACGTTGCAATTGTAAATAAGTATTATCCATTAGAAGGTAAGGTCAATTCATTAATAGAAATATTAAAACAAATTGAATTGAATACAGATAAAATGACGGATAAAAATAAAAAGATGTATTTAGACATCCATAAATCATAAGGTGTTAAAAGCAATATTTTTAGGAACCGGAACCTCGCAAGGCATCCCTGTGATTGCCTGCGAATGCGCAGTATGCAAATCGTTTGATTATCGCGATAAGCGACTACGCACATCTATATATATTGAAACAGACCTCGTTAAATTGGTTATCGATACAGGGCCTGATTTTAGACAACAGATCTTACGAGAACGGATAAAAGAATTGGATGCAGTACTTTTTACGCACGAGCATAAAGATCACATTGCAGGTTTAGATGATGTAAGAGGTTTTAACTTTGTACAAAAACGCGACATGCCCGTATTTGCACGAAAAAATGTTATCGATGCTTTACACAGAGAGTTTTCATATATTTTTTCGGAAAATAAATATCCAGGTATTCCGCGCATTGAAATAACAGAATTAACCAATGAACCATTTGAAATAAACGGAGAACGCATTACTCCTATAGACGTGATGCATTACAAATTACCGGTATTTGGTTTTCGCATTCAAGATTTCACGTATATAACCGATGCCAATTATATTTCCGACCAAGAAATAGAAAAAATCAAAGGCTCCAAAATTTTGGTTTTAAATGCGCTTCAAAAAGAGCCGCATGTATCCCACTTCACCGTGGACCAAGCAATCGAAATTGTAAAAAAAATCAATCCAGAGAAAGCATACTTCATACACATGGGGCACCGTATGGGTAAACATGCTGACGTTGAAAAAGAACTTCCTCAAAATATTCATTTCGCTTACGACGGCTTGGTTGTGGAATTGTAAATACATCGTAGCACTTTATTATAAATACAATCAATTATTTATAATTTGTCTTTATTCTGCCCCCTGATCACTAACAACCGACCACTACTTTCTGTAAATGAAACTACACCTTTGGACCATTGGAAAAACGAACGATGCCTATTTAAAAGAAGGCTGTGATCAATACTTAAAGCGTCTTCCACATTACCTTCCCTTTGAATACATCGAAATACCTGAACCTAAAAACACAAAGCTCAGTAGCGATGTATTGAAAAAAGAAGAAGAGAAAATACTATTAAGTCGTCTTCAAGATTCCGATCAATTAATTTTGTTAGATGAAAAAGGGAGTGAATTTACTTCAGCAGAATTTAGTCAATTCATTCAAAAGAAAATGAATACGGTTTCTGGCAATCTAATTTTTTTAATCGGTGGACCTTACGGATTTTCTGAAGCTATTTACAAAAGAGCCAATGGCAAAGTAGGCTTGTCAAAAATGACACTCTCCCATCAAATGGTACGCTTGTTTGCGCTCGAACAATTATATAGAGCTTGTACAATTATTAAAGGAGAAAAGTATCATCATTGATTTTTTTTGAAATTTTTAAAATGTTAAACACTCTATCTTAAAATTGAATTGAACATATTGTACAAATAACTTAAGAAAAATTAATAAAGTAAGTTAGAGCATCACGTTTATTTTAATTGAAAATGCCCAAGATATACATTGGGGATATTAAACATTCCAAAATCTTTATTAAAAAAATACATATACGTTTCAATATTTAAATTCAATCCATATTTTTAGAATGCAATTGATTGCTTAAAAAATAATACTGAAATGCATTGTCAATTGCTATTTTTATTTCAAGGGGATGCCATGGCTTTTCAAGATAACGGAAAATCATACCCATGTTTATTGCGCGTTCAAATACCTCTAAATCAGAAAAAGCAGTTAAAATTATACGGATCATGCTAGGATATTTTTCTTTTACAGATTCTAAAAATTCTACACCTGTAATTTCAGGCATCCGTTGATCAGAAATCACAACTTGAATTTGAGGATTTTCAACTAATATTTCATTGGCTTGAGAAGCGTTATTAGCTATAAATACTAAATAATCTAATCTAAAAGATGCTTTAAATGAATTCAAATTATTTATCTCATCGTCAACATATAAAACTGCTATTTCATTCATAAAAAAACCCATAATAATTATAGTCAAATGTACAATACACAAATCAAACTTTAAAATTATGAAAGTAGATTTTGTCTAAGCATAAATTCTAACTGCGCATTTACGCGTACTAGATCTTTTGTTAAATCTGAGTTCTCTTTTCGAAGTGTATATAACTCAAACGCTTGATTGATGAACATTTTCAATTCTTCTTCGTCCCAAGGTTTATTGATATATCTGTAAATTTGCCCTTTATTAACTGCATCTATCAATGCCTGCATATCTGTATAGCCAGTTAATAGAATTAGGATAGGGTTTGGAAAATCTGGAATAATAGATTCTAAGAATTCTACACCTGTCATTTCAGGCATGCGTTGGTCTGTTAGTATAATTTCAATTTCAATACTTTCTAGAATTTTCCGACCCTCAGCAGCTGATTCTGCAGTATGCACATCATACAATTTTCTGAAATTTGCTTTAAATGCTACCAAATTATTGATTTCGTCATCAATATACAGAACCTTAATTTTTTTATCCACCATAGCTTTCAATAAATTAACCTATTAGTATTCTTTGTACGAAATTAAATAATAAATGATAGGTCCTTATTAAAAATGATATTTAATTTAGGGAGAATATTTTATGCTAGATAACAAAAAGGCTACTATTTAACGTATAAG
>ERZ724509.1003-NODE-1003-length-11039-cov-4.515932_pt1 | contig 11039 bp, 12 predicted proteins | sample MGYA00376042_ERZ724509 | MGnify/ENA primary metagenome ERZ724509 (study PRJEB28724, sample SAMN07190887) | wastewater metagenome | isolation source: effluent of sewage treatment plant in Hong Hong | place: USA: Christiansburg, Virginia | collected 2016-03-01 ...
GTTTGCTTTTTTTGGTATTGTATACCGCTACTCTGTTTGGTTGCAAAGACCGCCAACTTGGATTTACTTCAAAAGGGGGGTAAGTTATTTAGTTACCGGAAAAGTATTCTCACATTTTTGGTTTGCTTCAAAAGAAACGATTGAAAACATTGCCTTCCAAAAATTTATTTATCCAAGAGGTAAATACCGTTGGATGGCGCACTTTATGATTGCCATCGGATGTACGTCTGCTTTTTTAATTACTATTCCATTAACATTTGGTTGGATCCATTTTACTATGGCACCCAACAGTATTTCTATATACGAAGCGCACTTTTTTGGTTTTAAAGTGATGGAATTTGAATTGGGTTCAATCATTGCCTTATTAACTTTTCATGCATTAAACTGGTCTTCATATTTAGTTATTTTCGGTTCCTTGTATTATCTACGACGCAGACTTACCAATCCTGGTTTGATTGCCACGCAAACATTTGAAGGTGATTTATTACCCCTCATATTATTAATTGCGATCTCTGCTACAGGTTTGGGATTAACGTATTCCTATCAATTTATGAAGGGCTTCGCATTTGACTTCTTAGCGGTGCTGCATGCTGTAACGGTTATTATGTTTTTAATCTGGGTTCCCTTTGGAAAGTTCTTTCACATCATTCAACGGCCTGCGCAGATTGGCGCCCACATCTACAAGAAGCAGGGTATGAAGCTTGGTATGGCTGTATGTGAGCATACGGGAGATGCCTTTGCTACGAAGTTGCACATCAACGATCTTAAAATTGTGACCAAAGAATTGGGTTTCAATTTTGATCGGCCAGACGGTACCTCGCATTTGGATTTAAGCCCCGAAGGCAAACGATCTCGTTTGGCAATGGCGCATTTGAAGGCAAGACAAGAAGGTGGAAATTTATTCGGATAATTTTTAAAAAAGACACACATGGCAAAATTACCTGTTTCTGAAGAAAACATTGTTACGGAATATGGACCGCATAAAAATTACAGTCCAAAAGACGGCTATGCGGGAAGAGACGAACCAGACGAGCTTGTAAAAACGCATTGCTGTTTTTGCGGCATGCAATGCGGCATTCAATTGTCTGTAAAGGATAATAAAGTAGTAGGCTTTGAACCTTGGATGGAATTTCCATTCAATGAAGGAAGATTGTGCCCGAAAGGCGTACAGCGTTATTTGCAAAACAATCACCCCGATCGGTTATTATCTCCCATCAAACGTGTGGAAGGGAAAGGATTTGAGTCGATTGCTTGGGACGAAGCGATGGATAAAACCGTTTCAGAGATCAAACGCATTCAAGCGACATATGGCAACGATGCTATGTCCATGCTTTCAGGTGTTTCGTTAACAAATGAAAAAAGTTATTTGGTTGGCAAGTTTGCACGTGTAGCACTTAAAACAAAGAACCTAGATTACAACGGACGCTTGTGCATGGTTAGTGCAGGTGCAGGTAATAAAAAAGCTTTTGGTTTGGATCGCGCATCCAATACCTATGCCGATTTAGAGTATGCTGAAGTAATTATTGTAGCGGGTGCAAATATCAGTGAAACGTTTCCAACCCTAACACACTGGATTTGGAAAGCACGCGATAGAGGTGCGAAATTAATTGTAATTGATCCGCGCATGATTCCCTTGGCACGTACGTCTGACATCCATTTAGATGTACGCCCGGGTACAGATTCTGCTTTGTACGGCGCAATGTTAAAGTACTTGGTAGATCACGACATGCTCGATCACGATTTTATAAACAATCATACTTCGGGTTTTCAAGATACCATTGATGCGGTAAAAGACTATACGCTCGAGTGGGCAGAAGAAGTTACGGGTATAAAAAAAGAAAAAATACAAGCTGCTGCGGAATTATGGGGCAGAGCGAAAACAAGCTTTTTACTTCATGCTCGTGGCATCGAACACCACTCAAAAGGGGTAGACAATGTGTTGGGCTGTATCAATTTGGTATTGGCTACCGGTAGACTTGGCAAACCCTATTGCGGTTATGCAACCATCACCGGACAAGGAAACGGGCAAGGCGGTAGAGAGCATGGTCACAAGTGCGATCAATTGCCGGGTAACAGAGATATTGAAAATCCAGAACATCGAAAATACATTTCAGAAGTTTGGGGCATCAATGAAAAAGATATGCCAGGCAAGGGTTTGTCTGCCTATGAAATCATTGAAGCGATACATCGAGGCGAAATTAAAGGATTGATTTCAATTTGCTTCAATCCCTTGGTGTCTTTACCAAACAGCAATTATGTAAGAGAAGCCTTAGAGAAATTAGAATTTTATGTGTGTATTGATTTCTTCTTAAATGAAACGGCTCGCCATGCAGATATTGTGTTAGCAGGTTCATTACAAGAAGAAGAAGAGGGTACAACCACTTCTGCAGAAGGACGTGTGATTCGTATTCGCCAAGCAGTTACGCCGCCAGGTGATGCCCGTACAGATACATCCATTATTTTGGAATTAGCAAAACGATTGGGTGCGGAAGATAAATTTACCTACGATAGTAGTGAAGCAATTTTTAATGAATTACGCGTAGCATCTAAGGGAGGTACAGCCGATTATTATGGTATAACCTATAAAAGAATTGAAGACGAAATGGGTGTTTTCTGGCCATGCCCAACGATAGGCCATCCGGGCACGCCGCGTTTGTGGGAAGACCGTAAATTTAAAACGCCAGATGGCAAAGCACATTTTAATCCTGCACCCTATAAACTTCCAGGAGAAGTAACCGATGAACAGTATCCGGTAATACTAACTACTGGGCGTGTTGTTTCTCAATATTTAAGTGGAACGCAAACGCGTAGAATTGGTAAATTAGTAGATCAATATCCAGAACCTTTGTTGGAAATACACCCAAGCTTGGCAAAAAAATATGGTATTCAACAACGTGAATTGGTCCGTGTATCGAGTCGTAGAGGTGAAGGGATTTTTCCTGCGAACATTGTAGAAACCATACGTGAGGATACCGTTTTTATACCCTATCATTGGTCGGGGAAAAAATCTGCAAATCAGTTAACACCCGGAACGTTAGATCCGATTTCAAAAATACCAGAATTTAAAGTATGTGCTTGTCATTTGGAACCATTGAAGGAAATTGCACCACCTTCAAAAGATTCCATGGCCTACGCAAGTATTTAAACGATATAAAGCATGACAAATCAAACCAACTTCAATAAGAATTTAGAATTTTTTGTAGATATGCAGCGTTGCATTGGCTGTAAGGCCTGTGAAATGGCCTGTGCAGAATGTGAAACGAATGGGCATGAATCTATGATTCACGTAAATTATGTGGATAGAGCCTCTACGGTGCAAACTACTGTACAAGTATGCATGCACTGCGAAGATCCGGTATGCGCGAATGTATGTCCTGCAGATGCCATTTCTAAAGATGAATACGGAATTGTGCATACGGCAAATACAGAGCGTTGCATTGGTTGTTCAAATTGCGTAATGGCTTGTCCGTTTGGTGTGCCGAAGAAAGAGGAAGCATTTGATTTGATGATGAAATGCAACATGTGCTACGACAGAACGAGTGTAGGTAAAAAACCAATGTGCGCAACGGTTTGTCCGAGTGGTGCCTTGTTCTTTGGTACGAGAGAAGAAATAAGAGAAATGCGTCCAAATAGTTCGCCTGTAAACTCTTTCTTATTTGGTCACGAAATTGTCAATACCAAAGTCAATATTATGATGCCGAAAGACAGTACCGAATTGAGAATCTTTTAATACAGCACTATGTCAAAAGAAGATAATTTAAATGAAAATTGGAAAAAAGATTTTCCAATACTGAAGCAACAAGCAACAAATGTGAGTCGTCGTGATTTTGCAAAGTTTTTGACGCTCGTTTCAGGAGGTTTGATGGTTGGTAGTGGATTGGTTGCTGTGAAAGCGCATCTTTACCCAAAAGAAGAACTCGAAGGCGATCATTTTGTTTGCAAGAAAGACGAAGTACCTTCAGGCGGTACACGTGCATTTGTAATTGAAGGAAGTACCATTCCCTACATTTTGGTTCATCTGGAAACAGGAGAGTTTAAAGCCTATGAACAAAAATGTACCCACCTTTCGTGTTCGGTTTTCTACAAACCTGGTACGGGAATTATCCATTGTCCATGTCACGAAGGTTCATTTGATGCAGTAACAGGAGATGTGATTGCAGGACCGCCACCACGTGCTTTACCGAAGCTTCACGTGTTTTTTAAAGACAATGATATTTATGTGAAAGCAGCGATTAAAAAAAGTGAAAAGTTTGGATAAAATAACTGGATAGTATGAGTACGTTTAGAACAAGTCAAAACAAAGCGAATCCAAATAAATTAAATGCGATTCTTTCAACGGTTATTTTTATATTAATCTTGAATGTAACGATGCAAATTTGGTTGTTGTATGCTTCCTTAAATAATGCCTTAGATAATAACAAAGAAATTTTGATACCGGCTTTTATTGCTTCGATGATTTTGTTTTTAATTGGTTTTGGTATGTTGTACTTTTTACCAACGGGTAATATAAATAATAACAAGGATTAGCGCATTCGATAAACAGATTAGTGATTTTAAAACAAAAAACGGTCTGCTTCGGTAGACCGTTTTTTGTTGGATTGTACAATTCTATTAAAAGAGGAAGGACATAGTTGGTGCATTGTTAAAACTAGATTGATTTGAATGTTAAAATTCGTATTTTAATAGCTAATTTATAAACAATAAAAGTCCTGCCATGGAAAAACCTACAGATGTAAACCAATACATTCTTCAAGCATCAGAAGAGGCGCAAGTAATTATGAAAGAACTGCGGAGCATTATTCAAACTGCTGTTCCCAAGGCTGAAGAACGCATTGCATGGAATGTTCCGAATTATACATTAAATGGAGTATTGACAGGATTCGCTGTTTATGCAAAGCACGTAAGTATTGGTTTTAGTGAAGGTGGCTTGAGTGAAGAAGAACGTAGTCTGTTTGAAACAAATGGATTTAAAACAGGGAAGGGAACCGTGCAAATTAAATTTGGACAAGAAGTTCCTTCCAAAATAATAAAGCAGGTTTTGTTCAGGCATGCACAATTGAATGCTGCGAAGAGTTGAAATGTATGCGCAAACATATATAATAGTATTGACATGAAAAAGACACTCATTATTTTTGGATTCGTGGGCTTGGTTTTATTTGCTGCATGGTATGCGAATAAAAAATGGTTTAATCCCAAGCGCAAAATAGCACAAATCAATACATTGATTGATAAAAGTATATTTAAAAATGGGGATATTATTTTCCAAACCTCCTTGTCGAGTCAAAGCAAAGCGATACAGCTTGCTACGCATTCTACCTACTCACATTGTGGCTTGATTTATAAAGAAGGTGCGGATTACTTTGTGTTTGAAGCTGTTCAACCCGTTAAAAGAACGCCATTGAATGTTTGGATTGCTCGTGGAAAGGATGCACATTTTGTGGTGAAACGTTTAAAAAATGCAGATGTTATTTTAAGTCCAACGGTATTGCAGAAAATGAAAAACGTTGGAGAAACATTTATGGGTAAAAACTATGATGTAACGTTTGAATGGAGCGACGATAAGATATATTGTTCGGAACTTATATGGAAGGTCTATCAACGTGGTGCAGGAATTGAAGTGGGTAAACTTGAAAAATTACGCGATTTTAATTTGACGAATGAAGCTGTTCAGAAGAAAATGAAAGAACGTTATGGCAATACGATTCCAATGGAAGAAACTGTCATTTCCCCAGTGGCCATTTTTGACAGTGCTTTATTGGAAACCGTGTCGAGTAATTAATAATAGGTTGATCATTGATGTTCTACGATGGAATAATGGCATTGCAAACTCAATTATCTGAGGAAAGCACGTATGCATCCAATGTCGTTTGCTTAAGTAGGTAAAGTAGATAAAGAACCTATGTAATTATTTGAAGAATTCGTTTGACCAATTTTTAGTTGTTCAGACTACTTATTTTTTAAAACCATATTTTCAATAATGAGGATCAATTATATAATACCATATCTTATTTGAAATTAGTCCAAACATTGAGGAAGCTTGGCCGAAAGGCGCAACCTTGGCGAATAAACATAGGGCTAAAATGGATTTGGATTGAGTATCAGTTTCTATGTTAACAATATTGGCTTACAAATCCAATCACCAACAGCCTGGTATAAACCTAGACTGTTATAGATTTCCGTAATCACTTTTGCAGATACTTGCATCCCCATATAAAATTTTGTACTTTATTAAAGGGCAAAATCGAGTCGTGAATTTGAATAAAAACTTAAAATTGAAAATTTAAAAATCAATTCTGTCTACAAAATAATTGTATAGATTTATTTACAGCTATTTAAATGATTGAATCATGAATAACGTGAAGCAACAAACGATATATACCATTGGGCATTCTACACACACCATAGAAGTTTTTCTAGCGATGTTACAATCATTTAACATAAAAACACTTGTGGATGTGCGACGTTTTCCAGGTTCTCGAAAGTATCCTCAATTCAATCAAGATGCCTTAAAAGAAACCTTGCAACATAATGGAATAGAATACATCCATTTAGAAGAATTGGGTGGAAGAAGAAAAGTGTCAAAAGATTCTAAAAATAATACCTGGAAGAATGTTTCCTTCAAAGGGTATGCAGATTATATGGAAAACGATGCGTTTAAAAATGGCGTGTTGAAATTAGAAGGTATCGCATCCAATCAACACAGTGTAATCATGTGTTCGGAAGTACTTTGGTGGCGCTGTCATCGATCTATGATATCGGATTATTTAAAAGCTGCCGGGTGGAATGTATTGCATATTATGGCAGAAGGGAAGAGTCAAGAACATCGCTATACAGCTCCTGCACGTATCGTTGGTACTACGGTGGATTATTCAGATGTAGTTGAATAATTAATGTGGAAATGAAGTTCGGTTATATTCAATTAATATAAAAACAAAACGATGGAAACGACATTCAAAAAAGGGGATCATGTAAGTTGGAATTCAGAATCGGGGAGAGTTTCTGGAACTATTATAAAAATGCATACAAAGGATTTTGATTATAAAGGCTATACCCATCACGCTTCAAAAGAAGATCCACAGTATGAAATTAAAAGCGATAAATCAGATCACATTGCAGCGCACAAAGGTACAGCCTTAACAAAATTGAAGAGTTGAATTCGTTCTTAGTCGATTGTTAATATTGTTTCAGTTATTACACTAGAAGCTCTCTCGCAGAAATCCAATCCTGAATAATCTGGATTGTAGCCCGATATAAATGGAACAGCCATAATGTAGACCCGTTTATTTCCAATTCCATTTTGATCCACTACTTGGAAGAAATCATTGATTGCAATTCCAGAAACATACAAGCTGTAAGTACCATCACGATTCTTATGAACGTCTTTATTTCCCTTAGATATTTCAGTCTCAGCTGCATAAACATCTTTAAATTTTAACGTTGCCTGAGAAATTGTTTCTTTTTTATTTAATGATTTAAATGGGAAAACTTCAATTGGAAAATGTGCTTGACCAAAAGCATTTATAAATGTTTTATAATTTTGGCACTGTCGATTGCCATTTGTATCCATATAGGAATAAACAGCACCGCCTGTTTGTACAGGTTCCACAGTACTTTTTCTATCTACGCGTATTAAGTCCAATACCCCTGCTTTATGTAATGCTAAAATTTCTCTTGCAGAATCTTGCGGAACAAATGCAATAATGTTTGCTATCAATTCGCTCAAGGTATGTTGAATGCGTAGCATATCTTCTGCCGAAAAATATTTCGCAGGGTAATTCATTGCATAGCTCAATGCAGCTAATATTTCTTTCCAAAAAATAGGTTTGTGTGTATGTATGGATATGTCTGCTTCAACACATTCTTTTTCAAACAGGGAAAAAGGATTTAATCGCAGTCTGTAACGCATCATTAGCTGCACAAAATCTTCCATTGTTTTATGTTGGATGCGCGCGTAAAAATCTGGATCTTTTTCTTTGATGGCATCTTTAAAAGCCATTTCAAAAACAAAATCCAAGGATAAGAATCCATTGTTTGTTTTTCTGTTTTCTAGTACCTGATCTGGGTGTATGAGATTATGGCTTGATGCTTGCGATTCTTCCAAATGAATACGCACAGCAGGAAGTAAACCATTTCTAGAATGTAGTACCATTCTAAAATCCTCAAATGTTTCTGATCGGATATAGCATACTTCACCAGTGTCATTCTTTTCAAAACGACCATGAGCTGCAGCTAAGGTTCGTATAACATCTATCGCCGTTAAGGAAGAACCACGAATGGCTACGGGATGATTAAACGTTCTTTCTAATTTACTTGGAGGGTAGGGTGAATCATAGTAATTCGGTATGTTGCCTTCAAGTGTTTTCGGCCAATAATGACCCGTACAAATAATACATCTATTAAATGTGCGTTTTTTATCTTCCTCCGTACTTACGATCACTTCGTTGCGTGTTTGTACATCTTCAATGTCGACAACTTTATGATTTAAATATACGTGAACCGCAATGCCTTTAGTTTTAGCTAAGGCGATTACTTTTTCAAATTGGGCGGATAGATAACGGCCAAAAAATAATCTTGGCAGAACTTTGTATTCGTTAAATGTAGTTGGGTCTATATTAAAATGGTTCAACAACTCTAGTGGTGCTTCTTTGACCCAATCATGTATCGGGCTTAATAACTCCGGTATTTCGTTATCCGAAACATTTGTTATGTGTTCATCATTCGCCCCAATAATACTATAGGGCATTCCTGCACCTAATGTGTCTGATTTTTCGAATATATGTAGTTCAATGTTTGTCGAAGCACTTGAAATTAAATTTTTGCAAACATACAATGCACTTGGTCCGCCGCCTATGAGTGCAATCTTAGTAATCACATTACTTGAATTCATAAAGCAATTTATCGACTCAATTCAGAAATATATTTATATGAATTTTAAAATATTTTATAAAAAACGGCTATTGCCTTTCAAATAAATTAATTGTAAGATTTCATACCAAGTAATTTACCATTCCGTAATTGATGGTGTTAATGAATTCATTCAAAAAAAAAGAGGAGCATTCATAAAATGCTCCTCTTTTCGATATAGGTATGTCTACTTATTTCCTTACCCTTGAACAAGCAATTCATCTACAATTTGTTTTGCTACTTTCATGTCCAAATGCATTGCTTTTGTTAAATGTTCAGCAATATCTTTTTCTGTGTCAGATAAAACGCCATCAGCCAATAATAATTTCATTATCAAACCAAACAGAATTGCTTTATTGTCTTCTTCAATCCAAACGGCACTATGTTCAATTAAAGCATCGCTTCCTACTTTTCTATGTGCAAGCATGGCAGGTCTATAATAATCAGCAACATGTTTTCTATGGAATAAAGGTTGCTCTTCTAAAATGTGAAACATCGTTTCAATTTCAGAATCTGAAATATGTCCATCAATATGCATGCATGCATACATAATAGCAATCCATGCTTCCTGTTCAGATTCAGGGGTATATTTTTTTGGGGATGAGGAAGAAGATCCGAATATCTTTTTTAAAATGCTCATATCAATTAGGTGTTGAATGAATTCTATTTGTTAACTATGTTTCATATACGATATGAATATATTGACTAGATTTCATTTAAAGTTACTAATTTTCAACTGGTTTATTTATACGTAATTAGTAATTTTTTCAATAAGCCATTTCAACGATTTTAAATACATCTTCTGGTTTGATGTCTTTATGTTCGCCTAAAGCAACCCATCCTCGGCTTTTTAAGCGTTCAGATGCAAATGCTGCAGCCTTTTCATAGCTTTCTGTGTACTCAGATAATTTTGTTTTAATGTGAAGTGAATGGAAGAACGATTCTGTTTTTTCAATCGCAAGGGTTGCTTTTTCTTCAACCGTTCCTGTTTTAATATTCCATACACGTTCAGCGTATTGGGCTAATTTTTCTTTTTTACTATTGAATTTGTATCGATACAAGCTAGGTGCTATGATGGCAAGTGTACGTGCATGATCAATATTGTATAAAGCAGTTAATTCATGGCCAATAGCATGTACAGACCAATCGGTTGGTACACCTTTTTGAATCATACCATTCAAAGCCATGGTGCAGCACCACATAAAATCAGAGGCAACATCGTAATTTGTTTTGTCTTTCATGATTGTTGGTGCTATTTCAATCAAAGTCTGCATAATGCTTTCTGAAATACGATCTTGTAGTAGCGCATGCGCAGGGTAGGTCATATACTGCTCCAGAACGTGTGTAAATGCATCGGTTATTCCATTGGCTATCTGTCTGTCGGGAATCGATTGTATCACCTCAGGATCCAATACAGAGAACTGAGGGAATAAACCTGGTCCGCCCATGCCTAATTTTTCTTGTGTAGAACGACGGGTAATTACAGCACCTGAATTCATTTCGGATCCTGTAGCGGGAAGGGTAAGTACCGTTCCGAAGGGCATGCCTTTTTCGGTGCGTATGGGCTTCGCTAATATGTCCCAAGGTTCTGCACCTTCGTATAGTGCAGCGGATGATAAAAACTTGGTACCATCAATTACAGAGCCGCCGCCAACAGCCAATAGATAGGTAATTTTTTCTTTCTTAATAATTGCCAGTGCATCCATCAGTATTTCATATTCTGGATTCGCAGGAATGCCGCCAAATTCAATTACTTCGTAGGGTGCTAATGCTGCGATTACTTGTTCGTAAACGCCATTCGTTTTAATGCTACCGCCTCCGTACAACATCAACACTTTTGCATTGGTTGGTATTTCTTTCGCAAGGTTGGCTATTTGTCCTTTCCCAAAAAGGATTTTTGTAGGGTTTTTGAATTCGAAGTTGAGCATGAGGATTGAATTATGAATTATGAATTATGAATGATAAATTTCACGTGCTAATGAACAATGTTCATTATTAAATAAGTATCAATAAATTTAATCGTTACACAGCAGTTTCATTTTGAGAACAGAAATTTTAATCCAATTGTTCTTCTTGAGGACTTATATAAATTAAAAAATAAATAAAAATGTTGTTTGGTTTATAGTTGTAAGCAT